>Ga0209722_1000200_pt1 | contig 71216 bp, 57 predicted proteins | sample BioC12SIPDNA_2_FD_185745 | JGI IMG/M metagenome (GOLD analysis project Ga0209722, IMG submission 185745) | Anaerobic biogas reactor microbial communites from Washington, USA - Biogas_R1_A C12 SIP DNA (SPAdes) (version 2) | ecosystem: Engineered > Bioreactor > Anaerobic > Unclassified | place... | reverse complement strand
TGCCGACGTGACGACCATCCGTATCAGAGAGGGGCAGCGCATCGAGTCCGTCCCCGGAAAGATCCAGAAGGGACTCGTGGAGGGTGACCAGGTCTACCGGTGGAGTGATGTGGGGTTCACTACCTGCTCCGCCGATAACCCTCACTACCAGCTGGTCTCTAAGCGCCTTGTGGTGATCCCCGGTTACAGGGTGGTAGCTTCAAAGCCTGCCATCTATATCGGAGGCAAGCACCTTCTCTCTTACCCCTTCGACTACGTCATAGACCTCTCTGGGGGAAGCAGGACCCAGTTCCTTCCCCAGGTGATGTACGAAGGTGACAAGGGTCTGGGTGTATCCCTGGGGGCTCCCCTGGTAATGGGTGACGTCAATGTCAGGTGGAAGGCCTTCCTCTGGTCCGAGGTGGGGCTGGAGGCAGTTCTCTCCCTGGACTATCACTACGGTGAAGGGGTTGACTTCTTCGCAGACGCCTCCTACACCTGGGACGGCGATCAGGAGGAAAAACGGTTCCGACCCAGATGGGGAGTCGACTATGAACTCCGGGGGTGGACGGGCAGGTTGTGGTGGTCCCATGCTGAGGGTCTGAAGGTGGAGAAGGACCTGGGAGAGACTTTTGAGGGCACCCTCTGGAGAAGCCCTGAGTTTACCCTGTTCTCGCCCTGGTGGTCCCTTCCGGATCTTGCCGGGAAGTGGCAGTTCAGGGCCACCTGGGGAGACTACGAGAACACTACCAAGGGAGGGACGGAGAGGACAGCTTCTTCAAGGCTGGGGTTTGGAGCTGTCTACGAAGGCGGCGTCAGCCTGGGAAGCATCGAACCCTTCTGGGGGGCCGAGTACTGGTGGTACGACTATGGAGCAGGTGACGGCACCCAGAAGATAGCCATCGCGAAACTTGGTCTTAAGTGGCCCCTGGGGCCGGTCTCGATGACGAGCCTTTGGAGGAAGCGCTGGGTGGACGGAGTGTCACCCATGGCCTGGGATGATTACTCCGACAGCGAGGTCTTCTACCAGAAGGCGACGATCCCCTTCGGCGGTCACTGGAGCTTTACTGTCAGGGCAGGATACGACCTTCGGGAGAGCAGCCTCGACGAGATGTACTATCGACTGAGCTACGAGAGCATGTGCTGCTTCAGGGTTGACCTGGCCTACCGCAATGACCGGGTCGGCGATGACGACTGGGCAGGGCTGGTCTTTATCCTGAACGCATTCCCAAGCCACCCCTTCTTCCTGGGTGCCAGGGAGATAGAGGAGTTCGTGGAATGAAAGCTCAGAACGGGACCACGGTGGCCGTCCTTTTCGGGGGGGACAGCCCTGAAAGGGAGGTCTCCCTCTCCAGCGGAAGGGCCATATGCTCGGCTCTCCAGAACGCAGGCATGAAGGTTGAGCCCCTGGAGGCCCTATCTCCCGGCGAGATGCTGGATATGATCGGGAACTCCACTTCCGAAGTCTTCTTTATCGCCCTTCACGGCTCCTGGGGGGAGGATGGAAGGCTACAGGCCGCCCTGGACCTTATGGGGAGGGTTTATACAGGGTCGGGTCCCACTGCCTGTGCCCTTGCGATGGACAAGAGAGCGAGCAAGGCCCTCTTCGTCATGGAGGGAGTCCCGACGCCTGAAGCGGTCTATCTGCTATCAGACGAAGCAGCTGATGGAGGCGCCGGAAGAAAGACAAGAGAGGCCCTTGAACGCTGGAAGAGGATCGTGATCAAGCCTTCGGGGTGCGGGAGCACTGTGGGGGTGACGATCGTCTTTTCAGAGCCGGAGATAGAGGAAGCCCTCTCGCTGGCTTTCTCTTTTGACCGCTCTGTCATAGTGGAGGAGTACATTCCGGGCCGGGAGATCACCGTTACGGTCTGGGAGGAGGACGGAGAGACAGGTATCCTCCCCGTTATCCAGATCGAGCCCCGCCGGGGGTTCTACACCTACCAGGCCAAGTACACTTCGGGTCAGACAGAGTATCTCTGCCCTGCACCGCTCTCCCTACTGGAGGAGGAACGAGTGGCCGAAGCCGCCGTTGCCGCCCACGGTTCCCTTGGTTGCAGGGTCTTCAGCAGGGTCGACATGAGGCTCACCGACGAGGGGTATCCGTCGGTGCTGGAGGTGAACACCGTACCCGGGATGACGGCCACGAGCCTGGTGCCTAAATCAGCCGCCGCGGCAGGGTGGGGTTTCGATGAACTCGCCCGGAGAATAGTCAGGACCTCCATGGAGTTGAGGTCCAGAAAGACACGTCCTCTAGCCGGGCGGTAGGATGGAAATGTCCGTTATCCTGAACTTCCTGGTACCCCTGGGGACCTTGACTGAGAGTTCCTCACCGACGGTCTTGCCGATAACGGCCTGTCCTACGGGGCTGCTTGCGGATATCTTGTTTGCCGCCGGATCTGACTCCTCCGAGCCAACGATCGTATAGAAGAGCTTGTTGTCGCCGTCCAGGTCCAGGAGGGTCACTGTCGTACCCAGGCCGACCCTTGTGGGATCTATATCTCCCGGTTCCACTACTTTTGCCTTGCTCAGCTGGTACTCCAGCCACTGTATCCTTGTCTCGAGCTTGCCCTGTGCTTCCTTTGCCGAGTGATACTCCGCGTTCTCGCTGAGGTCCCCGAAGCCGCGGGCGTCTTCAAGCATCCTCGCGATCTCCTGGCGTCCTTCGCTTCTGAGGGCTACCAGCTCTGCCTTCAGCTTCTCGTATCCCTCCCGGGTCATGACGATATGGTCGGAAACAAAAACATCTGCCATGTACGTACCCTCCCTTCGGGGGGAATATGACTTCCGCTGATGGCGTATTTTAACAGACCGTCAAGAAATGGGCAATATGGGAGGGGAAACCTGGGATACTAAAAGGCGTAAACGGTCAACGGTAAACAGTAAACGGAAAAATCCAATAGAAACCAGGTCTGGGAACCTCAGATCAAAGGCGTACACGCTCAACGGTAAAGACAGAAACCCCTGGGTAGTGAAAACCGGATTTCTGTCATCCCGAGAAGGTTTGTTAGACGACGAGGGATCTGTTATTGGATCAGGTCCGAGTAATTTTTTAATCAAAACAGACCCCCACCCTTCACTCAGTTCGGGAACTTAGTCTCCCCCAGGAGGCAGCCTATCGAAATGACAGAGATCTTTGGCTTTTCGTTCACCGTTGACCGTTCACTGTTAACGCCCTTAAGGTTTTTTCGATTAAGGTTTGTCCTTGACAAATCCTTTCCTGAGGTCTATAAACTTCGGAAACCGGAGAGGTATATACCGCAAAGGCGATGACAGGGAGAGTAACCGTTCCACGGCGCGCAAGAGAGGGGGATCCGCGGCTGAAAGATCCCCTCGCGAAGGGAGCGGTGAAGACCACCCTGGAGCCGGATCCGAAGCCCTGAAAGGGATAAGGTGACGGGGCCCCGCCCCTTACAGCGGGTACGAGAGCCGGCTGATATTTGGCTGGAACCGGAGTGGAACCGCGAAAAGAGCCTCTTTTCGTCTCCTGGACATGGAGATGAAAAGAGGCTTTTTATTTGCAGTTAATTTGAGGAGGGTTTTCCATGCGGGGAATTCTGATCCGTTACAGGCACCTGCTTCCATTGACCTCAAAGACGCCGCTGGTATCGCTTGAGGAGGGGAGTACGCCGCTGATCCCTCTTGATTCGACAGGAAAGGATCTGGGGATAAGACTGTTCGCGAAGTTCGAGGGGGCGAACCCGACAGGTTCCTTCAAGGACAGGGGGATGGTCCTGGCTGTCGCCAAGGCCATTGAGGCGGGCGCCAGGGGGCTTGTCTGCGCTTCAACGGGGAACACCTCTGCCTCGGCGGCAGCCTACGCTGCGAGAACAGGCATCCCTTGTACCGTTCTTCTTCCCGGCGGAAAGGTGGCCATGGGAAAACTTGCCCAGGCCATGGTCTACGGTGCCAGGGTTATATCCCTCAAGGGGAATTTCGACCGGGCCCTTGAACTTGCCCTTGAGGTTTCCCGGGAACTTGGGCTTGCCGTCGTAAACTCGGTGAACCGCTACAGGCTCTGGGGTCAAAGGAGCGTCGCGTGGGAGATATGTGATGAACTCGGGCATCCCCCTGATGTTGTCGTGCTGCCGGTAGGAAACGCAGGGAACATAACAGCGAGCTGGGCAGGATTCGTACAGTACTCCCGGATCGGAAAGATCGGCCGTATCCCCGCAATGTTCGGTGTCCAGGCCGAGGGCGCCGCGCCGCTTGCCCTCGGTAAACCTTGCCCTGAACCGGAGACAGTCGCAACGGCCATACGTATAGGGAGGCCTGTGAACGGCAAAAAGGCCCGGTGGGCTGTTCGCATGAGTGGCGGCAGGTTCCTTTCGGTCAGCGACGGGGAGATCCTCGATGCCCAGAAACGTTTGGCGGCGTGTGAAGGCGTCTTTGCCGAGCCGGCATCATGTGCGGGCATCGCGGGTCTTTACCGGCTTGCCTCACAGAACGGGCTGTCGACGGGAAAGGAGTACGTGGCTGTATTGACGGGCAACGGGCTGAAGGACACCGATGCCGCCACTTCCGGGAAAAGGCCGCCGGTAGAGGTCGATGCTGAACTGAAAGCCATCAGGGAGGTCCTCTTATGAACGGCCAGGTCTTCCGTATCCGTGTCCCGGCAACCACGGCGAACCTGGGCTCGGGTTTTGACACCATTGGTCTGGCTCTGTCCCTCTACAACGTTTATGACGTTTTCGATCTGGACGAACCGGGGGCCTACAGGATGGAAGTAATAGGCGAGGGGAGCGCAGAACTCTCCGATCCGGAGTCGAACATGATAATCCAGAGTTACGAAAAGGCATGCGATATGTGGAAAATGACATGTCCCGGTTTCACTCTCCGATGCCTGAACGCCATTCCCCTGTGCAGAGGGCTCGGAAGTTCCTCCGGAGCTGTCGCCGGAGGAGTTATGATAGCCAATTCATTCCGGAAGGACCCCCTGGGGATGGAGGATCTTCTCCCCCTGATGGTCGAAATTGAGGGCCATCCCGACAACATAGTTCCGGCATGCCTCGGGGGCCTTGTTGTCAGCGGTGTAGGGGATGGACGACTGAGGTATGTCAAGCTTCCTCCTCCCCCGGGTGATATCTTTGCCGTAGTAGCAGTCCCGGATGTCCGGGTCAGGACCGAGGACGCAAGAAATGCCCTGCCCAAAGAGGTGAGCATGGGGGATGCGGTCTTCACGTTGAACAGGGCTGCCATTCTGGCCGCATCCTGGGCTGCCGGGAAGTGGGAGAATCTTGCCTGGGCTATGGACGACCGCCTTCACCAGAAGTTCAGGGCTAAACTCTTCCCCGGCGGGGAAGTGATACTTGAGAAGGTAAAGAATGTTCCCGGGTGCCTTGGTGCTGCTATAAGCGGGTCGGGACCCAGCGTCCTTGCTTTTGCCAGGGGGGCCCCAAGGGGGGTCGCCGAGGCAATGTGCAGGGTATTCAGGGAGCATGGTGTGAGATCCCGTTTTTTTGTTCTTGATGTTGACGAAGAGGGTGCCACTCTCAAGAAACTTGCCAGGGAGAGTGTCTGCCAATGAAGATAGAGGTCCTTAAATTCGGGGGATCATCACTTTTCGGCGAGGGGCGGATAGAAGCTGTGGCAGGGAGGGCCGCCGAACGCTTCAGGAATGGTGTTGCTGTAGCTGTAGTGGTTTCCGCTGTGGGTCATACCACCGATAGTCTGATGGAAACAGCCAACGGTCTGACTACCAGGCTGAACCGGAGAGAGATGGACCAGCTGATATCGACAGGGGAACAGCAAAGTGTGGCCCTGCTTACCATGGCGCTAGGCAAACTGGGCATCCCCGCGCGCTCTTTCTCAGGCTGGCAGAACGGAATAACGGCTTGCGGGGTTTTTGGCGACGGGCGCATCAGTTCGGTGAACCCGCGGATCGTTGCCGGTTCCCTTGAAAGGGGCGAAGTAGCCGTCGTGGCAGGGTTCCAGGGAGTGACCGAAGAGGGTGATGTTATTACCCTTGGCAGAGGCGGGTCGGATCTCTCAGCCGTAGCCCTTGCCGCCGCGCTCGAGGCTGATAGCTGCAGAATCTATACCGATGTCGAAGGAATATTCTCTGCCGATCCAAGGGTCGTTCCAAAAGCCTTCCGCCTCGAAAGGATCAGCTGCGGGGAGTGCATGGAGATGGCGGCAGCGGGAGCCAGGGTTTTGCAGGCCAGAAGCGTGGAGCTTGCATGGAGGTACGAAGTACCGGTTTTCGTGGGATCAAGTTTCGAAAGGGAGAGGGGGACCTGGATCATGAGGGAAGATGTATCAGAGGGGTTCGTTGTGAGATCGATAACCCATGATACGGGGGTCGCAAAAGTGGCAGTACTGGGGGTACCCGATACCCCAGGCATAGCGGCCAGGGTATTTTCGCCCTTGAGCGAAGCCGGTGTAGGCGCCGAGATGATAATCCAGAGCGTTATGAGGGGCCAGGTTAACGACATAGCTTTCCTGGTCAGGAAGGAATTCCTCGGGGAGGCTATTGATATATGCAGGGGAACTGCCCGGGATATTGGTGCCCAGGGAGTGGTCTTCGATACGGAGATAGGGAAGATATCCCTGGTGGGTGCAGGTCTTTCGAACCACCCTGAAGCACCGGCAAGGATGTTCTCGATCCTTGCCGCTGAGTCCGTTAATATCGACATGATATCTTCAACTTCGATGTCAATAACTTGCGTGGTTTCCTCGGCAGATGTGGAGAAGGCAGCTGTGGCCCTGCACAGGGTATTCATTGAGGGGGTTCCTGCATGAGGGTGGCGGTGCTGGGCGCTACCGGGGCAGTAGGGCAGGAAATGCTTGCAACCCTCGAGAGCAGGAAGTTCCCCGTCTCAGATCTGGTGTTACTGGCCTCCCGACGCTCGGCAGGAGCAAGGGTAAATTATGGGGGGTGTGAAATTGTTGTCAGGGAGGTTTGCCCCGGTGCTTTCGAGGGAGTAGATATAGCCCTTTTTTCGGCAGGCGGCGAAGCATCCAGAATATGGGCACCAAAGGCCATAGAGAGGGGCGCGACAGTGATCGACAACAGTTCAGTCTGGCGGATGGAACCTGACGTCCCTCTCGTGGTACCCGAGGTAAATCCTGGTGCTCTTGCGGGGCACAGGGGATTGATCGCCAACCCCAACTGTGCCACCATCCAGGCTGTTATGGTTCTGAATCCTTTGCATAAGGTTGCCGGACTGGAAGGCTTCACAGCGGTAACCTTCCAGTCCGTTTCCGGAACAGGGAAAGAGGCCATCAGGGAACTGGCATCAAATTCCGAAGCCTTACTATCCGGGGAGAAAGGCATGTCTTCGGTATATCCCCACGACATAGCTTTCAATGTTCTGCCCCATATAGGCGGGTTTGACGAGGACGGTATCAGTGAAGAAGAGTGGAAAATGATCAGGGAGTCCAGAAAGATCATGGGGCTTCCCGGTCTTAAGGTTAATTGCACTGCCACAAGAGTTCCGGTTTTCAGGGGGCATTCCGAGGCCCTGTGCGCAGTTTTCCGGAATCCCCTCTCTCCCGATGAAGCGAGGGCGATCCTTGAAGCGGCCCCGGGGGTCTGCCTGATGGACGACCCGGGGAGTTACCGGTACCCTACTGCGAGGAACTCGAAAGGAAGTGGATCAGTTTTTGTGGGGAGGATCCGGAAGGATACTTTTTGGGAAATGGGTCTTATGATGTGGGTGGTTTCCGACAACCTGCTTAAAGGGGCGGCTCTGAACGCTGTTCAGATAGCAGAAATGATCCAGGGAGAGGGAATTTGTGTTTCCTGACAGGGTCCTTCTATCGAAGCGGGCAGAGTTTAAGGTAGAATAACGGCGGCGCCTTTGAGGTGCCGCCATTTCTTTTCCTAGGATGGTGCCTGAGATCATGAATATGAGAACTGCCTTCGCAGTTTCGATCGCAGCCCTTCTCGCGGCCGCGACGGTAGTGACCGGTGCGGAACAGATGCGGCTGACCTCCGATACTCTTCAGTACGATCCCTCCAGAGGTGCCGTTGTGGCCTCGGGGAACGTCAAGGTCGTCGGGAGGGGAGCGGAGATAACCTCCGACGAGGGGGAGTTCGATTCCGAGGGGATGCGCTCCTGGTTCCGCAAAGACGTCCTGGCCCTGTGGCCCGAGGGTGATCTCTCCATGAACTGCGACGAACTGATCGTGGAGGATAGTTCCCGTGGTCAGAAGATCACCGCCAGGCGGGTGACAAGGTTCCACGACCCGGTGAGGAACGTGACGATCCGCGCCGACGTGGTGGAAGGTACAGTGGCAGGCGGGGTCTTCTCCGACTTCGTGGCAAGGGGCAACGTGGTTGCCGATGCTGTAGCCTCCGGGGGTGAGCCCACGAGGGTCTCCGGACAGATTTCGCAGTACTCCAGGGCCCGGGGGACTCTGGAGTTCTCCGGCGAAGCGGTGGCTGTACAGAAGAACCGCAGGATCACGGCAGACACCTTCATCATTTACCTGCAGAGCGGGAAGATCGAGGCCGTGGGCAACCCCCGTATGGTGGTAGACCTCCCCCCCCAGGAGGCCCAATGAGCAACCGCTTCCTCTGGGCCCGGTCGCTGAGCAAGAGCTACAAGGGGCGCGCCGTTGTATCCTCGGTAAGCCTGAAGGTAAAGCAGGGGGAGATAGTAGGCCTTCTCGGCCCCAACGGTGCCGGAAAGACCACCACCTTCTACATGGTGCTCGGGATAGTAAGGCCTGACTCGGGCAGGATCCTTATCGACAACGAGGACCTTACGGGGCAGCCCATGTACATAAGGGCCCGGAGGGGGATAGGTTACCTCCCCCAGGAGGCCTCAGTCTTCAGGAGCCTGTCCGCCCGAGAGAACATAGAACTTGTCCTGGAGGAGAGGGGCAAGGAGAGGAAGAATATCTCCCGGATGGCCTCGGATCTGATAGAGGAGTTCGGTCTCGGTGACGTGGAGGACCTTCCCGGCTTCGCTCTGAGCGGAGGGGAGCGCAGGAGGGTGGAGATAGCCCGCAGCCTTGCCATGGAGCCCTCATTCATACTGCTTGACGAACCCTTCAGCGGCATCGACCCGATAGCTGTCTACGACATTCAGCAGATCATACTCGGCCTGAGAACGAGGGGATACGGTATACTTCTTACAGATCACAGCGTCAGGGAGACCCTTGCCATAACTGACAGGACCTACCTTATCCACAGGGGGCAGATACTCGTCGAGGGGACCCCGTCAGAGGTGGCTGACAGCGATGCCGCCAGGAAATTCTACCTGGGGGAAAGGTTTTCGCTGTGAAGGGGAGGGAACCGGTCCCATGTTCCGGAGCAGACGGCCGCTGCCGCCTTTCTCACCGCTTTTTCGACAGGCGGCGAGAGACCTTCCCGGAGCCCCGTGTACAGGGGCTGTATGGCGATGATCCTGATGAAGATCTTCTCTTCGAAGGGGGCGAGAAGGACCCCGATGGGGATCCCGTGGGAGGAAAGGACCGCTCCAGCTACGTCCCTTGTCTCCAGAAGGCGTATATCACCGGGTTCCCCCCCGAAGTCGGCCGCGTCCATTATCAGAAGCCTCTCCGGGGGGGCCTCCCTGAGAGGGGTCATGTGGTTCTCTGGGAGAACGCCGCAGAGGAAGACACGGATCCAGGGGAGATCTCTCTCCATGACCATCCTGGCGGCGCAGATGCCAGCGGCATCATCCCCCATGATCTCGTTGCCTACCCCCCAAACGAAAGTCGGGACCTTCATCTGCTCCCTCACCTCCAGTCGCAACTATCGACAAAGGCTGGTGCATTGACGTGAGTTCAAGCGGATCCAGGATGGTCCGTCACTCCCTCAGGATGATGGCAGGGACCTTCCTGAGCAGGATCCTCGGCCTCGCGCGCGAGGTCCTGACGGCGGCTCTCTTCGGGGCCACCCGGCAGCTGGACGCCTTCCTCGTTGCCTACACCCTGGCCAACCTCTCCAGGAGGCTTCTTGCCGAGGGTGCCCTGTCGGCAGCATTTGTACCCGAGTTTTCCAGGTCCCTAGAAAAGGACGGTCCCGAGGCGGCCCGATCACTGGCGAGACAGACCCTTGCTGTGCTACTTGCGGCCACCGGTGTTGTGACAGTTGCCGGAATACTGGCCGCCCCTCTCCTGGTAAGGATAATGGCCCCCGGATTCGATCTCGAGGGTGCATCGACGGCGGTCTATCTGACTCGCCTCATGTTCCCCTTCCTGGTCTTCATCTCCATCGCCGCCCTGGCCATGGGGGTCCTGAACAGCCTGGACTGCTTCTTCGTCCCGGCGATAGCTCCCGCCCTCAGCAACGTGGTCTTTATTGCCTTCCTCGCGATTGTAACACTCAGGTGGGGTGTCCGGGGCCTTGCCTACGCTGTACTGCTGGGCGGGATCTCCCAGATGGTCCTTCAGTGGTTATGGTCGGCAAAGAAGGGGTTTGCCCTGCTCCCGGCCATGCCAAGAAGGGATAACGAGGCCCTTGCAAGGGCGATGAAGCTCTTTCTTCCCTATGCGGCGGGACTCTCGCTCAACCAGCTGATCCCCCTGATCAGCCGGATGCTGGGGTCATTCCTGCAGGAGGGGGCCATTTCGGTCCTGAACTACGCCGACAGGGTGCTTCAGCTGCCGTTGGGTCTCTTCGTCATCGCCATCTCCCAGGCGATCCTTCCGCAGCTCTCCAGGCAGATCCTTGCCGGAGAGGAGGATTTCTTCAAAGGAGTGAGGGAGGCGTTGAGGTTCGGCCTCTTCATGGTCCTTCCGGTAGCCCTCGGAATGGCCCTCTTTTCGGGAGAGATCGTCCACCTTCTCTTCTTCAGGGGCGCCTTCGGGGAGTGGGCGTGGAGGGGGACAGCCGGGGCACTGGCCATGTACTCCTTCGGGCTTCCGGGGATGGCGTGTTCAACCATTCTGTTGCGGGCTCTCTACGCCAGGGGTCTGCCCAGGGAAGCAATGGCCGTGACGGCTTTCAGCGTGGTTGCCAACGTTGTTTTCAGCCTCCTGCTGATAAAGCCGCTGCAGATAAACGGACTGGCCCTGGCTTCATCGCTGGCCTTTTCGGGGACGGCGGTCCTTGCCTGGAGACTGCTCCCCGGAGAGAGGGGGGCCGAGAAGCTCTTCCCGCGGAGCTGGAGCCTTCCCGTGGCAGCGGGGCTGTCCCTTATGGGTGCAGTGCTCGTTTCGTTAAAAATGCTGTTTTCTTATCCCCTCTACGGGAGTATCCTTGCCAAGGGATCCTGGATGCTGCTCCCCCTTCTTCTGGGGGCCGGTGTATACGCCGTGGTCACCTGGAAGGCCGGCAGCCCCGAATGGGCCTGGATATCAGAAGCCTTGGGTGTCAGACCTGCACGGGCTGTTGCCCAATTGAGTCCCGCAGGTTTAAAAAAGGCAGATCAGGCAAGACATTTAACCTGTCCCCCTATGTAAGTGAGGCGAATCTGCCTGAGAACGATTGAAAAAAGAGAACAGGCCCTCGAAAGGCTTGGCTTCAAGACTCGGACTGTCACTGCCGGATTTTTTACCGGCCTGTTCTCCCGGCTGAGCAGGACCTGTATGTTCTGTACGACACAGGTCAGGTACTCCTGGATCTGCACCTTCCATAATCCTCTCCAACGGGCCCGGTCATAGCCGTAACGCTTGCCCCTGGCGAAGGAGCGTTCCATGAGGTGCTGCCTCTTCTTGATGTCTCTTTTTGAGTCTGCACTGCGGCTTTGAAGCCTCATCACATCCAGGTCATCCTGTCTGAGATGGCGTTTCACGGTCCTGCCCATTTTGTTGCTGGTGCATAGGGAGCGCAGTTCGCAGGCTTGGCAGTCCGTTTTTCTGGCCGCATAGTCGATGCTCTGGCGTTCCTGGTGAATGCTTTTGAACCTTAGCTCTTTCCCGGCGGGACAGATGTAGATGTCCCTTTCCCTGTCGTAATGAAAGAGCGTCTCGGGGTATATGCCCCGCTTTTCTTCACGCTTGACGGCAGAATTGCTCAAATCGGGCATGTGCGCACCTATACCCATGTCGAAACAGGCCAGAAAGTTCTCTATGGTCCCGTATTTGCTGTCCGCGACCACCGTGGAGGCTGTCTTGCCTGTAGCCCCGCGGTGTCTTTGGAGCAGCTCTTCCAGCATGTGACCCTCGCTTACGTCACCGGGGGTGACGGCCGTGGCGGTAATGATCTCGTGGGCCTCATCCACCGATCTGTGGACCTGGTAGAAAAGGTCCGGCTTGCCTCTGCCCACTATGGCAGCATCGGGGTCCGTCCCCGATATGTACCGGTCGTTGACCTTGCGGTAGCTGCCGCTTCGGTCAGAGCGTTCGCTCTTTTCCTCTCTTTCATTGCGCTCTTCCAGGCGGGCTTCCAGTTCTTTATAGTTCCTTCGGAGCTGATGCTTCAGAGATTGGGTGTCGATGACGGAGTTGTTCGAGGCGTCGGCTTCAACCAGGCTGGAGTCCACAAAGATCTTGCTCCCGTCCACCAGACCTGCCTCAACGCACTGAAGCACGATGCGTTCAAAGAAGCTTTTGAATATTTCCGCTCCCCAGCGCTTCCGCGCCTTGGAGAGGATGCTGTGGTCGGGGATCTTAGTGTCCAGGTCGTAACCCAGGAACCAGAGCCAGTCCAGTCTCTCAGGCAGGGTGGACATGAGCTCCCGCTCCGATCTGACGTTGTAAAATATCAAAAGAAGCATAAGCTTGAGCACCACCGGAGGAGGCGCCGAGACGTTGCCGTTGGTTCCGTACTTGTCCGCCACTTCTTTGTAGGTGAAGTCAAAGTCCACCCTGGCTGCGATCCTGCGGAGAGGGTGGTCCCGGCGGACCCTTTCCGCAATGTTTAGGTTGGTGTAAAAGATCTTGCTGTTGTCCGGCTCCTGGATTCCCATCATGGCGAACACCCCCTGGCTATACCTATTTTAAGGGTATTCAGCCACTTGCGCCTTGATATAAACTATTTGGGCAACAGCCCGTTGAAATACAGCATTTGTGTACATTTTGCAGAAAGGGTAAGGGCGTAGACGGTAAACTGTCAATAGTGAACGGAACCAGATAGAATCAGGGCAAAAAAACAAAAGATCTGGTCAAGATCAGGATCACACAACGGACAAGGCAAGAATGTTTTTGTTTGTTCCCAGATAAATGAGAGATGCAAAGGAGGTTTTTCTATGAAGAAACCAATTGTTTTTTTGATGGCCCTGTTCCTTCTGGCCGCTTCAATAGCGGCTTTTTCTGCGGACCTGGAGACGCTGGTTCAGGAGCGGACCGTTGTTATTTACCCCGAGGGGCAGGTTTTGGGCAATATGGTGATCGGGGCGAGGGGAAAGATGGAGTTCATCTACGTGGACAAGACACTGGCCCATGCCATAAGAGAAGGGGATATGCCATCTGACTGGCTCTCATGGTATTCCCGTCACTGGGGGACTGAAGATGTCAAGGGCAGGATCCTTTTCATAATCCGCTACGAAGCCAACAAACCCTGGAGCTTCGATCCCGGAGACATCTCCATAGGGGGAAGGAGCCTGGAGCGAAAGGACATCCTGACCGACAAGGCTTTTATCGTTGAAGGGGACCTTCCAAGCGGAACGTTGGGGATCCTTTCCGTTGCCGTTCCGTCTGAATTCGCCTCTCCGGGCAAAGCAACGGTCGTTTCCTACCTGGAGGATTCAGTAGAATGGACCGTGCCAGCGAAGTGAGCAGAGACCATCTTTTCCGGTGCGCTTCCTGCGGAGTGCGATTCCGGAGCGTATGCCGTCCATCCCGCTGTCCAGACTGTGGGGGCAAGACCTTTGTCCATGAATCCGGTCCGCCCCTCCGCAAGGGGACAAAGGGGTGTTCGGGATCCTGTTCGGGGTGTTCCGGGTGCGGTCATTGAGATCATCTTGTCATGACCCTGTCGTCCTCGGTATAGAGACCAGCTGCGATGATACGGGGGTGGCAGTTATGGGCTTTGACGGCCGGGTAAGGTCCTCCCTGCTCTCCAGCCAGGTAAAAGATCATGCAGTCTTCGGCGGTGTTGTTCCGGAACTGGCTTCCAGGAAACACCAGGAGGTTATTATCCCCCTTTTAAGGGCGGCCCTTTCAGAGGCCGGAGTTGACGAACCTCCAGGCAGGGTGGGGCTGGTGGCGGTCACGAACGGGCCGGGCCTCATGGGGTCCCTCCTCGTGGGAGTGATGACAGCCAAGGGTCTTGCCCAGACATGGGAGTGTCCCCTGATAGGGGTCAACCACCTCGAGGGTCACATATTCGCCAACCGGATAGCCCACGAAGGGATCGAAACTCCATTCCTCTGCCTTATCGTCTCGGGTGGGCACACCGAAGTGATACTGGTGAAGGACTGGGGAGCCTATGAAATGGTGGGGAGGACCAGGGACGATGCTGCCGGCGAGTGCTTCGACAAGGTGGCCAAGATACTGGGGCTCCCCTATCCGGGCGGCCCCGAGGTGGACCGTCTTGCCGCTTCGGGCGATCCGAAGTCCTTCGACTTTCCGGTGCCTATGAGCTCCACCCCTGAGGTCGAGTTCAGCTTCAGCGGGCTCAAGACGGCCGTTCTCTGGGCAGTGAACAGGATAAGAAGCAAGGAAGAGGAGGTACCAGTGGCAGATATCTGCGCCTCCTTTCAGAGAGTGGCAGTAGAAGCTCTTATTGGCAAGGTGGTCCTTGCATCGGAGATGACAGGTGTAGGGAGGATCTGCCTTTCGGGGGGAGTGTCGGCCAACTCAGCTCTAAGAAGAGCTTTCGGGGAACGCTTCGGGGGCAACGTATTCATCCCCCCCATTGAGCTATGTACCGACAACGCGGCCATGATAGCCTCTGCAGGACTGGACCGTTTTCTAAGGTCAGGACCTTCAGGACTGGATATCTCTCCCGATCCTTCAGCCCCCTTGACCTAAAAAAGTTTAAAAACGGAGTAAAACAAAGAAAAAACCAGAAAAACCCTTTTTATTAAAAATATTTCCCACTAAAAGCCAACCAAACCCCTTGAGATTGCAGGCGCAGGCAATTACTATCATTCCCGGTCATTTAGCACTCGCAACAAGAGAGTGCTAACATATTTTCAAACTTATGTCTGCAGGGAGGGTTATTGAAATGAAGTTGAAACCGCTCGGAGACAGGTTGGTAGTGAAGGTGCTGACCCAGGAAGAGAAGACCAAGGGGGGGATCGTTATCCCCGATACGGTCAAGGAGAAGCCCCAGGAAGGTGAAGTTCTTGCAATAGGTTCCGGGAAGGTGCTGGAGAACGGCCAGAAGCTTCCTCTCGAGGTGAAGACGGGAGACAAGATCCTTTTCAGCAAGTACGGCGGCACCGAGGTCAAGATCGACGGCGAGGATCTGCTCATTCTCAGCGAGCGCGATGTCCTTGCCATTCTTGAGAAGTAGTCCGGACCCATATTTTTTCTGAAGAACCTGGAAGGAGGAAGAATCAATGCCCAAGATACTTACTTTTGGAGAAGAGGCCCGCAGGGCCCTCGAGCGCGGTATCAACAAGGTTGCCGATACGGTAGGCGGAACACTGGGCCCCAAGGGGCGCAACGTGGTGCTGGAGAAGAAGTTCGGTTCGCCGACGATCACCAACGACGGCGTGACCATCGCGAAGGAAATCGAGCTGGAAGATCCCTTCGAGAACATGGGAGCCCAGCTCCTTAAGGAAGTCGCATCCAAGACCAACGACATCGCCGGTGACGGAACGACCACCGCCACTGTCCTTGCAAGGGCCGTCATCCTTGAAGGGATGAAGAACGTTGCGGCAGGTGCAAATGGAATGTTAATGCGTCACGGCATAGAGAAGGCTGTCGACCTTGTCGTAGACGAGCTCAAGTCAATGTCCATCAACGTCAAGGAGCGGGAGAAGATCGCGCAGGTTGCCGCCATCTCTGCCAACGACCACGCTGTGGGTGAACTGATCGCCGAGGCCATGGAGAAGGTCGGGGAAGAGGGCGTCATAACCGTCGAGGACAGCCAGACTGTCGGAACTACCCTGGAGATGGTAGAGGGTCTCCAGTTCGACAAGGGCTACGTGAGTCCCTACATGATGACCGACCCCGAGCGGATGGAGGCCCACCTCGATGATGCCTACATCCTCATCAACGACGGCAAGATAAGCAGCGTGAAGGATATGGTCCCCCTCCTCGAGAAGGTGGTCCAGACCGGAAAGCCTCTTCTGATTATCGCCGAGGATGTCGAGGGTGAAGCCCTTGCGACCCTGGTGGTGAACAAGCTCCGCGGAACCATGCAGGTCGTTGCCGTAAAGGCCCCCGGTTTCGGCGACAGGCGCAAGGCCATGCTCCAGGATATCGCTATCGTGACAGGTGGTCAGGTCATCTCCGAGGAGATCGGCATCAAGCTTGAGAACGCCGACCTCGCCATGCTCGGGAAGGCCAAGAAGGTACGAGTGAACAAGGAAGAGACCACCATAGTCGAGGGCGCCGGCGATCCCGATTCCATCAGGAAGCGCGCCGCCCAGATCAAGGCCGAGCTTGAGGAGTCCACTTCCGAGTACGACAAGGAGAAACTCCAGGAGCGCCTTGCCAAGCTCGTCGGCGGAGTGGCCGTCATCCAGGTCGGAGCCGCCACCGAGACGGAGCAGAAGGAACTGAAGCACCGTATCGAGGACGCCCTCAACGCGACAAGGGCTGCCGTCGAAGAGGGTATCGTTGCCGGAGGCGGCGTAGCACTGGTCAACGCCATCGAGCCCCTTGACAAGTTCATCGAGAAGCTCAACGGTGACGAAAAGACCGGCGCAACCATCGTCAAGAAGGCCCTTACGTCCCCGATCCACCTTATCGCAGACAACGCCGGGTACCAGGGCGATGTCGTGGTCGAGAAGGTTCGCGGCCTCAAGAAGGGTCATGGCTTTAACGCCGTTACCGGCGAGTACGAGGACCTTATCAAGTCCGGTATCATCGACCCCGTAAAGGTTACCAGGAGCGCCCTTCAGAATGCCGGGTCGATAGCTTCCATGGTGCTCACCACAGAGACCCTGATCGCAGACAAGCCCAAGAAGGAAAGCGACATGCCCCCGATGCCCGGCGGCATGGGCGGAATGGATTACTAATACGGTCCTTCAAAATATCCGGGGCCCCCTCGCGGGGCCCTTTTTCATTGTGAGCGCTCGGCGCGGATTCTGATAAACTTGTGCTGTGATCGCCGGGCCGTATCGGGTCGGGCACGGAGGTGAAGCTTTTGTCTTCCACGGAGAGAGAGATCATCATAATCATCGATTGCGGTTCCCAGTACACACAGCTGATCGCAAGGAGAGTACGGGAGCTGGGGGTCTACAGCGAGATCATCCCCTGGGACAGCAGCCTCGAAGCCGTTATGGCGAAGAAACCCTCTGGTCTCGTCATTTCCGGAGGACCGGGCACTGTCCTGGAGGATGACTCCCCCTGGGTCCCCCGGGAACTGCTGGACGGAAGGTTCCCTGTCCTCGGGATCTGCTACGGGATGCAGCTGATAGCCAGGATCCTGGGCGGAGAGGTCAGGAAGGGGGAGCTGGCGGAGTACGGAAGGGCCAGGGTCTTCCTTGAGGATGAACGAAGCGGGGTCCTGAAAGGTCTTCCGGGGGATCTGGAGGTCTGGATGAGCCATTGGGACTACGTTGAGATCCCCCCTCCGGGTTTCGTGGTGACTGCCAGGAGCGAGTCTGGCATGATAGCGGGCTTCCAGGGCCCCGACTCGAAAATATCTGCCATTCAGTTCCACCCCGAAGTGGCCCACACATCGGGAGGAATGGACATCCTTGCAAACTTCCTCTTCGGGATCTGCCGGTGCGGGAAAACCTGGAGCCTCGAGGACTGGATCGGCTCGACCGTCAAGGAGATCCAGGCCACCGCAGGTGAGGGGCGCGTGGTCTGCGGTCTTTCCGGAGGAGTAGATTCGACGGTAGCCGCTGTTCTTACATCGAAAGCCATAGGTGACCGCCTGGAGTGCATCTTCGTAAACAACGGTCTTCTCCGCCTGAAAGAGGCGGAACAGGTAATGGAGACCTACCGTGGCTCCCTGGGCCTGAAGGTGCACTACGTTGATGCCACCGACGATTTCCTCTCGGCTCTGGAGGGGGTTACCGAGCCTGAGGCAAAAAGGAAGGCCATCGGGGAGACCTTCATCAGGGTCTTCGAGCGGAAGGCCAGGGAGATCGGAGGAGCCGACTGGCTCCTGCAGGGAACCCTCTACCCCGACGTGATAGAGAGCGGCCACAAGGGAAAGGACGCAGCCGTCATCAAAAGCCACCATAACGTGGGAGGACTTCCTGAAAAGATGGACTTCCAGGTACTTGAACCCCTGAGGGATCTCTTCAAGGACGAGGTCAGGAAGATAGGGGCCATGCTGGGAGTGCCGAAGGAGATCCTCGGGCGCCACCCCTTCCCGGGGCCGGGGCTTGCAGTCCGCTGCCTTGGCGATGTGACCCGCGAGAGGCTCGATACTCTGAGGAAGGCCGATGCCATCTTCGTATCCGAGATCAGGGATCAGGGGCTCTACGACAGGATGTGGCAAGCCTTCTGCGTACTTCTCCCGGTGAGGACAGTAGGTGTTATGGGAGATATCAGGACCTATGCCGAGGTCATCGCACTGAGGGCCGTGGAGTCCCCCGATGGCATGACAGCAGACTGGGTGAGACTTCCCGGCGAGCTGCTCGACAGGGTATCCAGGAGAATATGCAATGAACTTGGCGGAGCAAACAGGGTGGTCTACGATATCACCGGGAAACCCCCCGCGACCATTGAATGGGAGTAGACCCTCTCCAGGTCTGCAAATGAAAGCGGAAGAAGGAACGGAGGTGTCAAACGGTCTTGGATAACGAGGTGACGTCAAGACCCCAGGGGCAGTGGGGAGTCTACCTGCCCTTCATAGTGGCCTTTGCAATGCTCTCCATGCTCTCTTATATCGTCTCCTTCCCTCTCTTCAGACCCCTTGCCTGGTCGTCGCTGCTCTCCTTCTTCGCCTACCCTCTTTACCACCTGATCTACATGAGGGCTTTTTCGGGGAAGTGGTCCAACCTTGCTGCGGGAATAACGACGGCGGCGATACTTTTTCTCCTGGTGGTTCCCGCGGGTCTCATGGGCACCCTGATAGCCAGGGAGGGTATCAAGGTCTACGGTAAAGTGGCGGACCTTCTTCTGCAGTTCGAAGGAGCGGAGATGCCTTCTCTGCTGGAGATACTACCCAAGGGGCTTTCGGCCAGGCTTGCCCCATACATGGAGCACTTCGAATTCATCGGCGACGCCTTTCGTCAGGCTGGAAGATGGTTTGCCTCAAACATCGCCTCAGCCTCCAGGGGTTTTCTGGGCAACGCTTTCAGGATGTTCTACCAGCTGATAGTCATTGCCGTGGCCTCTTTCTTCATGCTGAGGGACGGCCACAAGATCCTCGGCTACATAAAGGAGATCCTCCCCCTCTCCTCCGAGGAGAGGGATGATATCTTCGGGAAGGCAAAGCAGATGCTCCAGTCGGTGGTCTACGGAATAACCTTCACCGCCGGAATCCAGGCCTTTCTGGGCGGGTTTGGATGGTGGTGGGTGGGACTGCCAAGTCCGGCCCTTTTTGCGGGAGCCATGTTCCTCCTGGCCATGATCCCCTTCGTTGGGACGCCAATGGTGCTTCTGCCGGGGGCGGCCTACCTCTTTGCGGTCGGAAAGATCGGTCCTGCCATCTTCCTCGCGATATGGGCGCTACTCGTGGTGAGCACCATTGACAACTTCATCAGACCACTGTTCATATCCGAGGGCAGCAAGGTACACATTCTTATTGTCTTTACCGGGGTTGTAGGCGGGCTGGCCGCCTGGGGTTTCATTGGTCTCTTCACCGGACCGCTGATCCTCTCCATGTTCTTCTTCTTCCTGGACAGCTACAGGAGGATCTGGCAGCGCATGAGGGGAGATAACCAGGAAAATGAAAAGTGAACGGAGGTAAGACGCTGTGCCTTTTATAATTGCCGTTAGCGGTTTCAAGAACAGCGGGAAGACCACCCTGTGCAGGAAGCTGTTCCCCCTTCTGAAAGATGCCGGGCTCGATGTAGCCTACGTCAAGAGGACCCATGAGGAGGTCCTCTCGCCTGAGGGGACCGATTCGGGCCAGCTCGCGGAGGTCTCCGGGGCCGTCGCGCTATGGGGTCCCGACGGATTGCGGATAGAGGACAGCAGAAAGGACCTGGACCCAGGCTCCCTGGCGGCACGGTTCTTTCCAGGCAGGCACCTCCTCCTTCTGGAGGGGGGAAAGAACATTCCCTTACCCAAGATCTGGGTAGGCAGCCCTGAGGCTATCCCGGAAGAGGTCTCGGGGGTGGTGGCCTTCTACGACAGGGACAACCCGTGTGAAAAAGAGAGACACTTCTGTGCGGGCCAGGAGAAGGAACTTGCCCGGCTGGTGCTTGCAATGGTCCGCAAGGCCGAGGCCTCCCCCGCCGAGGTATATAGCCGCGAGAAGAGGATCCCCGTCAAGGCCTTCGTGGGTGAGTTCATAGCCGGCGCTCTTTCGGGCATGCTAAGGTCTCTCAAGGGGGATTTCGACCCCGAAGAGGGGATAAGCGTCCATATAAGGTCCCTTCCGGGAGAATAGGGCCAGTACGGTCGCATATCCATTATCCATCTTGCGGTTAAGTGCTAGGGTGTCTATAATGTTGTTCGCTTGCCGAAAAAGGCAGCGATCCCGCTTTATCCGGCGCCCGCCCAGGAGGCGGGCTGTCTTTTGCTGTTCAAGACTTCATATGATACGGGGAGGTTCTTTGAATGTTGGCACAGATCGTTTGGATTTCCGGAGGGGCCGGGCTTCTCGCACTTGCGTTCGCCCTTTTCTCGTCGGGGCGCATCAATTCTTTCGAGGTAACCAATGACAGGGTGAACGAACTTTCCGGGATCATACAGAGGGGTTCCATGGCCTTTCTCTCCAGGGAGTACAGGGCGCTGATCCCCTTCGTAGTGGTCGTCGGAGGGATCCTCTGGTTCAAGATAAGCTCCGCCACTGCCATCTCCTTCCTTCTCGGGGCTCTCTGCAGCGGCCTTGCGGGCTTTGTGGGCATGCGGGTGGCGACCAGGGCCAACGGAAAGACGGCCTTTGCCGCCGGGCAGGGGATGAACCCGGCGCTCAGGATAGCCTTCACCGGCGGAACAGTAATGGGAATGTCCGTCGTCGGCATCGGCATAATCGGCATTATTGTCTGCTACTGGCTCTTCAAGGATCCCAACGTCATAACCGGCTTCGGTTTCGGGGCCAGCTCCATTGCCCTCTTCGCCAGGGTCGGCGGCGGTATATACACCAAGGCCGCCGACGTCGGTGCCGACCTGGTTGGCAAGGTTGAGGCCGGAATACCCGAGGACGACCCCAGGAACCCGGCCGTGATCGCCGACAACGTCGGCGACAACGTGGGCGATATCGCCGGAATGGGCGCGGATCTTTTCGAATCCTACGTCAACTCCATCATCGCGGCCATGGCCATAGGGCTTGTGGCCTTCGGTGACACCGGGGTAGTCTACCCCCTGCTCCTCGCTTCCCTTGGCATACTCTCCGCTGTCCTGGGGACCTTCTTCGTCAGGGTCCGCGAGGGCGGTGACCCCCAGCTGGCCCTCAGGATCGGGACTCTCGCGACGGGAGCCTTCATGATAGGCGGCTCCTTCTTCATGACCAGGGCGATCTTCGGGGACATCACTCTCTTCTGGGCAGTCATGTCCGGAGTCGCAGTGGGTGTCCTTATCGGTCTTGTTACCGAATACTACACCTCCTCGTCCTACTCGCCGGTCCAGAGTATAGCCTCCGCATCCGAAACAGGCTGTGCCACCAATATCCTTGCAGGTCTCGGCGTCGGCATGAAGTCAACGGCGGTTCCCGTTCTGCTGATCTGCGGGGCCATCCTGGTGGGCGTCAGGTTCGGCGGATTGTACGGGATCGCCTGCGCAGCCGTGGGAATGCTCTCTATCACCGGGATGTCCCTCAGCGTCGACGCCTACGGACCTATCGCCGACAATGCCGGAGGCATTGCCGAGATGAGCCATATGCCTCCCGAGGTCCGCAAGATCACGGACAAACTTGACGCCGTGGGCAACACAACAGCTGCCATCGGGAAAGGCCTGGCCATAGGTTCAGCCGCGCTTACAGCTCTGGCCCTCTTTGCGGCCTACGCCACGGCAGTCGGTCTGACGGTAATAGACATCAACAACCCGAAGGTCATGGTGGGCCTTTTCATAGGAGGCATGCTCCCCTTCGTGTTCAGCGCCATGACTATCCAGGCCGTGGGCCGGGCCGCCTCACAGATGATCGACGAAGTGCGGAGGCAGTTCCGTGAGATACCGGGCATAATGGAAGGGACCGCCGAACCCGAGTACGAGCGATGCGTCGATATCTCCACCGGTGCCTCCCTTAAGGAGATGGTAGTACCCGGCTTCCTGGCCGTGATCAGCCCTGTCGTTGTGGGCCTGGTCCTCGGGGCCGAGGCCCTGGGCGGCCTCCTTGGCGGATCCATCGTTACGGGCGTGATGATGGCCATCTTCATGTCCAACGCCGGAGGCGCCTGGGACAACGCCAAGAAGTTCATAGAAGAGGGGAACTACGGAGGAAAGGGCTCCGAGCCCCACGGGGCAGCAGTCGTGGGCGACACCGTCGGGGACCCCTTCAAGGATACCGCCGGCCCCAGCCTCAACATCCTTATCAAGCTCATGTCCGTTGTAGCGCTGGTGCTGGCCCCGCTGTTCATTTAAGGGCAGCCCCTTCGCCCGGGCAGGAACAGACAAAGGATCCAACGGACTCGATATCGGCGGGGGAGGGCACCCTGAGGCCCTCCCCCGTCCTGTCCTTAGAGACGAACAGGAAGGTGGTGCCGTTTTGGACCGTGATGCCGTCAGGAACATCAAGGACCGTATCGACATCGTCGAGTTCATAGGCGAGACGGTGCAGCTGAGAAGGGCTGGTAAAAGCTTCAAGGGACTCTGTCCCTTCCATTCCGAGAAGACCCCTTCCTTCCATGTCTCTTCCGAACGCCAGACCTATCACTGCTTCGGCTGCGGCAGGGGCGGGGATATTTTCTCCTTCGTAATGGAGAAGGAGGGAATGACCTTCCCTGAGGCTCTGACCATGCTGGCCGATAGGGCGGGTGTTCGACTTGAACCCTACGGAGGGCGGAGGGAGAGCACGAGCGGGGTAACGGGGGCCATGGAGGCTGCCCTGGCCTTTTTCAGGAGATCCCTGACCGGGCCAGGAGGCGAGAGCGCAAGGAAGTACCTCGAGAGAAGGGGCATCGGCTCATCCGATTCGGCAGCCTTCGAGATCGGCTGGGCGCCCCCTTCCTGGGACCTGCTCAGAAAGGATCTCGAGACCAGGGGGATCCCCACCGGGGAAGCAATGGCCGCGGGGCTCCTTGCCGAGAGCAGCGGAAGGACCTACGATCGCTTCCGGGGGAGGATCATGTTCCCCATCAGGGATGTCCAGGGTAGACTTGTCGCCTTCGGCGGACGCCTGGTGGACGGCGAGGGCGCAAAGTATATAAACAGCCCAGAGAGCGAACTCTACAGCAAGAGGAGGATCCTCTATCTCCTGAACTCCGCCAGGACGTCCATCCGTGAGAGGGGCCGCTCGATCCTTGTCGAGGGCTACATGGATGCCATCAAGCTTCATATGGCAGGATTCACTGAGACGGTAGCCTCCCTGGGGACCTCCCTCACCGGGGAGCAGGCGAATCTTCTGAAGAGGTTCGGCGACCAGTGCCTGATCTGCTACGATGCCGACACGGCCGGTCAGGAGGCCACGTTAAGGGGGATGTACGTCCTCCAGAAGAGCGGACTTGATATCAGGGTCGTGGTGCTTCCTTCGGGGAAGGATCCCGACGATATCGTCAGCGGCGCTGAGGGCCCGGAACGCTTTGCGGGTCTTACAAGGAGATCCGAACCTCTCCCCCTCTTCCATATCAGGGTCAAGAGAGCAGATCTGGCAGACGAGGCACGAAGGACCGCCGCAAGGAGGGAGATCATCGAAGGACTTGCCGGACTCCCTCCGCTGGAGGCTAACAGGCATATCTCCCAGGTGGCCCAGGGGCTGGGCATACTGCTGCCGGAGATGATCGATCTCCTGAGAAGCGCACGAAGATCGGCCGCCAAAGTTGGGGAAAAAGGCATTTCAGCCCCTGAGAACGTATATGTAAGTAGGGAGAACGACAGGACCCGGGAGGACAGGCCTCCGGACCCATGGGAGGCGGCACTCTGCTACCTCCTCTGGACCGACGAGCGGAAAAGGTCAGCGGTGGATCCGCCTTACGTGTTGTCGCTCCTGTCGGAGGACGGGGCCAAGACCGTGGCTCTGTCAATACTCTCAGGAGACAGCATCGAGGAGCTTAGGTCGAGATGGGCCGAGGCCGATGACCCCTACCCCATGAGACTTATCTCCACTGGCTGGGCACACTGCGAAAGGAACGGCGAGAGCGGCGAGATCTGGGAGATCGTGGTTTCCGCCCTCGAGTCGAAGAGATCCAGGGACAAGTTTGCCTCTCTCAAGGAGAAGCATGCCAGGGGCCAGGCGACCCCTGAAGAGATGAAAGAATACCTGGAACTTGCAAGAAAGCTAAAAGGAGGGACCGGTAAGAGATGACCGAAGCTGGGAAGAGCCCTGAAGAGATGGAGAGCCACGATACTGGCGATGAGACCGTAGCCAGTCCCAGGGAGGTGGCGAGGTACATTGAGAGCTTCAAGGAGCTCCTCCACATGGGGCGCGAGAAGGGTTTCGTGACCTACGACGACATCGAGAAACATATCCCCGGGGAGATGATGAACGAAGAGACCCTGGACAGTCTCTATTTCAACCTCAACGAGCTCGGGATAGACCTGGTGGAGATGGAGAAGACCAGGGGAGATCTCCGTGACGAGGATTCGGCCCCCGCAGCGGAGTACAATGAGGAGATGGGCGTCCTGGAGGACCTGCCCCTTTCGGACCCGGTAAGGATGTACCTGAGGGAGATAGGAAAGATCGCCCTGCTTAAACCCGAGGAGGAGGTTGAGCTGGCGAAGCTCGTTGAAGCCGGCGATCCCGTCGGAAAGAGCAAGCTTGTGGAGGCCAACCTGAGGCTCGTGGTAAGCATAGCCAAGAAGTACATTGGCAGGGGAATGCTTTTTCTGGACCTTATCCAGGAGGGCAACCTGGGACTTATCAGGGCCGTTGAGAAGTTCGACTACCGCAAGGGTTTCAAGTTCAGCACCTACGCCACCTGGTGGATCCGCCAGGCCATAACCAGGGCCATTGCGGACCAGGCCAGGACGATACGCATCCCCGTCCACATGGTGGAGACCATAAACAAGCTTATCAGGGTCTCCAGGCAGCTAGTCCAGAGGCTCGGCCGGGAACCGACCGCCGAGGAGATCGCTGCCGAGATGGCCATCGGCTCCGAAAGGGTCGAGGAGATACAGAGGATCGCCCAGGAACCGGTCTCGCTGGAGACTCCCATCGGTGAGGAGGAGGACAGCCAGCTGAGCGACTTCCTGGAGGACAAGAACCTTCCGAGCCCAGAGGATGCTGCGGCCGTCCAGCTCCTGCGGGAACAGCTCGAGGGGATGCTCGAGGAGCTTACCGAGAGGGAGAAGGAGGTTCTCCGGCTGAGGTTCGGCCTGGAGGATGGGCATCCCTATACCCTCGAGGAGGTGGGGAAACGCTTCGGGGTCACCCGCGAGAGGATAAGGCAGATCGAGGCGAAAGCCCTCCGGAAGCTAAGGCACCCTAGCAGGAGCAAGAAGCTAAGGGATTTTCTCGATTGAAAATCCCTGATCGGATCTGTTCCTCTTGAAGCAATGATACAAATCATTTGTTATAATAATCACGGGGGATTGTTCCTGGAGGCACAAGCTTGCGAATAGACCGCTTTCTCAAGTTGTCCCGGATCGTCAAAAGAAGAAGCGTTGCCCAGGAGATGATAACCCACGGGGCGGTAAGGGTGGGTGGCACCGAGGTCCGCCCTTCGAAGGATCTCAGGTCCGGCGATGTGGTCGAGGTCGCTTTTCCCAGGAAGATAATCACCCTCAGGGTGATATCGGTTGATGAGTCCCTCCTCAAGCGGGGAGGAGAGTGCTTCGAGGTCACCGATGAGAGGAACGTCCCGGGCGATCAGCGTCCGTGGTGAAAATAGCGTTCATGAGTGATCTTCAAGAATGTCTGGAGGCAGATCAGTGAACAGCTGTGCCTTCAGGGGACAGGCCATTTTCAAGGAGGCAGGAATAATGAAGATAGCTGAACCGACAGTCGAACGCCTTGTGCTTTATTACAGACTTCTTTCGCAGCTACACAACGAGGAGCGCAGGGTGGTCTCCTCCCAGGAGATCGGAGAGATGCTGGGCCTGAAGGCAAGCCAGGTGAGGAAGGACTTGTCCTACTTCGGGGAGATCGGCAAACGGGGAGTCGGCTATCATGTGGACCGTCTGTACCAGCACATCAGCAACATCCTCTCGCCCAACCGGGTCTGGAAGATCGCCCTTGTGGGCGTGGGGAGGCTGGGTGAGGCTTTGTTGGGTCACAAGGCCCTCAGGAGCGACAAGTTCAAACTGGAGGCCCTGTTCGACAACGACCCTTCGAAGGTGGGACAGGTCATCTGTGGCATTCCCTGCTATGACTCAGAGGAGATGACGGAGATCATCCGCCGGAAGGAGATAGAGGTCCTGATCCTGACCGTGCCGGCAGGGGCCGCCCAGATCTCCGCCGACAGGGCGGTGGCGGCAGGGACGGTAAAGGGGGTCCTGACCTTTGCGACCACTGCAATATCAGTACCCGAGGATGTGCTGGTCTACCGGGTGGATATATCCGTTGAGCTCGAAAAGCTCCTCTTCTTCCTGAAGGGTTCCGTAGCCTGAGGGAGAGATCCGCCGGGGCAAGTGTTCCGATTGTAACTACGACGTGATAGAATGTTCAGTGCGAAAATATTGCGTAAAGAACAAGCATAGAGAGGGAGGCGTGGCCGTTGCAGGCACAGGGTGGACTTATGGGTATGCTCCTGCCGTTGGGAGTTTTCGTCGTTATCTTCTATTTTCTGATCATCAGGCCCCAGAAGAAGCGCCAGAGGAAACACGAGGAGATGCTGGCCTCGATACGCAGGGGCGACCAGATCGTTACCGCCGGCGGTTTCTTCGGCGTTGTGAGAGAGGTCAAGGAGGACAGCTTCATTGTTGAGATCGCCGACGGGGTCAAGGCAAGGATCCTCAAGGCCTCCATCCAGATGAAGAAGCACGAGGGAGAGGCCGTTGAACCTTCGGTATCCGAAGACCTTGCCGGCTAGTCCACTTCCGGCCAGGGCTTTTCTTGGAAAATAGAGGTCCAGTCAGGGCTTCCTTCGGAGTGGATGCCGGGCATCCGCTCCGTTTTTTATGAAATGCTCAGCTGAGGGTAGAGGCATTCACTCGCCTTTACCCGACTGATAGAAGGTTTCAGATAGGGGAGGAAGGCAAATGCTCAAAAAGGATCGTTGGCGGCTTGTCCTTGTCGCGGTAGTGGTAGTGGCCGCCCTGCTCTCCGTCTTTCCCATTGGAGGGAGGATCCGCCTGGGGCTGGACCTCAAGGGAGGGGCCCACATTCTGCTCCAGGCCCAGGGCACTTCCGAGAACCCGCTGACCGATGACAGCATCGAGCGGCTTCTGGCGGTTCTGCGGAACAGGATAGACCAGTACGGGGTCACCGAACCGGTTATACAGAGAGAGGGAAGTGACAGGGTAATAGTGGACCTTCCCGGAGTAGCCGATCCAGAGGCGGCCCTTGAACTGATCGGGAAGACGGCGTTGCTTGAGTTCAGGCACGTCCATGAATCTACGGGAACGGTCCCTCCGGGCCCGCAGAGGCCAAACTACGACACCCAGGAGGAGTTCCTGGAGGCCCAGGCAAGATGGGAAGCGGTCCGCGAGCAGTTCGACAGGGCCGCCGAGGCGATGCGACTCAGGGCGGACGAGGACCCGGATATGATAATGTCCAGGAGCGATGAGGGTGAAGCCTACCTCCTCGGCCGGGCCTATGTGAGCGGCAATGACCTCGAGGACGCCAAGACCGACTTCGACAACCTTGGGCGACCGGTGGTCACGCTCAAGTTCAGCACCCAGGGAGCAAGACTTTTCGACGAGGCGACGGCGGCCAATGTGGGCAGACAGATAGCCATCTGCCTCGACGGGAAGGTCATCTCGGCACCGGTGGTCCAGGAACGGATCAGTGGCGGCAATGCCCAGATCTCGGGGCGCTTCTCGACGGCCGAGGCGCAGCGGCTGTCCATAATGCTCAGGGCCGGCGCTCTCCCGGTGGCGATGGAGATCCTTGAGAACCGCTCCGTTGGACCCACCCTGGGATCGGACTCCATCAGGTCCGGACTCCGGGCGGGCCTTATTGGTGCTCTTCTCGTTCTGGTATTCATGCTCCTTTACTATCGCACTCTTGGAATAGTCGCCGACATTGCCCTGGCGGTCTGCATGCTGCTTGTATTCGCGGGGCTCATCAGTCTTAAGGCCACTCTCACCCTTCCGGGCATCGCCGGGATCATTCTGACCCTGGGCATGGCTGTAGACGGGAACATCCTTATATACGAAAGAATGAAGGAGGAGGTTGCAGGGGGGAAGACACCCTATGCGGCTGTGGACTCAGGATTCCGCAAGGCCATGACCACCATCCTTGACGCCAATATTACGACCCTTATCGCGGCGGGGGTGCTCTTCTACTTCGGCACCGGACCCGTAAGAGGATTCGCCGTGACCCTGTCGATAGGGATCGTTGCCAGCGTCTTCAGTGCCGTAATAGTAACCAGGGCCCTCCTGCATCTTATCCAGTCACGGAGCAGAGGAAGGATCAACATTGCAGCATCGGGCGAAAGGGGGAAGAGGTAATGCTTTTCAGGATCAAAAAGAGCATTGACTTCATGGCCTTCAGGAAGATCGCCCTCTCCCTCAGTCTTGTCCTGCTGGTGATCAGCCTGGGATTGCTGGCCTTAAAGGGGTTGAACCTGGGTATCGATTTCACCGGTGGCAACCTTGCCCAGATCGAGTTCTCCCAGCCCGTGGGAGTGGCCGAGGTGCGTGACGCCCTCTCTGCCGCGGGGCAGGATCAGGCGGTCATCCAGGCTTACAGCGACAACGGGGTTCTGGTAAGGATGAGTTCCTACGAAGATGGCACAGCCCAGGAGATACTCTCCGCGCTCCGGTCAAGGTTCGGAGAGATCGATGTGCTGAGGCTCGAGAAGGTCGGCCCCGTGGTAGGAGAAAAGCTGCGGCAGCAGGCCTTCGTTGCCCTGGCTATTGCCCTGGGTGGAGTTCTTCTCTACATTACGGTCAGGTTCAGGTTCCGTTTCGCCGTGGTCAGCGTTGCCGCCCTTGTCCACGATACTATCATCACCCTGGGTGTCTTCTCCCTTCTGGGCAGGGAGGTATCCCTTCCATTCATTGCGGCGATCCTGACCATAGTGGGTTACTCCCTGAACGACACCATCGTCGTTCTCGACCGTGTAAGGGAGAACTGGAAGGGCCTGAGACAGAAGGGCATAATCAGCCTTGTGAACCAGTCAATAAACCAGACCCTCTCGAGGACCATTAATACGTCACTTACGACATTCCTCCCGGTCCTGACTCTTTTCCTCTGGGGCGGTCCGGTCATCGCCAACTTCGCCCTTGCACTGCTGATCGGGATATTGGTGGGTACCTTCAGCTCCATCTTCATCGCAGGGACCCTCCTGGGCGAATGGTACTCAAGGTCACCCGAAAAGGCATGATCATCTGACAAGGTCCCGTCACACATCAGAAGGGCGGAGAGGGCGCAGGCCCTCTCCGCCCTTTTTTCCCCCCGCACAAGGACCCAGGTGAAAGCCATTCGCTGTCCAGTGATAATATTCGGGTGACAATGTCTTAGTTGATCTTGCTGTTTGCGCGGACCATGCCTTTTTGACGGAAGATGGGTGGAGGTATAGTATAATAGATGTTATCTACATTACGGTGAAAATGCGCATGGGCACAGATAATTCGCCAGAGGGAGGGATTACTATGTCTGTTGCCGCTTTTGACCGTCTGAAGGGTTACATGTCCTCCAGGCTTCTTGAAAAGATCGTGCAAACATCTACTTCCGGCGACGAAGAAAAACTTGCCGAGCTCTTCGAACTCCTTTCAAGGCTTGCACCGGCACGGTACTACAGGGAGAGTTTCCTGGACCTGGCCCGGATGACGAGGGAAGATCACCCCATGACCAGGGTCTTCAGGAGGATATTCACGGACCTTCACCCGAACTGCAGGCAGAAAGCCATCAGGAACTTCTTCGTGAACTTCCTCCTCGTCGGCAGGGGTATCAGGGACAGGAAAGAGGCCGAACTGGGCCTGCACCTGCCCAATTTCATGGTCGTCAGCCCAACCATGAGGTGTAACCTGAGATGCAAGGGGTGCTACGCGGCAGGATACTCCAGGGAGGACGAGCTCTCCTTTGAAAGGCTCGACAGCCTTATAGGGGAGGCCAAGGACCTGGGAATGTTCTTCTTCACCTTCTCCGGCGGTGAATGCTTCGTAAGGCCCGACCTGCTGGATCTCTGGGAGAAGCATGATGATTGTTTCTTCCATGTCTATACCAACGGGACCCTGCTGGACGATGCCGTCGTGAAGAGGCTGGTAAGGCTTGGAAATGTGGCCCCCATGTTATCCGTCGAGGGATCCAGGGTGGAGACGGACATGAGGAGGGGGCCGGGGGTATACGACCGGGTCATGGAGTCTTTCAGCAGGCTCTCCAGGGCGGGGGTGCTCTTCGGCTTCAGCGCCACCTGCACCAGGTCCAGTTCCGACTACATAGCCTCCGACCAGTTCCTGGAGTGGATGCTGGATCTGGGCTGCAAGGTTGGTTGGTTCTTCCAGTATATCCCCACCGGGGACGACCCGGACCTGAGCTATATGGCCACCCCTTCACAGAGACTGACCCTTCACCGGAAAGTTACCGAATGGAGGCAGAAATACCCCATATTCCTGGGCGACTTCTGGAACGACGGCCCTTTCGTGGACGGATGTATGGCAGGGGGGGAGCGCTACCTCCACGTGATCTCCAACGGCGATGTCGAGCCATGTGTCTTTGTCCATTTCGCAGTGGACAACATAAACGACAGAAGCCTCCTTGATGTGATCCAGAGCCCCTTCTTCCAGGATATCAGGGAAAGACAACCCTACGACGATGACAATCTCCTGTGTCCCTGCATGATAATCGACCACCCCCAGGTCCTGAGGGAAGTAGTAAGGACCCATGGAGCGAGGGCTACCCACCCGGGATCGGAGCGTATCCTTACTGAACTGTCTGAGGGCCTGGACAGCTATTCCGGGAATATCCACGAGCTGTTCGATCCCCTCTGGGACGGAGGGGGGCGTGAGAGATACCTGAGGAGCCTTGAGAGGGAAGACAAACCGCGCCCCCGGGGACGTTTGAATAAAAGATTGCAAACAGAGCAGAGAACAGGATAATCTAGTCACGGTACAGGATACGTAATTCCCGGGAGGGGTGAGGAGATGAAGAGTTACGCCCTTGCAATAGCCATGGCGATGCTCCTGGCGGCAGTATATGCTTTTCAGAACACCGGTGAGATCCTGGTCAAGTTCCTTGTGTGGGAACTGTCGTTCCCGCAGGGCATATGGGAGGTGATGCTCTTTGCGGCGGGGGGAGTGCTGATGTGGCTCGTCTCCCTCTTCGCCATGGTGGAGAGCAGATCGAAATACGTCCGGCAGATAAAGGAAAAGGATGCCAAGATCAGGGAAATGGAAGGTGAGAGATCCTCGCTCATGGAAGCCATCAGGCACAGCGGCCCTCAATATGAGGCTGAAGCCCAGATAAGACATTCCGAGGTCACCCACGAAGAGCCGGCCGAGGAACCTGGAGTGGAACAGGAAGGGCAGTGATAGGGAGAATACCCGTCTCCCGGTTGATGCTCCGGGAGGTGGACGATGTCGCCAGGACCCTTGCAGAGAGCGTACCCTGCTCACCCCTGACGGCCCTCCTGCTGAAGATGAGAGGAATTTCAGAGGATGATCCCCACGAGGCCCGGGCACAGCTGAACCCGGGCCTCGGCGATTCGATGGGCCGACTGGACCTGGGCCCATTCTCATCCCCGGCGGGAGACCTCTGGAGAAGCCTTGAGGGAGCGGAAAGGGTTGTTGTTTACGGGGATTACGACGCTGACGGAGCATGTGCGACAGCGCTGGCCATGGAACTGGCCCTTGCCGCCTTTCGTGAGGTCAGGTATTTTATTCCCCACAGGCATCGTGAGGGCTACGGGGTCCACGAGAAGGTCGTCCGGGCAATTGCCAGGAACGGTTGCGACCTTTTGATCGCCGTTGATTGCGGGACCAGGGATATCGCGGCACTGAGGGCTGCCCGGGAGGCAGGCATCCCCGTCATTGTCTTCGATCACCACTCCCCGGGTGAGTCTCTGCCCGAAGGAGCCCTGGTCGTCAACCCCCACGCCGGAGGCGGCCCTGAGGCCAAGACCCTCTGTGCGACAGGTGTCCTTTGGGCATGGGCGAGAATGGAGGGGGTCGCCGCCCCTGAGTGGATCGACGCCAGAACGGACCTGGCGGCCATTGCAACCCTGGCCGACCATGTGCCTCTGGGAAGGCTGAACCGGGCGATCGTCTCCAGGGGAATGGAGGTTATCAGGATGTCCGGAAGGCGCGGTCTGGGTGCCCTGATGACCGAGATAGGGTGTCGCCTGGAAGAAGTCGACGAGGAACTCCTGGTGATGAAGGTCATCCCCTGTCTGAACGCGGCGGGAAGGCTGGGACTGGCGGATATATCCGTCGAGGTCCTTCTCGGCGGCCAGGGGGTGGAGGACAATGTCAGGGAGCTTGTCAGGCTTAACAGGAAGAGACAGTCCCTTGCAGGAGAGATCCTTGAGGAAACACTTCCAAGGGTAAAGGAGGGTTCCTCTCTTGTCTTCAGCGATTTCTCGTGGCCAGTGGGAGTCCTGAGCGGGGTAGCCAGCAGGATCTGTTCAGAGACGGGAGTCCCTGTGGCGCTTGCATCTCTCTCGGGGGATCATGTAAGGGGGACCCTGAGGGTCCCCCAGGGAGTGGACGCGCTGAAGGTCCTTGAACCCCTGGCCCCTCACCTTCTTTCCTGGGGTGGGCACAGGTTCGCAGCCGGGTTTTCCGTGTCCCGTTCGGAGTGGGTTCATGTGAGGGACCTGATGGAGGATATCCTTCTCTCTGCGAGTCCTTCGCAGGAGACCGTGCAGGCCATAGTCTTCCCGCCGGAGATGCTCACCTCGGAGGAGGTCAGGTCCATGCGCTCCCTGGGACCCTTCGGAGCGGGGAACCCTCACCCGCTGTTCTTTGCTCCTGCAGGGGGAAGCCTGGAGATCAGGCCCCTGGGCAGGGACGGCAGACACGTGAAGGTCGTTTCGGGAGGGGGCGAGTTCCTTGCCTTCGGCGGTGCGGTCCTCTCCGAAAGCATACGGAACTCCCGCGGGTGGACCTTCAGACCGAGGATCAACAAATGGAGGGGGCAGAGCAGGGTCGACCTTATCATGGAATCCATTGCCGTCTTTGAAGGCGCCGGCAAGGAAGGATGCGGTCCTTGAAGGAAGAGAAGAGGATTATCAGCGAAGTGGTGGGGCTGGAGGGATCGATGAAAGCCGATCCTGGTGAGACCAAAGCCCTGCGTCTGTTGAGGGACAGTTTCGTCGGTCGTTTCCCCGAGGAGTCGAGGGTAATGTCCGTCAAGATGGCCTGGCACGAGTTCTGGGGCAAGGCTTCCCGGTACCTTAGCAGGGATGACCTGGTCCGATGCGGGGAGGCCGTTGTCTTTGCCTCCGAATCCCATGGGAACCAGACCAGGCTGACAGGGGACCCCTATATCATTCACTCCATAGGCGTTGCCTCGGTGCTGGCCGACATGGAGCTGGACACAGACACCCTGGTGGCTGCCCTCCTGCACGACGTCCTTGAGGACACCGATGCTGGCCAGGAGGTGATCAGGGAGAAGTTCAGCGAGTCCGTCCTGGTGCTTGTCGACGGGGTTACCAAGCTGGGCAAGCTTCCATTCAAGTCCTTCGAGGACTACCAGGCGGAGAACCTCAGGAAGATGTTCCTTGTCATGGCCAAGGACATCAGGGTGGTGCTGATAAAGCTGGCAGACAGGCTTCATAACATGAGAACCATCCAGGCCCTCAGGAGGGACAAGCAGGTCAGGATAGCCAGGGAGACCCTGGAGATCTATGCCCCTCTAGCCCACAGGCTGGGTATCTACCAGATGAAAAGGGACCTGGAGGACCTCTCCTTCAAGGTCATCGACCCGGAGGCCTTCTTTGATATAAGAAGAAGGGTCAAGAAGAAGCTCCCCGAGAGAGAGGAGATCATAAAGCAGGCCATCAGCATCCTGAAGAGACGTTTCGAAGAGGAGCACATCGCCGCCTTCATTACCGGCAGGGCAAAGCACTTCTACAGCATCTACGAGAAGATGCGAAGAAAGAACATATCCCTGGAGGAGCTCTTCGACCTCCTGGCTCTCAGGATCACCGTGAAGGATGTGGCGGAGTGCTACAGCGCCCTGGGCATAGTCCATACCATATGGAAACCCCTCCCGGGGCAGTTCGACGACTACATAGCAAACCCCAAGAGCAACCTCTACCAGTCCCTTCACACAGCTGTGCTGGGTCCCAGCGGGGAGCCTCTGGAGATACAGATCAGGACCAGCGAAATGCACTGGATAGCCGAGTACGGGATCGCGGCCCACTGGAGGTACAAGGAGAAGAGGCACAAGATCGACAAGCTTGACGAAAGGCTCTCCTGGATCAGGCAGGCCCTCGAGTCCCAGTCCGAAGGGAGCGAGGCATCGGACTTCATGGAGCACGTCAAGGCTGACGTTCTCTCCACGGACGTCTTCGTCTTCACCCCCAAGGGGGACGTTCTCTCCCTTCCAGGGGGAGCTACCCCGATAGACTTCGCTTATGCGATCCACACCGAGATCGGTCACAAGTTCGTGGGGGCCATGGTGAACAACCGGATAGTCCCCATTGACTACCAGATACAGAACGGGGACATAATCAAGGTCCTCACCTCCCCCCAGGGGCACCCGTCCAGGGACTGGATGAAGGTGGCCCGGAGCAGCAAGGCCAGGAGCAAGATAAAGTCATGGTTGCGCCAGGCCGAAAAGACAGAAAGAGAGGAGAGGCTCGAAAAGGGCAGGGAGCTGCTTCTTCGTGAGGTCCAGCGCCGGGACGGCGGCAAGAGAGAGGAGATCCACCTTTCGGGCTCTATCCTGAAGAAGATCGCCAGCGACCTGGGGTATGGGCATGGGGACGACCTTCTCGCGGCCATTGGAGGGGGAGGCCAGGGGGCTTCTTCGGTGGTCTCCAGGTATCTGGAGATCGAGAGCGCCCAGGCCCAGCCCGGGCAGGAGCAGGAGATAGAGGAGGCAGGAGAGGAGGTCGCAACACCCAAGCGGGAGCTCGACACGGAGATCGTGGTTGAGGGCAACCGCGGGGTGATGGTGTCCCTCGCCAACTGCTGCAAGCCCGTCCCTGGCGACGATATCGTCGGGTATGTAACGAAGACCAGGGGTATAACGATCCACAGGATCGACTGTCCGAATGTCACCGATCACCCCGAGGAGCGGAAGGTTGAAGTATACTGGGGCGATCTGCGTTCTTCCCGGTACCAGGCACGACTGAAACTTGAGGGAGCCGACAGGCCGGGTCTGTTCGCGGAAGTCGCCCAGGCCATAACCGGGCTTGAGAGCTCCATAACACAGGTAAGGGCTTTCGTGGCCGGTAGCGACAGGGGCCGGATGATAATCGATCTCCAGGTCAGGGACCTGGAGCACCTCTACAGGGTCATTGCGAAGCTCAATTCCATCAGGGGGGTCATCGAAGTTCTCAGGGGGTGAGGGTCCCGATGCGCGCGGTTGTTCAGAGAGTCGCCAGGGCGAAGGTCCTGACGGATAATAAGGTGGTCGGTTCCATTGGGAAGGGCCTTTGCGTCTTCCTGGGCGTGGCCCCGGAGGACGGCGAGAGGGAAGTGGAGTGGATGGCGGAGAAGATCACGAACCTGAGGATATTCGAGGATCTCTCAGGCAAGATGAATCTGTCCCTGGTCGACGAGGGTGGAGCCATGCTGGTGGTCTCCCAGTTCACCCTCTACGGGGACTGCCGCAAGGGGAGGCGGCCCTCATTTGCTTCGGCCTGCGAGCCTGAAAAGGCAAACAGGGTATACGAGAAGTTCATCAGGTCCGTATCATCCAGGGGTGTCCCCGTCGAGAGCGGGGTATTCCAGGCCTTCATGCAGGTCGAGATCTGCAATGACGGGCCCGCAACACTTATCATCGATACTTCGGGGGGTTGCTGATGCTGCTGGAGAGATTCCCGCTTGGGCCTCTGTGGACCAACGGATACCTGGTCTGGGACGACCAGGGAAAGGGTTTTTTCGTCGATCCGGGAGGTGATCCCCGGGAAGTTCTTGTCGAGATCGACAGGAAGAGTATCGACCTGGAGTTCATCCTCCTCACTCATGGCCACGCGGACCATATCGGCGGCCTGGGTCTCATCCGTACCAGGGCCCGGCAGGGTGTCATGGTCCATGAGGATGATGCCATGATGCTTTCTCGGCCGGAGTCGAACCTTTCGGCCTTCGTCGGTAACGATATCGAACTTGCGCCGGCGGAGAAACTGCTCAGGGATGGTGACGTGGTCCGGGCAGGCCGTCTGACGGTGATGGTCATCCACACACCGGGGCATACCATGGGCAGCTCCTGTTTCCTGGTCGGGGAGGAGGGGGATGACCCGGTCCTCCTCTCCGGGGACACACTCTTCGCAAGGAGCGTGGGCAGGACGGACCTCCCCGGTGGTGACGAGAGGGTGCTTCTGGCCTCGCTGGAAAAACTGTCGTCGCTCTCCGATGAAACGAGGGTGCTCCCTGGGCACGGGCCGGAGACGACCATAGGTGAGGAGAGAAAGCACAACCCCTTCTGGCCGGGGGGATCCATGTGAGGCTGGCCTTTTCCTCCCGAACGGAGCTTCCCAGGGAGAGGATAGAGCGACTAGGGCCGCAGGTCCTTTCTCTGGCGGAGATCATAGCGATACTCCTGAGAACCGGCGACAGGGGCAAGAATGTTCTGGACCTGGCCTCTTCACTGGTGGAGGAGTTCGGAGGCCTTCAGGGGCTTTCCAGGACCTCCTTCCGGGAGTTCATGGAGATAGGGGGGCTGGGGAGGGCCAAGGCGGCCTCGCTTGTAGCGGCCCTGGAGCTCGCCAGGAGACTTTATGCAGAGGAGAAGGCCGCAGAAGAGGGCGACCCCCGGGAGTCTTTCCGTTCACGTCTTGCCCGCTGGAGCGCCAACCTTGCCGACGAACCCAGGGAGTTCATTGTTGCGGTCTTCACCGACCGCAGAGGCAAGGTTATCGAGGATGACATGATATCCTGGGGCGGCCTGGACGGGGCCGTCCTGGACCTGAAGTTCCTCCTCAGGAGGGCCGTCCGCCTTGATGCACAGGGAGTGCTTTTGCTTCATAATCATCCTGACGGAAGCCTTAATGCCAGTGTCGAGGACAGACTGCTGACTGAGCACGTGGAGAGGAAACTGGAGGCACTGGGGATGGATTTTCTGGGGCATTTCATTACCGCCGGGGGCGGGTTGGCTGAAGTGCGGGGCCGGCCCACAGAAGGCGGCCGATCTTGCGAAAGTTGGTGAGGTAGAAGTGTTCGGTTCGATCTCCGGTATTTTCGGCAAGGACATTGGCATCGACCTTGGAACGGCCAACATCGTAGTCTACGTCAAGGACAAGGGCGTGGTCATTGACGAACCCTCGATAATAGCCTATCGCAAGGCCAACAGGCGGAGCGCCAAGGAGATAATAGCCTACGGGGGGGAGGCCAAGGCCATGGCCGGCAAGACCCCTGTCGGGGTTGAGACGGTACGTCCCCTCCAGAACGGCGTGATCGCTGATTTTGACATGACCGGGGCACTGATCAGGCACTTCCTCTCGGAGGCCAACAACGGGATCCGTCCCATGGGACATCCAAGGGTCATCATCTGTGCCCCCGTGGAGATCACGGAGGTGGAGCGCAAGGCCTTCATAGATGCGACCCTTGACGGAGGCGCCCGGGAGGCCTACGTCGTCGAGGAACCAGTGGCGGCGGCCATCGGCGTGGGGCTCCCCATAGACGAACCCCGCGGGAACATGATCGTTGATGTGGGCGGCGGTACCAGTGAAGTGGCGGTCCTCTCCCTGAGCGGGGTGGTTGTGAGCAACTCCCTCAGGGTGGCCGGAGACGAGATGGACAACGCCCTTATCAACATGATGAGGCAGAACTACACCCTTTCGATCGGCTCCGCGACCGCCGAAGAGCTGAAGAACACAATAGGTTCGGCAATGCCGATGAACTCCGAGAAGGAGTTCGAGGTAAGGGGCAGGAACCTTAAGGACGGGCTCCCGAGAGGGATCAGGATCTCCAGCACCGAGGTCCGAGAGGCCCTGAACCCTGTAATTACTCAGATCGTGGAGATGGTCAGGGAGACAATGGAGCGGACCCCGCCGGAACTGGCGAGGGACATAGCCGACCAGGGGCTGGTCCTTACAGGCGGCGTTGCCCTTCTGGAGGGATTTGACAGGAGGATCTCCCAGGACCTGAACGTCCCTGTAATAACGGCCGAGAGACCACTCTTCTCGGTGGCAGATGGAATTGGGAAACTGTTGGACCAGTTTGATTTCATGAAGAAGGTCCTCGTATCGGTGGGCCACGGGGTCCGGTGACGCCTCCGCGGCCGTTCCTGATGGACAGGGATCTTTCCAGAACAGGGGTGTCGGATTGCTTAAGGGAGTGACTTCGGCATGGCTTCACGGCCTGGCTGCAACTTCGATAGCATTGCTCTTTCTTGCCGTATCTCCCGGGTCACCTGTGGTCGACAGGGCGGTGGAAGTGACGGCCGTCGTCCTGGAACTGCCTGAACGGCCCGCCCTCTGGGCCCGTCATATGGTCTCCGAAGGCGCTTCCTGGGTCGGTGGCGTGAGAAGGCTTCAGGGAAGGGTACGATCCCTGGAACTCGAGAACGCCCGGCTGCGAGCCACCCTGGAGGAGAGGTCCGAGCTAAGGGTCACATCGGGATCGGGGCTCGTCCCTGCCCGGATCGACATCAGACCGCCTGCTCTCTGGTGGAACGAGGTACGGATCGACAAGGGCTCCCGGGACGGTATCGAGGAGGGGATGCCTGCCCTCCAGAGGGGTTTTCTGGTGGGGAGGGTCTCAAGGGTCTTTCCCGACCACTCCTGGGTGGATATTCTGACCTCTACGCATCTTTATGTACCGGTGGTCATAGATGAGACCAGGGACCTGGGGGTCCTGGCCGGTAACGGAAAAGGAGAGATAGACCTCCTTTACATTCCCGAGTACAAGGTCCTCCGTCCGGGTATGCGCATAAGCACCGCTTTGGTCAGCGATATACTTCCCGCAGGGATACCTGTGGGAGAGATATCCGAAAAGGAACCCGACATCGAGGGTGGATTCAGGGTATACCATGTCTCTCCAGGCGCCGATATCTCGGTTATGGACTCCCTCCTCATCATGACCGGGGAGGGAAGGCCCTGACATGGTCCCCGTTATCTTTTCCTGGTACGTTCAGGACCTTTTCCAGGTGCTTCTTTCGGGGAAGTTCCTTGTCCCCGATATCTTCCTGGTCTTTTTGATCTACAGGATGACCAGAGAGCCCAAAGATGTTCTTTCGGTGGTCTGGCCGGCTTTTGTGGGCGGTTTCCTGTGGGACCTGAGATGGACTGCTCTTCCCGGACTTACCGCCGCTATCTATTCGCTTATCGCGGGAGTCTGCGTGGTGGTCTGGAACCAGGTGCCCGACTCGGGGAGGAATGCCAGGCTTTTCCTGGTCCTGGCGCTTTCGGCACAGATCCTTGCCGGTCTCGTCCGGTTCATCTCCTGGGGGTCCTCCAGGGGAGCCCTCGTCGAGGCTTTGGCCTTCCAGCAATTCTCGGCCCTTCCGGTGGTAATTGTGGCGGCCCTCGTGGTGGCAGCTGGAGTGGACAAGGATAATGTCAAGCGATAGGATCTCCCTCCCTACCAGGCTCAACGTATGGAGGGCCATTATAATGGTCTCCCTGGTGGTCCTGGTTGTGGCCCTTTTCAGGCTCCAGGTCCTCCAGTCCGACCTCTACGTCAACCTTGCCGCCAGGAACAGGCTTCGGCTCGTCAGGATGCCTCCCGCCAGGGGGAGGATACTTGACGTCAACGGGACTGTTCTTGCCACCAATGTCCAGACCTTCGACCTGATGGTCTACCCCCTGGACCTGCAGGACAAGGAAACTGCCGAGGAGGTCAGCCGTTTCCTCAAGGCCAGGGGTATCCCCCTGGAAGTGGAACAGATGCTCGAGAGGGTCAGGAAGGAGTTCACCGTACCTTACAGGGCGGTTACCCTTCTTCCCGATCTCACTCTTGCCCAGCTTTCATCGCTGGTGAGCGACCCGGACTTTCCGAGACAGCTCTTCCCCGTTCCTGTCTGGAGGAGGGTCTACCCGGCGGGTCCCCTGGTGGCCCATGTCCTTGGGTACGTCGGAGAGGTGACCAGGGAGGAACTTGAGAGGTTTTCTCCCGGTGACTACCGTGGAGGGGACCATGTAGGCAAGGGCGGGGTCGAGGAGTTCTACGAGAGTGTTCTAAGGGGTACCCCCGGCCAGGAGGCAATAGAGGTGGATGCCAGGGGGCGTAAGGTCAAACGGGTGGGCTTCATAGAACCCGGACAGGGAGAGGACCTGGAACTTGCCCTCGATCTCGGAGCCCAGAGGCTTGCCTCGGAGCTTATGGCAGGCAGGGTGGGGGCGGTCTTCGCCATGGACGTCCATAACGGGAACGTGAAGGTCCTCTTCTCGTCCCCGAACTTCGACGCCAACCCGCTTGCCTGGGGGATCTCCTCGAGAGAGTGGAATGAACTGATGAGGGATCCCGTAAGGCCGATGCTTAACAGGGTGATCGCCGGCACGTACCCCCCAGCTTCGACTTTCAAGGTGGTGCCCGCCTTCGCTGCCCTGGCGGAGAATGCAGTGACCAGAAGAACGACCTTCACCTGCACGGGCGGCATGAGGGTGGGGAACAGATTCTTCCGGTGCTGGAAGAGGGATGGGGGGCACGGTCCCGTTAACGTTGTGAAGGGGCTCCGTGATTCTTGCGACGTTTTCTTCTACCAGGCCGGCCTGAGGACGGGAATAGACGCCCTGGTCAAATGGGGTGCGGTATTCGGGGTAGGCGAGCCTACGGGCATAGACCTGCCAGGCGAGGCAAGGGGCAACATTGCCGGGCCCGCCTGGAAACTGGAGCGTTTCAGGGAGAGATGGTACCCCGGGGATACAGCCAACTACTCCATAGGACAGGGTTTTCTCCTCCTTACTCCGATCCAGCTGGCGAGGATCTACGCTGCCATCGCGAACGGCGGCAAGCTCGTGACGCCGAGACTGCTAAAGGGGGCCAAGACCTCGGTATCTCTGCAGCTGCCAGAGGGACCCCTTGCTATCGTGAAAGAGGGCATTGAGGAGGTCGTTCTCCGTGGTACAGGGCGCAGGGCCGGACAGTACGGCGTCTCCGTTGCAGGAAAAACAGGCACCGCCGAGAACCCTCACGGTGACGACCATGCCTGGTTCGTGGGGTACGCCCCGGTCGAGAACCCCAGGTACGTAGCGGTTGCCCTTGTCGAGGCGGGGCTTCACGGAAGTTCGGCGGCGGGACCCGTGGTGGGCGAACTCCTCGGCTATCTCTGCAGATTCGACTGACCCGAAAGGGGGACCTGATAGATAATGGCCATCAAGGGTGGGAAGGAAGATCTTGAGCTTAGAGGGGAGGGCGGGCACGTAAGACTGATCATCCCCCAGCGATTGAGAGGGAAGGATCTCCGTCTGGAGTCCAGAGGTTTTCTCGAGAAGGCCTCCGGCATCCTCAAGGATGCTTCAGTTGTAGTGGACCTGAAGGGGAGTGGATGGGACAGGGGTGATATCCTGTCCGTAGTAGAGTCTATCCTGTTGCCCGTCGGTGCGTCGGTCCTCTCCTGGTCCCCGGAGGAGGAAGATGTCAGGTCCTGGATGAAAAGAGAAGGTTTTGCCCTTTACCTTTCCGGCACTGAGGAAAAGGCCAGGATGCAACCCCGCCCCCTGGTGGAGAGCCTCGTGATAGACGAATCCCTCAGGTCCGGGAGGAAGATCGATCACGACGGCGACATAATGATCCTCGGGAACGTCAACGAAGGAGCCGAAGTGTTCGCCGGCAGGTCTGTGGTCGTTGTCGGGCGCCTCCGCGGACTTGCCCACGCGGGGTTGACCGGCCCCGAGGAGGCCTTTATCGTTAGTGGACAGTTCGAGGCCAGCCAGGTGAGGATCGGGGACAGGATAAGCTACATGGATGAGCATTGCGCCTGGTGGGGGAAGACCGTCAGTATGAAGGTTGTCGGCGGATCTATAGTTGTCAGGGAGATAGTATTGTGAGCGGCAAGGGAAAAGTCGGCCCATCGGCTGAAATGGAGGAATCTAGCATGGAAACCCGGATCATCGTAGTTACTTCTGGTAAGGGGGGAGTTGGCAAGACCACTGTCACGGCCAACCTCTCCGCCCGCCTCGCCATGGAGGGCTTCAAGGTCGTTGCCATTGATGCCGATATCGGTCTGCGGAACCTTGACGTCGTTATGGGTCTTGAGAACAGGATCGTCTTCAACATGATCGACGTCATCGAGGGTGCGTGCAAGCTCCCGCAGGCCCTGGTGAGGGACAAGCGCGTGGAGAACCTCTATCTTCTCCCAGCTGCCCAGACCAGGACCAAGGATGCCGTTACGTCGGACCAGATGAAGGAACTCTGCGACTCCCTGAGGGGCGAGTTCGATTTCGTCCTCGTCGACAGCCCGGCCGGGATAGAGTCTGGTTTCCGGAACGCCGCCGCGGGAGCCGACGAGGCCCTGGTGGTCGCGACACCAGAGGTGTCCTCTGTGCGGGATGCCGACAGGATCATCGGGCTACTGGAGTCTTTCGGCAAGACTTCCATCAACCTCATCGTGAACCGGGTAAGGCCCGAGATGGTCAGGAGCGGGAAGATGCTCGGGGTCTCGGACGTGATGGAGATCCTCGCCATTGACCTGATAGGCATAGTACCAGAGGATGACAGCGTCGTCGTTTCGACCAACAAGGGAGAGCCCCTGGCCATGACCAACGTCTCTCCCGCTTCGAGGGCCTTCGAGAAGATCGCCGGAAGGATCATGGGGAAGGACATCCCACTCCAGGACATCGACGACCTGGAAGAGAAGGGTTTTTTGGTCAACTTCAGAAAGCTGTTCGGACGTCGCGGAGGGAGGAGTTAGATCATGGGGTTCCTGGACCGGTTCTTCCGCAGGGAAACACCCAGGAAATCAGCCAAGGAGAGGCTCCAGCTGGTTCTTATCCACGACCGGGCCGACATTTCTCCCGGCACGATGGAGCTGATAAGAAAGGACCTTATCAAGGTCATAAGCAACTACATGGTCATATCCGAAGAAGGTATCGAGATGGACCTCGAGAGGGATGGGCGATCCGTCGCCCTGGTGGCGAGCATCCCAGTGCTGGAGGTCAAGAGGAAGCGATCCAGGGAAGGAGATAAATGACCGGACTTGGGGCGCTTCGCGAAGATCTTTCCAGGCTGAAGGATATCGACAGGGTCCTTGTCGCTGCAGTGATCCCACTCCTGGCTATCGGCGTTGTCTCCATCTACAGCGCTCTTGCCGGGAGGGGTGAAGTGGCGGTGAGCATGGCCCTGAGGCAGGTGGTCTGGAGTGTCATGGGGGTTGTGGCCTTCATGATCACCTTTGCTGCCGGGTACGAGAGGATGTTCAGGTACGGCTACTGGCTCTACGCCGGAGCGCTTCTGACACTGACAGCTCTGCTGATCGCCGGATATACCGCCAAGGGGGCCACAAGCTGGTTCGACTTCGGTGCTTTCCGTTTTCAGCCATCGGAACCGACAAAACTGGCCCTGTCGATCATACTTGCCGTCTTCCTCTGCCGTTACCCGCCCAAGACCCTGGTCAACATCCTGGGGGTCCTCCTCCTGTCATCTTTTGCCACTGTCCTGGTCCTCCTGCAGCCCGACCTTGGGGGAGTGATAGTCTACGCCTTCATGATCTTCGTTGCCCTGGCGGTGGCCGGGACTCCCAGGAAATATTTACTGCTCCTGGCAGGGATAGCGCTTCTCTCGCTGCCGGTCGGATGGTCAATGCTCAAGGAGTACCAGAAACTGAGGATGCTCGTCTTCCTGAACCCCTCCATAGACCCCCTCGGGGCCGGGTACAACGTCATACAGTCCCGCATAGCCGTCGGCGCCGGCGGTCTTTTCGGGAAGGGGTTCCTCCAGGGCTCCCAGAGCAAGCTCCATTTTTTGCCTGAAGCCCATACTGACTTTGTCTTCAGCGTCTTCTCCGAGGAGTTCGGTTTCGTCGGTGCCTCCATCGTCCTTTTCCTCTTCGCGGTCCTGCTGTGGAGGATGATAAGGACAGCGGCGAGATCGGGCGACCAGAGGGGGAAGATCCTGGTGGCGGCGATATCGGCCTGGATATGGTTCCAGATCTTCGAGAACATCGCCATGACAGTCGGGATCGCCCCGGTGACCGGTCTTGCGCTTCCCTTCATGAGTTACGGAGGGAGCTCCCTGGTCTCCCTGGGGGCCGCTCTCGGCCTTGTCCAGAGCGTCCATGTTTCGGCGAGGCCCCAGTATGAGTGAAGAATTCATGGAGGCGTTCTGATGCCCTTTATATTCGACGAACTGGAAGACCCCATCTGGCAGATGCTCTCATCGGTGAAGAGACCCTCCAGGTATGCCGGGGGCGAGTGGGGTGCCGACGGAGGCCTTGTCGAGGGGGAGGAGAGGTCATCCATCTGTCTTGCCTTTCCCGACGTCTACGAGGTCGGCATGAGCTACCTGGGCTACCAGATCCTCTACAACATGGCATCGGGAATACCCGGCGTCAGGGTGGAGAGGGTCTACTGCCCATGGCCGGATGCAGAGGCATACATGCGCGAGAACCGCATGGCCCTTTGCTCCCTCGAGTCGGGAAGGCCCATCTCTTCCTTCGACGTGGTAGGTTTCACCCTTCAGTACGAGCTGACCAGCACGAACATCCTCACCATGCTCGATCTGGGGGGGATCCCACTGAAAGCCTCCGAGAGGGGGGAGAAGGACCCCCTGGTAGTGGCAGGCGGCCCTGGTGCCTTCGCGCCGGAGCCGCTGGTCCCATTCTTCGACGTCTTCTGTGTCGGCGACGGGGAACTCCTGCTCCCGGACCTTCTCTCTCTCTTCCCGACCAGGTCCAGGGAAGATGTCCTGAGAGGTCTCGCGAAGACGGAGGGTTTCTACGTTCCTGCCTTTCATGAAGGCCGGTCTGTGAGAAGGAGGGTGCTGATGGATCTGGACGGGGGTTTCGCCCCGTCGGGGATGATCGTCCCCTCCAGCGAGATAATTCATGACCGGGTCGGAGTAGAGGTCTTCAGGGGGTGCACCAGGGGTTGCCGCTTCTGCCAGGCAGGAGTGGTCTCCAGGCCTGTACGGGAGAGGTCGCCCGAGAGGGTGGCCGGGATCGCCAGAGATCTTCTGGCAATGTCCGGCTACGACGAAGTCGGGCTGGTATCGCTCGCATCATGCGACTACAGCGGCATCGAGAGGGTGGTTGACCTCCTGGGGCCTGATCTTTCGGCCAGAAACTTCCGGCTATCCCTTCCCAGCCTCAGGATGGACGCCTTCTCGGTCGAACTCGCCGACCACCTCGAGGAACTTGGCAGGGGTGGGCTTACCTTTGCGCCGGAGGCCGGGACCCAGAGGTTAAGGGATGTGATCAACAAGGGTATCACCCAGAAGGAGATGGAGGACACCTTCCGGGAGGTCTTCTCCAGGGGCTGGGACAGGGTCAAGCTTTACTTCATGATGGGGTTGCCGACGGAGACCCTGGATGATATCGAGGCCATAATGGAGATCTCTCTCCTGGCCAGGGACATGGGGCGCAGACTGGGCAAGAGGCCCAGGATCGGGGTCTCCGTGGCGGGGTTCGTCCCCAAGCCGCACACTCCCTTCCAGTGGGAGGCCCAGGCAACCGTGGAGGATCTGGCCATGAAGGGCGGCACTCTCAAGAGAATGGCCAAAAAGGCCGGCATAGGCCTTAACTACCACGAACCGGCCCAGACTTTTCTGGAGGGGGTCATGGCCAGGGGGGACCGGAGGATAGCTGCAGTGATTGAGAGGGCATGGAGGAACGGTGCCCGCTTCGACGGATGGACCGAGTGTTTCGACATGGGAAGATGGATGAACGCCTTCGATTCTGAAGGGGTAGACCCGAAGGAGTACACAGGCAGGACCAGGGGGGTCGAAGAGGTCTTCCCGTGGGAGGTCGTGGACGTGGGGGTATCCCGCGCCTTCCTGTGGTCTGAGAGGGAGAGAGCCCTGTCGGGAGATCTCACTCCGGACTGCAGGGGTGGCAGTTGCAACCTCTGCGGTTGGCAGCAAGATGGCTGCCCCGTCCTGGAGGAGAAAAATGGCCAGGGTTAGGATGATCTTCTCCAAGAGAGGGAGGGTCTGCTTCGTACCTCACGTGGAGATGCCCGCCCTGTTCTGCCGGGCCCTCAGGAGGGCAGGGGCCAGGATAGAGATGACCGAGGGGATGAGCCCTCACCCCAGGATAAGCCTCGGACCGGCCCTTCCGGTGGGCGTCCCTGCCCTGGGGGAGCCTCTGGAGGTTTGGATCGGGAACTGGGAGGAGCAGTTCGGGGGATCTGTCAACAGCTTTCTGCCCCGGGGCGTGACCGTCCTGAGGTATGGTGTCGTCGACGGAAGGCAGCGGCTGAGCGAAGAGTGCACGGCAGCCCTCTACAGGATCATTTTCAGGGAGGGTCAGGCCTTTGAAATCATCCGGAAAATGATCTCCGGGGGGTGGGTGCCTGTCGGCCATACTCTGGACATTTCGGCCTCCGGGAACTGGATCGACGTGGCGGTCTCCTCTCCCGGTCAGACCGGGGGTGGCACGATCGTCAAAAGCCTTGTTAAAGAGGGCGTGGTCGGCTCCTGGAGCGAACTGCTGGTAACAAGGCTTGCCGTGGGCAGATGGTCAGGGAAGAGTGTAAGCCCTTTGCCCTGCGGAGGAGGTGGTCGGGGGTGATCTGCGACAGGAAGATCTTCGCAAATGTCATAGACCCCGAGGAGACGAGGGTCGCCATCGTAGAGGGAGGCCGCCTCAACGAGATATTCGTGGAACGTATGTGGGACCGCCAGCGGAGCGGAGAGATCTACAAGGCCAGGGTCGACAGCGTAATCCCCGGTATGAATGCTGCCTTCCTGAACCTCGGGGAGGGGCGCAACGCCTTCCTGTACCTTGAGGACGCCAGGGGAACGGAGGTCAGGCAGAACCTGGACTTGCTTGTCCAGGTGACCAAGACCGCCAGGAAAGGCAAGGGGGCCAGGGTCACAACCAGGATATCCCTGCCCGGAAGATTCCTGGTCCTTGTCCCGGGAGGTCACGAAACGGGGGTCTCGAGGCGCGTATCGGAGGAACAGAGAGAGCGGTTGCGGGGGTACGCCCGGGCAATAAGGCCCGATGGGTTCGGGATCATAGTCAGGACCGCGGCTGAGGGCGTTGACCAGGATATCCTTGAAGAGGACCTGGAGAACCTCCTCCATATCTGGGACGGCATCTCCCGCATGGCCCGGGAGCAGGATGCCCCCTGCCTTCTCTACCAGGACCTGGGACTGGTGGGGAGGATCCTCAGGGATGAGCCCTTTGGTGCCGTGGACGAGATAATCGTCGATAGCGAGGAGGAGTACCGGAACGTCCTGGCCTTCCTCGAACGATTCCCATCCAACGGTTCCACCCCCGAGGTAAACCTTCACAGGGGCAACATACCCATCCTCGAGTTCTACGGTATAGAAAAGGACCTGGAGTCGGCCCTGGAAAGAAAGGTATGGCTGGGGTCCGGGGCCTACCTCGTCATTGACCAGACCGAGGCCCTTACCGTGATCGACGTTAATACCGGCAAATTCACGGGCGATGGAGATCCGAGGAGCACCATTCTGAGGACCAACCTGGAGTCGGCCCGGGAAGTGGCCAGGCAGCTGAGGCTGAGGGCGCTGGGTGGGATAGTGGTCGTGGATTTTATCGATATGGAGGACGAGGAGGACCAGAGAGAGCTCCTCGACACCCTCAGGGAACTGTTCAGGAACGACCGCTCAAGGGCGAGGGTCTTCGGCGTGACACCCCTGGGGCTGGTGGAGCTCACAAGGAAGAGAGCTCGCTCCGACATCAGGGCCTCCTTCACCAGGGGATGTCCCTTCTGCGGAGGCACGGGCGTGGTCCCGAGGGAGGAGAGCATTGCCATGTCCCTGAAGAGGTTCATAAGAAAGGTGGTCCTTTCAGGGCGCCCCGAAGCTCTCCTTATCGAACTCCATCCGACGGTGGCCTCCTTCGTGGCGGATAGCTTCCTCCCACTCTGGGAGGAGGAGTTCGGGACCAGGCTGTTCCTCAGGCAGGTCCCTGACAGCTCCTGGGATAAATACAGGCTCGAAACCCAGGGTTCTCTGAAGCAGGTCGAGCACAGGATAGACCTTCTGGAGAAGAGGGTGGCAGGAAGCGTTGTACATAGGACGGATCCATCTTAAAGGTTTCAAGAGCTTCGGCGGAAGTCACGAGATAGCCCTCTCCAGCAACTTCACCGCCGTCGTGGGACCCAACGGCAGCGGCAAGAGCAACATCCTTGACGCACTTCGCTGGGTCCTGGGTGACGGCAACCCAAGCCGCCTGAGGATAGTCAGGCAGGGCGACCTCCTCTTCCAGGGGAGCATAAGCCTCCCCCCGGCCTCGTCTTCTGAGGTAATGGTCCATCTCAGGGAGGGCAACAGGGTGAGCACCCTCCGTCGCCGGTTCACCAACGATGACGGCAGCACCATGCTTGTCGACGGAAGAAGGATCAGGCTTATCGACCTCGACGATATCAAGAGGAAGTGGCGGCTGGAAGGGGACCGCTTCGCCTTCATCAGTCAGGGTGAGGTCTCGGAGGTCATCCAGCAGCGCCCCCTCCAGCGGAGGATGCACCTGGAGGCCATCTTCGGGATCGACCTCTACCGGAAACAGAGGGAGGAGGCTATCCAGAGACTGGACGTGGCCACCCTGGAGATGCAGAGGATCGTGACCCTCAAGACGGATCTTCAGACCAGGAAAGAGGCCATCGTCGATCTCGTTATTCGCGCCCGGGAGGCCAAGGGGGTCATCGATCAGCTCGAGCGCGAGAAGAGCCAGCTCTATTGGGTCAAGCGGGCACGCTCCGAGAAGATCATCGACGGGATCAGGAGGGAGCTCTCGGAGCTTGGTGAACAGGCGACAGCCTCCAAGTTCTGGAACTCGGGGTGGAGAAGGGCACTGAACAGGGCCGAGGATGCGATCAACTCGATCTCCGAGGGCAGGGGCTCCATGGCTTCCACCGTCACTGGACTCGAGCGGATCCTGACGGATTCCCGGAGGAAACTTTTCTCCCTCTCTACGTCCCTCGTGGGATCGATGGAGAGAAGGAAAGCCCTGCTGGGGGATATTGCCGGAGAGAAGGATCGTTTTGCCGGGACAGACAAAAGGCTGGAGGACCTTGAAAGGGACGTGGCCAGGGCGGCAGAAGAGGAGAAGGGGGCCTCCCGGTCCTTCGACGACGCCAGGAGGGAATGGGAGCAGTATCGAAAGAGGATCGAGGAGAGGTCCGACAGGATAAGGAGCCTTGGGGAGGAAAGGGCCGCCTGTGAGGCAGCCCTGGAATCAGCCCGTTCAAAAGGAAAGGGGTTTGGCCTTTCCTTACTGGATGTGCTCAGGGAGATATCCCGTTCCGAAGAGAGCGTGAAAGAGGCCAGGAAGGATCTCGGACGGCTCAGGGAGGAGATCCTGCAGAAGAGGTCCCTGGAAGAGGCGGCCGGCAACAGGCAGAGGGACGTCTATGCCGCCTTCCAGCAGGCGGCCGCATCGCTCCAGAAACTTTCCAGGGAGCTATCCGCCCTTGAGGGTGAGATGGAGACCCTCAGGGAGACAGCCTTTACAAGGGTCTATCCGGCCCCGGTACAGCACCTGATGGCCGCAGTAAGGCTTGGCCGGATAGACGCCTCCCCCAGGCCGCTGGCCGACGTCATCTCCTGTCCTGACAGGCTTGTGACCGCCCTGGAGTCCTTCCTCGGGGCAAGGCAGTTCCTCCTCTTCGTGAAGGACATCGACGAGGCGGGGAGGTGTATTGCCCATCTCAAGGCCAGGTCGGCGGGCAGGGCGACCTTTCTCCCCCTGGAGAGCGCCAGGGCCAGGCACCCCATGCGGAACATAAGGGAAGGCCGGCAAGGAATTGTCGGATGGGCCTCGGACCTGGTAGGCATGGAGAGCGAGTGGAAGGAGTGCGTTCTTCATGTCCTCGGTGACCTTCTGATCGTGGAGAGTTTTGACGTGGCCAGGGACCTTGTAAGGGAGGGGTTCCGGGGGCCGGCGGTAACCCTGGAGGGGGATGTGTTCCAGCCCGGCGGAACAATAAGCGGGGGAAAGACCACCAAAGGTGCCGGTGCCATTGAGATCAGGAGGAACCTCCAGGAGAAGGAGAAGCAAGCGGAGAGCCTGAAGAACGAAAGGTCGCGCCTTGAGGAGGAGATCGCGGGGCTTGAGAAGGAAGAGAGGGATGCCTCGGAGAAGCTGAGGGTCCTGTCAGAGGAGAGGAGGGCCCTGGAGGACCGAAGGCGGTCCGGGGAAGCTGCTGAGGCTGAGGCCGCAAGGGCCCGGGCCCTTGCTGATGAGAGGAGAGCGGGGATACTGGCCGCCCTCTCCTCCTGCGGAAGGGAGTACCTTGATATCCGGTCCAGGCTGGAAAGGCTGAGAGAGAGCTCTTCCGAGGAGCCTGAGACCTCCCGGGAGCTTGATCTGGTCAAGTCCCTCGAGGAGAGCAGGTCCAGGGCGGAGGTGGCAGCCGAAAGGCTTGAGACGGCCAGGAGGTTGTTCACCATGGTGCAAGATGAGCACCGAAGATCCTCATCCCGTCTCGAGGAGTTGGACAAGGGTCTTGAAGACCTCGTCCTGGCCGAGAAGTCGGGCAAGAGAGAGCTCGCTGAAGAGGGAAGGACCTATCACGGCATATGGGTGAGACTCCAGGAGGCTCTGTCGGGAATGAAGGACCTTGTGGAAGGACATTCCAGGGCCCTGGCCTCAAGGGAGAGGATCCTGGAGAGATCAGCCTCGGCCGCGGCCAGGATGGAGAGCCTGGATTCCAGGATGCGCCAGGCGAGACAGCGACTTGATTCCACAGAGGCGGAGATAGCGGAGTCGATCGACATGTGGGAGGAGAGGTTCCCCTACCCCGGTGAGGAGAGCATCGATGCCAGGGATTACGACAGGACAAGGAGAAGCGTCAGGGAACTCGAGAAGAGCCTGCGGGAGATAGGGGATGTTGACCTGGGGGTCCTTTCGGAGGACGCATCCCTCACGGAGAGGCTGGGCTTCCTGGAGGAGCAGCTCCGTGACGTCTCGACGGGGATAGACGAACTAAGGAGGCTTATCGAGGAGACGGACAGGCAGGCAGGTACGCTATTCTCCACCTCGCTTAAGGAGATAGACAGGAAGTTCTGCGACCTTTTCCAGCGGCTCTTCGGTGGAGGGGAAGCACACCTCAGGCTGTCCGACGAGGATAACCTCTGGGAGGCCGGAGTGGACGTGGTCGCCCGACCGCCGGGGAAAAGACCCCAGCACCTGGCCCAACTTTCGGGGGGGGAGCAGTCGCTGTCGGCTATATCCCTTCTCTTTGCCGCCATGGAGGTTGCCGGAGTGCCCCTGGCGGTTCTCGACGAGGTCGACGCATCCCTTGACGAGGTGAACCTCAGGCGTTTCTCCGAACTGGCCAAGGAATACTCCAGGACAATGCAGCTGATATGCATGACCCACCGCAGGGCAACCATGGAAAGGGCCGACCTGATGTACGGCGTCACCATGTCTGAGCCGGGACTCTCACAGGTGGTGGGTGTAAGGGTGGAGGATTGGGAGTGATGAAGACGACCCGTGACGCTATCCTCTACGGAGAGCTGGTGATCGAACAGCCTGAGGATGGGCCCAGGGTGAGCGTGGACAGCGTTCTTCTCGCCTCTTTCGTCAAGGCCAAAGGGAGGGAGAGGATCCTCGAGCTTGGTTCAGCCCACGGGGCTGTGTCGCTTCTTCTGGCGAGGAGGTTCCCCGACACCGCTATCGAGGGGCTTGAGATCCAGTCCGAACTGGTCGCCATGGCGGAGAGGAACGCCACCGACAACGGCCTTTCAGAAAGGGTGGCATTCAGGGAGGGTGACCTCCGGAGAGTGAGGGAGATCTACGGGGCCCAATCCTTTGCAGTGGTGGTGGTGAACCCGCCCTACGACGAGGTAAACCACAGCCGCCCCAGCCCTCTGGAGTCCGAAGCGGCCGCCAGGCACGGCACGCACTGCACGCTTGAGGACGTGATCATGGCCTCCAGGTATCTTCTCGCCAACAAGGGCAAGCTCTTCATCGTCTTCAGGGCCAAGAGGGTGGCCGAGCTTCTCTGCCTCCTCTCCAGGGAGCGGATCGAGCCCAAGAGGATCAGGCCCGTCTACCCGGCTCCCGGAAGGGATGCTTCGGTGGTCCTCGTTCAGGCTGCAAGGTCTGCAGGCAGGGGAGCAGTGCTGGAGCCCCCCCTGTTCATCCAGAACGAAAAGGGTGAATATACGGGGGACCTCCTTGCAGCCTACAGGATAGGTGACTGAGATGCCCCTTGTTGTGATCCCCACGCCGGTGGGCAACATGGAGGACATAACTCTCAGGGCCCTGAGGGCCCTGAGGGGAGCGGACCTTATAGCCTGCGAGGACACCAGAAGAACGATGAAGATACTCTCCAGGTACGGGATAAGGACCCCCCTTGTCTCCTACCACTCCTTCAACGAGAAGGAACGGACCAGGACCCTTACGGAGAGGCTCTCCCGGGGAGATACAGTGGCCCTCGTATCCGATGCCGGCACGCCCGGGATCTCCGACCCCGGGTATGAGCTGATCAGAAGCTCCCTGGAGGAGGGCTTCGAGGTCGATGTCCTGCCGGGAGCAACAGCCTTCGTCCCCGCTCTCCTGCTGTCGGGGTTCCCCCCACAGCCCTTCCTGTTCGAGGGCTTCCTCTCAAGGAGGAAAGGGGATCGAAGGCGAAGGCTGGAGGAGTTGAAGAGCTTTACAGGGAGTATCGTCTTCTATCTCTCACCCCATGGCCCGGTGAAAATACTCGAGGATATCCACCAGGTCCTTGGAGAGAGGCCGGCGGTGATCCTGAGAGAGATCTCCAAGCTGCACCAGGAGAGGATACCCGGAAGTCTGGCCTCCCTCCAGGTCCTCCTGGGCGAGGCATCCCTGAAGGGGGAGATGGTTTTGGTCACGGGTCCCCCGCCCCGCCGGACTGAGCCGGAGAGCAGTGGCTGGCAGGAGATGGCCCTTGGACTGTGTGAGCAGGACCTCCCCGACAAAGAGGTTGTCAAGAGGCTCTCGGAAGAGTATGGTATTGCGAAAAACAAGATCAAGCAGTTCCTGCACAGCAAGAGGCGCGAAAAGGAGGGCCTTTGAAATGCCGGCAAAATTTTTCTACATAACGACCCCGATCTACTACGTGAACGATGTCCCCCATATAGGCCATGCCTATACCACAATTGCGGCCGATGTGATGGCGAGGTACAAGAGGATGCGAGGCTTCGATGTCATGTTCGCCACCGGCACCGATGAGCACGGTCAGAAGATCCAGCAGGCCGCAGAGAAGAGGGACATGACCGCCCAGCAGCTCGTAGATTCGGTGATGGTCAACTTCAAGAACCTCTGGAAGGAACTGGAGATAACCAACACAGACTTCATCCGGACCACCGAGGCGAGGCATGAGCGGGTGGTACAGTACATCTTCAGCCGGCTCATGGAGCAGGGGGACATCTACAAGGGATCCTACAAGGGGTGGTACTGCGTCCCCTGCGAGACCTACTTCCCCGAGAGCCAGATAGGAGGCGAGAAGCTCTGCCCCGACTGCGGCAGGCCCCTGCAGAACATGACCGAGGAGAGCTACTTCTTCCGCATGTCGAAATACGAAAGGCCGCTGCTTGACTACTACGAGAAGAACCCCGGGGCGATCCTGCCCCAGTCACGCTACAACGAGGTCCTTAGCTTCATAAGAAGCGGACTGAGGGACCAGTCAATCTCAAGGACCTCCGTCTCCTGGGGGGTCCCCCTACCCGGTGATGAGAGGCACGTGATATACGTCTGGTTCGACGCCCTGATCAACTACCTCACCGTATGCGGATACCCCCACAACGGGGAGCTGGTGGAGAAGTACTGGCCCACGGTGAACCACATCATGGCCAAGGACATAATCAGGTTCCACTGCATTGTCTGGCCGGCCATGCTCCTGGCCCTCGGTTTGAATCCTCCTGCCACGGTCTTCTCTCACGGGTGGTGGACCGTGGAGGGCGAGAAGATGTCCAAATCCAGGGGCAACGTGGTGGACCCCTTCGAGATGGCTGCCCTGTACGGCGTAGATGCCTTCAGGTACTTCCTCATGAGGGAGATCCCCTTCGGCTCCGACGGCGATTTCTCTGAGAGGGCGCTGGTGGGGCGCATCAACTCTGACCTGGCCAATGACCAGGGCAACCTCCTCAACAGGACCCTGCAGATGATAGACAACTTCACCGGGGGGGTCGTGCCCTTCAACTCCGGCACCGTGGAGGACCTGGACAGGGAGATCAGGACTATGGCCCTGGCCACGCTCGATTCCTACCGGGCCAGGATGGATTCATACGCCTTCGACGAGGCCCTGAAGGAGATCTGGACGCTTATCAGAAGGGCCAACAAGTACATCGACGAGACCATGCCCTGGAAATTAGGAAAGGAAGGGAACCTCGAGAGGCTTGAACCTGTCCTTAACACCCTCTGCGAGACCCTCAGGTTCACAGCGGCCATGGTATCGCCCTTCATGCCCGGGACCGCCAGGAAGATCTTCGACCAGTTGGGCCTCTCCGGTGATCCGACGGAACTCCTGCTTGATGAACTGGAGTGGGGGAAGATACCTGAAGGCTGCAGGGTCAGCAAGAAGGCAGTTCTCTTCCCCAGAATAGATCTCAAGGAGTGGGAGAAGAAGAAGGCAGAGAGGGACGCCAGGAAGGGAGCCACTCCCGACCCGGGGGATCATGAGGATGAGGTCTCCATCGATGACTTCAAGAAGATCGAGCTCCGCGTAGCCCGGGTCGTCAAGGTCGAGGCTGTGCCCAAGGCCGACAAGCTCTACAGGATGGACCTGGACCTCGGTTACGAGAGAAGGACCATCGTCTCGGGGATCAGGGAGTTCCGTGCCCCCGAGGATCTCGAAGGGAGGCAGATAATAGTGATCTGCAACCTTAAACCGGCCTCTCTTCGCGGGGTGGTCAGCAACGGGATGCTTTTGGCCGCTGAGACGTCCGACGGCAAGAGCCTGGCTCTTTTGACCGTCGACCAGGAGATCGCCCCCGGCTCAAGGGTCCATTGACCCAGCGCATGAAGGCGTGCTTTTTGGGGCCGGGGATCTCCGGCCCCTTTTGATTTTGGAGGAGGTTGCCAATGCCAAGGTTCGTTGACACACACTGTCATCTTGCCATGAAGGATTTCTCCGAAGACCTTCCGGAGGTGATGGATAGGGCCGCAGAAGCCGGAGTTGAGAGGATCCTGGTCGTCGGTTCCGACGAGGCAGGGAGTATCGATGCCTTCGGACTGGTGAAGCGGTCCGGGGCGGGCCGGCTCTTCACGGCGGTGGGTATCCACCCCCACGAATCATCCTCCGCCTCCTCCGGGATCCCCGGAACGGTAGCGGAGATGGTCCGGGACCCCAAGGTAGTGGCCGTGGGCGAGACAGGGCTTGATTTCTTCTACGATCACTCGCCAAGGGACGTTCAGGAGAGGGTCTTCTCGGAGCACGTAGCCCTTGCGAGGAAGGTGAAAAAACCCCTGGTGGTCCATGTCAGGGACGCCTACGGGGAGGCCCTGAAGATACTCCGGAGAGAGAAGGCCGATGAATGCGGGGGCGTGATCCACTGTTTTTCCGGAAGCCTGGAAGATGCCATTGCCGCCATCGATATGGGCTTTTTCATCTCCTTTGCCGGACCCTTGACCTACCCCGGGAATGGTCCTCTGAGAGAGACGGCGGCGGTTCTCCCCCTGGAGAGGCTGCTGTGCGAGACCGACGCGCCCTACCTGTCGCCCCAGCCCAAAAGAGGCAGGCGCAATGAGCCGGCCAATGTAGCCTATGTCTACCAGACCCTGGCCCAGATCAGGGGCCTGACTTTGGAAGTCTGCGCAGCTAATATCAGCTTGAACGCCTTGAGGCTCTTCCGCTGGGGGGCGGAGTGATGTTCGGTTTCCGGATCGACTCACGGTGCCCCGACACCATGGCCAGGATGGGCGAGCTAAGAACCGACAGGGGGTCTGTCCCCACCCCGGTCTTCATGCCCGTAGGTACCAGGGCGACGGTGAAAGCAATGGCCCCCTTCGAGCTCCAGGAGATGGATGCAAGGATCATACTTGCCAACACCTATCACCTCTACCTTCGCCCCGGCCACGAGGTCATAAGGGAGGCTGGCGGACTTCACCGCTTCATGGCGTGGCCCGGCCTTATCCTCACCGACAGCGGAGGTTTCCAGGTGTTCTCCCTCTCCACGCTGAGGAAGATATCCGATGACGGCGTGACCTTCCGGTCCCACCTGGATGGAACCACCCACCTGATGACCCCGGAGCTCTCCATAAAGGTGCAGGAGGCTCTCGGCAGCGATATGGCCATGTGCTTTGACGAGTGCGTCCCCTACCCCTGCTCACCTGAAGATTCGCAGGAGGCCGTCAGGAGGACCCTGCTCTGGGCCCGGAGGTGTCAGGATGTCCACTCGAGGGCGGACCAGGCCCTCTTCGGGATAGTACAGGGTTCGGTATTCGAGGACCAGCGGATCAGCTGCGCCAGGGAACTGGCCGAAATGGACTTTCCCGGGTACGCTGTGGGCGGGTTGTCCGTGGGCGAGCCCCACGGGGAGATGTACAGAATCCTCGATGCAGTGACCCCGGCACTTCCCGAAGGGAAGCCCAGATACCTGATGGGGGTGGGTTACCCGCCCAATCTGGTCGAAGGCGTCGCGAGGGGAATAGATATGTTCGACTGCGTTCTGCCCACCAGGAACGGAAGGAACGGGACGCTCTTCACCCCAGGGGGGAGGATGAACATCAAGAACCTCGAGTACGAGAGGGATTTCAGGCCCATTGACCCCCAATGCGGATGCTACGCCTGCCGCAACTTCACCAGGGCCTATATCCGTCACCTCTTCCGGTCCGGTGAGATCCTGGCCTCCCGGCTCTGCACCTGGCACAACCTCCACTACCTTCTGGACCTGATGAAGGGCATCAGGGGATCGATCCGGTCGGGCACCTTCGCTGATTTCAGAAAGAGGTTCCACGAGGAATTCCGGGAGGGAGGGGAAAGGGGTTGAGGACAGAGGTCTTTGCCGTCGACGGTGTGGAACCCGAAAAGGATGTCATCAGCAGAGCCGCGGGGGTCATACGCCGTGGCGGTCTCGTAGCCTTTCCGACGGAGACCGTTTACGGCCTTGGGGCCGATGCCCTGTCCCCGAAAGCTGTGAGGAGGATATTCGAGGCAAAGGGGAGGCCTGTAGACAACCCCCTTATCGTCCACGTCGGGGAAAGGGATGCCGCGGACAGGCTCGGCCAGGTGGATGAACGGTCCCGAAGGCTAATGGATCTCTTCTGGCCGGGACCGCTGACCCTCGTCATCAGGGCAGCAAGAGAAGTGCCGGCCGAGGTCACCGGGGGTCTTGCAACTGTGGCGGTCAGGATGCCCGCTCATCCGGTGGCTATAGCGCTTATAAAAGGATCCGGGATCCCTATCGCGGCCCCTAGCGCCAACAGGAGCGGAAGGCCGAGCCCGACCACGGCGGAAGCAGTCCTTGAGGACCTCGGGGGAAGGGTAGAGATTATCCTGGACGCAGGACCAACAGTCGTCGGAGTCGAGTCCACGGTGCTGGACGTCACTGGGGATCTCCCCGTGCTGCTGCGCCCCGGGGGTGTCTCACTGGAGGAGTTGACAAGGGCTGTAGGCCCTGTCCTCCCGTCCCCTGGAGGCATTCATGACGCGGGGTCGCCCGGGACAAGGTATCGGCACTACGCTCCGTCAATACCGGTGGTACTGAGGGGCCCCGGCGAGGAGTGGGCGAAGGACCCCAGGCTTTGCCGAAGTGGCGTCAGGATCGCCTACGTGGGAATGTCCCCTTCACCGGTGGTCGCCCTGATCGAGATCCGCTTCGGGACCGTCGAGGGGTATGCAACCGGGCTCTTTTCGGCGCTGAGGGAGCTTGAACGCTCCGGGGCCGATGTGATCCTGGCCGAACTCCCCGCCGAGGAGGGCGTAGGCCTGGCCGTCCGCGACCGGCTCAGGAGGGCGGCAGGGGACAGGGACCGTAACTCGTAACTTGTAACTCGTACCCTGCCGCCGCGCTCGGGGCACCTTGTAACGCGTGACTCCTGACCCGTGACCAGGGAAAACCAAGTCAAAGGCAAAGCCTTTGCACCGCAGAGAGCACAGAAGAAATGACCTGCGCTGGCGCGCCGCCAGCGCAGGTCAGGGTCGCAGAGAAGAGCCAGAGAGAAGAACAGCGAAACGCTTTATGGATAAAACCAGTCAGGTCTGAAACAAAAGCTTTCTATGACCTTTCCCGTTCACTCTTTTCAGTTTACGTCTTCTTGGCCTTGGTCCTGGCCCCTGAAACAAATATTGCGTTTCCCTACCCTTCCTGCGGTCGGGGCACTTCGTCTCTTGCTTTTCTCTGCGTTCTCTGCTGTGAAAGGACCGGGTTTCTCTTATCCTCCGATTTTCTCCTTGCCAAAACAATTCGGCGTTGCTACAATCAACGCCGTCAATACTGGACGAAGGGGAAGTGGCGGAACGGTAGACGCGCTGGCTTCAGGAGCCAGTGTCCGGAAGGGTGTGGGGGTTCGAATCCCCCCTTCCCCACCATATAATTAGGATCAGACCCATTGAAGGATGGGGTGAAACGGTGGTCGCGGTAAGAGAAAACCGAAGGGTTGCGCTGTGCCTATTGACACAGCGCAACCCTTTAGTTATCCTTTGAGTTTGTCACATCTTGTTCCTCCAAATCCCCTAGAGACAGGGAGGTTATGTTTCTCCCATGGCTGAATTCGTTCCCGTCAACAGCAAGCGGCAGCGCCTCACCTTCGGTCGCACCCATGACCTTGTCGAGATCCCGGACATGGTGGCGATCCAGCGAGACTCCTTCAGATGGTTCTTCCAGTTCAACGAGAAGGGCAAACTGATGGATGCCGGGGAGAGGTCCACCCAGGGGCTCCAGGAGCTCTTCGATGAGGTGTTCCCCATCGAGAGCTACGACGGCTCATTTGCCCTCGAGTTCGTCGACTACTTCATCGACCCCCCCCAGATAACCCAGGAGGAGGCATCCCAGAGGGACCTCTCCTGGTCCAGGTCGGTAAAGGCTACCATCCGCCTGGTGAACCGGAAGACAGAGGAGATCAAGGAAGAGGAGGTCTACCTGGGGGATTTCCCCATGATGACCGAGAGGGGCACTTTTATCATCAACGGTACCGAGAGGGTTGTCGTTAGCCAGCTTGCCCGCTCGGCAGGTGTCTACTTCAGCTCCGAGGAGTCCATCCCCGGACAGGAGCGTTACGCTGCCAAGGTCATCCCCGACAGGGGGGCATGGCTAGAGTTCGACATGACCCCGGGTGAGGTCCTTTCGGTGAACATCGACAACAGGAAGAAGCTACCCGTGACGGTGCTTTTGAAGGCCTTCGGTGTCGAGAACAACGACGAGATCCTCAAACTCTTCGGTGCTGTCGAGGAGCAGATCGACCTGGTCGAGGACGAGGTCAGGGGGAGACTTGTCGCCGAGACCATTTCCGACGAGTCCGGCAAGAGCGTCGTCAAGAAGAATGAAAGGATCACCAAGGATATCCTCGAGAAGTTGTGGGAAATGGGTAGGACAAGGGTCTGGGTCTGGAAGACCGACTCAGCCATCGAGGCGACCATGGAGCGCGACCCCACCAGGCAAAGGGACGAGGCCGTTATGGAGATGTTCCGGAAGCTCCGTCCCAACGAGCCGGCCAGGATGGAGAACGCCAAGGAGTACATCAACGGGCTTTTCTTCGATTCCCGCAGGTATAACCTTGGCCGTGTCGGCCGCTACAAGCTGAACCGGCGGCTTGGCCTGGAGATCCCCGAGTCGAGGCGCCTGCTCCTGGTAGAGGATGTGACCCAGATAGTAAGGAAACTCATGGAACTGAGGGATGGCAACGAGCGCACCGACGACATCGACCATCTAGGCAACCGGAGGGTCCGCGCCGTGGGTGAGCTCCTCCAGAACCAGGTGCGTATAGGCCTCCTCAGGATGGAGAGGATCGCCCGCGAGAGGATGACCACCATCCCCGACCTGACCGGGGCCACTGCCAGGGATCTCATCAACGTACGCCCCATATCGGCGGCGCTCAGGGAGTTCTTCGGCTCCGGCCAGCTCTCCCAGTTCATGGACCAGACCAATCCCCTGGCGGAGCTGACCCACCGGAGGAGACTCTCTGCCCTGGGGCCGGGAGGCCTGAGCAGGGAGAGGGCGGGCTTCGAGGCCAGAGACGTTCACTACACCCACTACGGAAGGGTATGCCCCATCGAGACCCCTGAAGGTCCCAACATAGGGCTGGTGACCTCCCTGTCCATCTATTCGAGAATAAACGAGTACGGATTCCTCCAGGCCCCGAAGAGGAAAGTGGTCAAAGGCAAGGTCACCGACGAGGTGGTCTTCCTGGGCGCCGACGAGGAGGACGAATTCTATATCGGAAGGGCCAACACCCCACTCAACCCCGACAGGACCTTCTCCGAGAAGGAGATCTACGTCAGGGACAGGGGAGACATCGCCGTGGTAGAGCCGGAGAAGGTCGACTTCCTTGACATCTCCCCCAAGCAGATCGTCTCCGCCTCGACTGCCCTTATCCCCTTCCTTGAGCACGACGACGCCAACAGGGCGCTGATGGGCTCCAACATGCAGAGGCAGGCCGTTCCGCTGATCAACGGAAAGGCCCCGGTCATAGGCACGGGGATCGAGGCCAGGGTCGCCAGGGATTCCGGTTCCTGCGTGGTGGCGCGCAGTTCCGGCACCGTGACGAGGGTAGATTCCACCAGCATCGAGATCCAGGCCGGCAAGAGCGGAAAGACAGACTGTTACAACCTTGTCAAGTTCAGGAGATCCAACCAGGGGACCATCATTCACCAGAAGCCCATAGTCTTCAAGGGCGACCGGGTCAAAGCCGGGGACATTATCGCCGACGGCCAGGCGGTGGAGAACGCCGAGCTCGCCCTGGGCAACAACGTCCTTGTGGCGTTCGTGTCCTGGGAGGGCTACAACTACGAGGACGCCATTCTGCTAAGCGACAGGCTGGTGAAGAACGACAGCTTCTCTTCCATACATATCGAGGAGTACGAGGTGGAGGCCAGGGATACCAAGCTGGGGCCGGAGGAGATAACCCGCGATATCCCCAACGTGGGCGAGGATGCCCTCAAGGACCTCGACGAAACGGGGATCGTTAGGATCGGCGCCGAGGTCGTGGCCGGAGACATCCTGGTGGGGAAGGTCACCCCCAAGGGTGAGTCCGACCAGTCCCCCGAGGAAAAACTGCTTAGAGCCATCTTCGGCGAGAAGGCAAGGGAAGTCAGGGACACCTCCATGAGGATCCCCCACGGGGAGGGCGGCAAGGTGGTCGCCGTCAAACAGCTCAGCCGCTCCGAGAACGGAGACGAGCTTACCCCAGGGGTCAACGAGGTGGTCAAGGTATACGTGGCCAAGATCAGGAAGATCACCGTCGGTGACAAGATGGCCGGGCGTCACGGCAACAAGGGCGTCGTCTCCAGGATCCTCCCCGAGGAGGACATGCCCTACCTGCCTGACGGAACGCCCATCGACGTGGTCCTGAACCCGATCGGTGTCCCGAGCCGGATGAACCTCGGACAGGTTCTGGAGACCATCCTCGGCTTCATTGCATCCACGCACGACTGGCACGTTGCCACGGCCGTGTTCGAGGGCGCGACGGAGAATGAGATCCTTGACCTGGTGGAGAAGACCCGCCAGGAAAGTTTCCCTGAGCTAACCTTTGACGGAAGGATGCTCCTCTACGACGGAAGGACAGGGGAGCCCATGATGCGCCCTGTCACCGTTGGGACCATGTACATGATGAAGCTTATCCACCTGGTGGACGACAAGATCCACGCAAGGTCCATAGGCCCCTACAGCCTCATCACCCAGCAGCCCCTCGGCGGAAAGGCCCAGTTCGGCGGCCAGCGCTTCGGGGAGATGGAAGTATGGGCCCTGGAAGGCTACGGGGCCTCCCATGTACTCCAGGAGATACTCACCGTCAAGTCAGACGATATCAGGGGGAGGCTCAAGACCTACGAGAGAATAGTCAAGGGCCTGAACCTGACCGATCCCGGGGTACCCGAGAGCTTCAGGGTCCTCGTCAAGGAGCTCCAGGGCCTTGGGCTTGATGTAGAGATCGCCTACGAGGACGGCACTCTTGGGGAGCTCCTTCTCGAGGAGGACGACGAGCCTGTCTCCTCGCCCAGGACCAGGCCGCGGGAAGAGAAGCGGGAAGGGAAGGTCCTGAACATGGACGACGTATTCGAGGACATATTCCCCGAGGAGTTGTCAAAAGGTGGGGAGCAGGAACCTGTTTTTTCGGTCCTGGAAGTCGATAGCGACAACGACCCGGAAGAGGGGGCGGATGAATAGATGAACCGAAGAGGTATTTCAGGGGTAAGGATCAAGCTGGCCAGCCCCGAAAGGATCCGGGAGATGTCCAGCGGAGAGGTCAAGAAGCCTGAGACCATCAACTACAGGACCCTCAGGCCCGAAAAGGACGGCCTCTTCTGCGAAAGAATATTCGGCCCCACCAAGAGCTTCGAGTGCGCCTGCGGAAAGTACAAGAGGAGCGGTCCGAAGTTCAAGGGTGTTGTCTGCGACCGTTGCGGCGTTGAGATAGCCGACAACCGCGTCCGAAGGGAGCGCATGGGCCATATCGAGCTTGCGGCGCCGGTGGTCCATATCTGGTACCTCCGTGGGATCCCGAGCCGTCTCAGCCTTCTGTTGGGTACAGCCACCAAGGACCTGGAGAAGGTGGTCTACTTCGCCCCGACCCGGCGGCGGGAGCCGCTTTACAAGGTTGTCATGGAAGGCAGGCGGACGGACCTGCTCAAGAGAGGCGACCTGGTCTCCGAGTGCGAGGAGAGGATTCACAGGCACTACGACCACAAGTTCAAGGCCGAAGAGGCCCACCGGGTAACCCAGGTTGACGACATACCGGCCAATCCCGGCGACGTCATCCCCGCGAGCCAGGTGGGGATCTACAAGCGCGACTTCGGCGACAAGGTCTTCAAGGTGGAGCCGGCCTTCCGTGTCGTGGAGGCCTCATCCGACGGTCTCTATGCCGAAGGGCAGGTTCTCTCCGCCACCGAGAGGGAGAAGGCCCTTTCAGAACACGAGTCCCTCCAGATGGAGCGGGCAACGGTCGGCGATGAAGAGGGTTTCGTCGTCACCGCAGTGGTCCATCTCCCCTTCAAGAAGGGAGACATTATCTCCTCCAGCGAGTACGAGCTCTTCTACCAGAAGTACCCGGGAAGGTTCGCGGTACTGGGGGAGACGGTGACCATCGAGGATCCCTGCTACATGATCATTGAAGGGAGCAACTCCCCGTTCCAGCGTGGAGACATAATTCTCGAGAGGGAGCAGCGCCTCTGCGCTTCCTATGACAAGGAGTTCGAGGCCGGGATAGGAGCCGAAGGGGTCTTTTCCCTCCTCTCCAGGATCAACCTTAACGAACTGGTGGCTTCACTCCGTGACGAAATAGGAGAGACCACCGGTCAGAAGAAGAGGAAGCTGGTCAAGAGACTTCAGGTCGCCGAGGATTTCCGGAAGAGCGACGGTAAACCCGAGTGGATGGTATTCCAGGTCCTCCCGGTGATCCCCCCCGACCTCAGACCCATGGTCCAGCTGGACGGCGGGCGTTTCGCTACATCGGACCTCAACGATCTCTACCGCAGGGTCATAAACCGCAATAACAGGCTTCGCAAACTCCAGGAGCTCAGGGCGCCGGAGATAATAATCCGGAACGAGAAGAGGATGCTCCAGGAGTCCGTCGATGCACTGATAGACAACGGCAGGATGGGCAAGGCCGTCCTCGGTGCAGGGAACAGGCCCCTGAAGAGCCTCTCTGACCTCCTGCGCGGCAAGAAGGGCCGGTTCCGCCAGAACCTGCTCGGCAAGAGGGTCGACTACTCGGGCAGGTCCGTCATCGTTATCGGACCGAACCTCAAGATCTACCAGTGCGGCGTTCCGAAGCAGATGGCCCTGGAGCTGTTCAAGCCCTTTGTGATCAACAAGCTTGTGGAGCAGGGGCTCTCGCCGAACGTCAAGAGCGCCAAGAGGGCTATAGAGAGAGGACGTGAGGACGTCTGGGGTATCCTAGAAGAGGTTATCAAGGGGCATCCCGTTCTGCTGAACAGGGCTCCGACGCTCCATCGGCTGGGTATCCAGGCTTTTGAGCCCGTCCTCATGGAGGGCAAGGCGCTCAGGCTTCACCCCCTGGTGTGTACCGCTTTCAACGCCGACTTCGACGGCGACCAGATGGCTGTCCACGTCCCCCTCTCGATCGAGGCCCGGGTGGAGGCTCAGACGATAATGCTGTCGGCCCGGAACCTTCTCTCGCCTGCCAGCGGTAAGCCCGTGGTCACACCTACCCAGGACATAGTGCTCGGGATCTACTACGTGACGGCATTGATCGAGGGCAGGAAGGGCGAAGGGATGAGCTTCCTCACCATAGAGGACGTCCTCTCCGCCATGGACCACCAGGTTGTCGACGTCAACAGCAAGATCCGCCTGAAGTACAGGGGCGAGTGGATAACCACATCTCCCGGACGAGTGCTCTTCAACAGCATTCTTCACCCGGAGCTCCGCTACATCAACAAGCAGATGGGCAAGAAGTCCCTGGGATCGCTCATCGACGCAGCCTACGACCGCGTTGGCCAGGAAGCTCTTGTGGAGATGCTGGACAAGATCAAGGAACTGGGGTACCACTGGTCGACCATCAGCGGCATTAGCTTCGGCCTGGGCGATGTGATCATTCCTCCCCAGAAGAAGGACATCGTGGAGCAGGCCCTGGGCAAGGAAGAGGTCCTCTCTTCCCAGTTCGAGATGGGCGTCCTCACCGAGGACGAATATCTAAGACAGAAGGAGACCCTCTGGTCGGAGGCATCCAGGGAGGCGGCCGATGCCATCCTGGCCAACATGGATCTCAGCAACCCTATAAGGATGATGATGGAGTCGGGGGCGCGCGGCAGCAAGAGCCAGGTGGCCCAGATGGCCGGTATCCGCGGATTGATGGCCGACCCTTCGGGCAAGATCATCGACTACCCCATAGTATCGAACTTCCGCGAGGGCCTGAACATGCTGGAGTACTTCATCTCCACTCACGGGGCCAGGAAGGGGCTTGCCGACACGGCCCTCAGGACCGCCAAGTCCGGGTACCTGACCCGCCGTCTAGTCGATGTGGCCCAGGACCTGATCATCACTGCCGAGGACTGCGGTACTGACAAGGGCGTCTGCATAAGGCCCCTCCTGCAGGACGGTAAGATGATCATCTCCCTCGGGGAGAGGATCATAGGCAGGACCAACCTCAGGGATATTGTGAGCCCGGAGACAGGGGAGGTCATAGTTCCTGAAGGAGAGCTTATCGACTCCGAGAAGGCATGGCAGATAGAGAAGGCAGGACTTGAGGAGGTCTGGGTGAGGAGCCCCCTTACCTGCGCCCTCCAGGATGGAATATGCAGGCAGTGCTACGGCATGGACCTCTCTTCGAGGGAGAAGGTACTCCCCGGAGAGACCGTGGGGGTCGTGGCGGCCCAGTCCATCGGGGAACCGGGGACGCAGCTAACCATGCGGACCTTCCACACCGGCGGTGTCCGTATCACCGGGGAGGACATTACCCAGGGTCTCCCCAGGATCGAACAGCTCTTCGAGGTCCGTCGGCCCAAGAAGGTGGCCTTTCTCTCCGACCGCGACGGCTACATATCGGAGATAAGGGAGATGGAGGGCAAGAGGAAGGTCTTCATATCCTCCAGCGAAGAGGGTGTCGAGTCCAGGTCCTCATACAACATACCTGCGTCCCAGCCGCTCCTTGTTGAGGAAGGGCAGCAGGTCAGGAAGGGGCAGCCCCTTACCGACGGTCATGTCGATCCCCAGCAGCTCCTCGAGATCGAGGGACTTGAGGCGGTCCAGAACTACCTGGTGGACAACATCCAGTCCGTCTACCTGTCCCAGGGGGTCTCGGTCAGCAACAAGCACATCGAGGTCATCCTCCGCAAGGTCGCTCCCGTGAACAGGGTGAGGGTGATCGAGGAGGGGGACAGCTCCTTCGTGTCCATGGAGCTTGCGTGGCTAAGCGACCTCGAGAGGGAGGTCGAAAATATCAAAGCCGGCAACGAGCGCTTCCTCCTGGAAGCAGTGAAGATAATGTCCGGCAAGAAGCTCCTCGACGTCGCCGGTCAGGGCAGTCTGGAGTCTGCGCTGGTCTTCAAGGGCCAGGAGCTTGACGAAAGGTCGGTCCGGCAGATACTCCGCCCCGGTTCGGGCGTATCGGAGCTTACCCTCGAGGATGAGGGCGATATCCTCCGCGTGATAGTGGGCGAATCATCCTTCAGGAGGACCATGAGCGGGCTGGAGCTCACAGAGACGGCTGAGCTCACAGAAGAGGAGACCATCCCGTCCGGGACTGCCCTGTCAGGTTCCAGCCTGACGCAGCTCACCCAGGGCTTCCCGCCGAGAATACTCGTCAGGGACGTGGCCATCCTGGAAGAGATGAAAGGCAAGACCTACCTTGCAGAGGACGTCGTGGTGGGAGATAACAAGCTGCTGGATGCTGACAGGGTCATCGACGACCATGCCGCCTCGGTCATAAGGGAGAACAACGTTGAAGCCATAAGGATCTGGAAGTCTCCGGAGACGGTCACCATCTCCGACTCCGTTCAGAAGATGCTCATAGACCAGTACTGGGCAAGGCCCCTGGTGCAGGCTATAGACTCCGACGGGAACTCCGTCACCGACATTCCCCAGCTTATTGACGGTAGTGTAGTCCGGGGACTCGTCGAGGGCGAACTCACCGCTGTGGAGATCGACGGCGAGATCCTCTCCAGGGATGCTATTCTGAGGAAGGTGCTCTCCGATGTCGCTTACGGGAAGGTCCTTCTTGAACCCGTCATCAACAAGACCGGCGAGGTAGTGGCCGACGCCGGCAGCGAGGTCAATACCCAGGTGCTGGAAGCGCTGCTGTCAGCAGATCCCGACGAGATGGTCCTCAGGCCCATATTCACCCAGGCCGAGACGAAACGGACCCTCCAGCGGGTGACCTTTGTCCGAAGGCTTCGCGAGGAGCCGATATGGAAGCCTGTCATTCACGGGATCACCAAGGCCGCCCTGGCCACCGACAGCTTCCTCAGCGCGGCCTCGTTCCAGCAGACCGCCCAGGTTCTTGCCGGTGCCGCTGTCAGGGGAGACGTGGACAAACTCAAGGGGCTCAAGGAGAACGTTATCATAGGGCACCTTATCCCTGCGGGGACTTCCTTCGAAATGTACAAGGATATAAGGGTCAAGGAGACGCCATCTTCCGTGGAGGAACCTCCCCGGGAGGAGGTCATCCTGAACCCATGACATGGGGAAGATAAGATTTTTCTTGACAGTGACTGGTGCCGTTGATATTATTTCCCGGTGTCCTTTTCAAGGGAGGGATTACGTGTGCCCTTGAACGAGTTGGCTGTGCCCAACCGGCTGGTAGGCACAAGATCGGTCAGGAAGGCGATCCAGGCAGGGGTTCTCAGGAAGATCTTCCTTGCGGCGGATGCAAAAGGATCCCTGGTGAAAGACCTTGAAAGGATGGCCAGAGAGTCCGGCATAAAGGTCGAGTGGGCCGAAAGCATGGTGATACTGGGCCGGGCCTGCGCCATCGACCGGGGTGCAGCGGCGGCGGGATTAACGATACGAAAGGGTCCCCCGATCACCGGGGCAGAGGATCTAAAGAGCAATGAATAAGAAGGAGGGAGTTTTTTGCCGACCATCAATCAGCTGATACGCAAGGGGCGTGAAGAGAAGAGGGTGCGCTCCAAGGCGCCTGCTCTCCAGGGCAATCCTGCAAGGAGAGGCGTCTGCACCAGGGTCTATACCGTAACACCCAAAAAGCCTAATTCGGCCCTCAGGAAGGTCGCAAGGGTCCGTCTGACCAACGGTTTCGAGGTCACTTCCTACATTCCCGGAGTGGGGCACAACCTGCAGGAGCACTCTGTTGTGCTGGTAAGGGGCGGCCGTGTCAAGGACCTTCCGGGAGTCCGTTATCACATCGTCAGGGGCACCCTTGACTGCGGCGGTGTCGACGGCAGACGGAAGAGCCGTTCCAAGTACGGCGCCAGACGGCCGAAGTAGGACCAATAGACAGGCTTTATTAGCAGGGAGAGTGTCGAGGACATGCCAAGAAAGGGATACGTGCGCATTCGCGAGATCGAGGCCGACCCCAGGTTCGGGAACCTTGATATAGCCAAATTCATCAACGCCATCATGCTTGACGGCAAGAAGAGCGTCGCCGAGAAGATCATGTACGGTGCTCTGGACCTCGCCTCCAAGAGGCTCAGCATGGAGCCCATAGAGGTCTTCAACAAGGCCATGGAGAATGTCCGTCCCATGGTCGAGGTCCGCCCCAGAAGGGTCGGCGGGGCTACCTATCAGGTCCCCGTAGAGGTCCAGCCCAGGAGGGCCCAGGCTCTTGCAACCAGGTGGATCCTCCAGTATGCCAGGGGGAGGAAGGGCATCCCCATGATGGAGAGGCTGGCCAGGGAGTTTACCGATGCATGCAAGGGCGAAGGGAGTTCCGTCAAGAAGCGCGAAGATACCCACAGGATGGCCGAGGCCAACAGGGCCTTTGCGCATTACCGCTGGTAGAAAGTCTTAGGCCCATTCTGCCGGGTGCGGGTCAACCCGCAACGGCAGCGGGCCGGGTATGGAGAAAACTGAATGAGCTCTATCGATCTGGGGAAAATCAGGAACATCGGTATTGCGGCGCACATTGACGCCGGCAAGACCACCACAACGGAGAGGATCCTGTTCTACACGGGCCGGAAGCACAAGCTCGGAGAGGTCCATGAAGGCGCTGCCACAATGGACTGGATGGAGCAGGAGAGGGAGCGGGGGATAACAATTACCTCCGCTGCTACGACGTGCCATTGGAAGGGTTATAGCGTCAATATTATTGATACGCCCGGCCACGTGGATTTTACCGTAGAGGTCGAAAGGTCCATGAGGGTCCTCGACGGAGCGGTGGCTGTCTTCTGTGCCGTCGGGGGAGTCGAGCCCCAGTCCGAGACAGTATGGAGGCAGGCCGACAGGTACAGGGTGCCCAGGGTCGCCTTCGTGAACAAGATGGACAGGGTCGGTGCGGATTTCCATCTGGTGGTTTCCCAGATGAAGGAGCGCCTGGGGGCGAACGCGGTCCCCGTTCAGATCCCTATAGGCTCCGAGGACGGTTTCAGCGGTGTCGTCGACCTGGTGAGGGAGAAAGCGATAATCTACCACGAGGAACTGGGTGTCGACCCGAAGGTTGTGGATATCCCTGCCGAACTGGCAGAGGACGCGGCCATGGGACGGGATGCCCTCGTGGAGGCAATGGCGGACCTTGACGAAGATGTAATGACCCTCTACCTGGAGGGCAAGCCCGTACCCGAGGATATCCTCAGGAAGGCCATCAGGAAGGCCACGATCGAACTGGCCGTATTTCCCGTCTTCTGCGGGTCGGCCTTCAAGAACAAGGGGGTCCAGGCACTGCTCGACTCGGTTGTGGACTATCTTCCCAGCCCGGTGGACCTCCCTCCGATCAAGGGCGTACACCCCTCGACAGGGAATACCGAGGAGAGGCATCCTGACCCCGATGGTCCACTCTCGGCACTGGCCTTCAAGATTGTGGTCGACCCCTTCGTCGGACGTCTTGTCTACTGCAGGATCTATTCGGGGAGGATCAAGAGCGGTTCAAGCATCCTGAACACCTCCACGGGGGGCCGCGAGAGGGTAGGCAGGATACTCAGGATGCACGCCAACAAGAGAGAGGACATCGAGGAGGCTTCCGCGGGCGAGATAATTGCCCTTCCGGGCCTGAAGGCCACCAGGACAGGGGATACCCTGACCGACGAGAAGAAACCCGTTGTCCTTGAGTCGGTGGATTTCCCGGAGCCGGTGGTCCACCTCTCGGTGGAGCCCATGAGCAAGGCCGACCAGGTCAAGCTCGGCAAGGGACTTTCGGGGCTTTCCGAAGAGGACCCCACCTTCAGGGTCTCCACCAACGAGGAGACGGCCCAGACCATCATCTCCGGGATGGGGGAGCTGCACCTCGAGATCATTGTGGACCGGCTCAAGAGGGAGTACGGCGTGGACGTAAGGGTCGGAAGGCCCCAGGTGGCCTACCGCGAGACGATCAGGAACCCGTCCTCTGGCGAGGGCAAGTTCATCAAGCAGACCGGCGGCAGGGGGCAGTACGGTCACGTGCTTCTTGAGATCGAACCGCTCCCCGAGGAGAAGGGCTTCGTATTCGAGGACAGGATCGTGGGCGGGGCCATCCCCAGGGAGTACATCCCCGCCGTTCAGAGGGGCATAAACGAGACGGTCTCCAATGGCGTTCTGGGTGGATTCCCGGTGATCGGTGTGAAGATCTCTCTCGTGGACGGGAGTTTCCACGAGGTGGACAGCACCGAGATGGCTTTCCGGATCGCCGCCTCCATGGCCTTCAAGGAGGCCATGAGATCCGCGAACCCCGTCCTGATGGAGCCGATCATGGAGGTAGAGGTAGTGACCCCCGATGAATACGTGGGAGACGTGATGGGCGACCTCTCCTCTCGGCGGGGTCACGTGGAGGGGATGGAGATGAGGGGCAACGCCAGGATCGTCAAGTCCTTCGCTCCTCTTTCGGAGATGTTCGGCTACGCGACGGACCTGAGGAGCAAGACCTCGGGGAGGGCATCCTACTCCATGCAGTTCTCGCACTACGAGGAAGTACCCAGGGAGATCACCGAAAAGCTTATCAAGCACTGATCTGCCCTGGAAAATCATAGAAAGCAGTTATTTCTGGAAGCAATAAACAAGGGAGGGTTTTACAAGATGGCGAAGGAGCATTTTGACAGGACGAAGCCGCACCTGAACATAGGAACGATCGGTCACATAGACCATGGCAAGACGACGTTGACGGCGGCGATAACGAA
>Ga0209722_1000196_pt1 | contig 72030 bp, 63 predicted proteins | sample BioC12SIPDNA_2_FD_185745 | JGI IMG/M metagenome (GOLD analysis project Ga0209722, IMG submission 185745) | Anaerobic biogas reactor microbial communites from Washington, USA - Biogas_R1_A C12 SIP DNA (SPAdes) (version 2) | ecosystem: Engineered > Bioreactor > Anaerobic > Unclassified | place... | reverse complement strand
ACCGCCGAGGTGCTGGAGCACATCCGGCCCATCTACAACTTCAAATCCGCCGGGGACTGATTATCCTTACCAAGGGTTTGTCTTCATTGCGAGGGCACCGCGGCGGATTGCCGCGGTGCCCTGTTTACTTTCCTGATATTGAGTTACTTTCGTACCAGGCGCGCCAGGAAGATGACGATGCAGGCGCCCACCACCGCCACCAAGAGGGAAGCGATGCTGAATCCCTTGTTGTAGTCGATGCCCAGCAGGCCGGCCACAAAGCCGCCCACCACGGAGCCGATGATGCCCAGGATGATGTTGACCAGCAGGCTGTTGTCGCTGCCCATCAGCTTGCCAGCGATGAAGCCGGCCAGCGCACCAAACAGGGCCCAGAGCAAAAGGTTGAGTAACATGTTGTTGGTTCCTCCTTCACTGTTTCTGCCGTGTGTGCAACCGCACGCAGGGATTGTACCCACAGGAAAGCCCCTTGTCGTAAAAACAGGGTTTCATCAGCCGCGTTGGGTATAATGCGTATAAGGGAGGTGATTTCGTGGATCACTTGGAAGAAAAACTGAAAAACATTGTCTTGTCTGGCATTGGCGCCATTGCCAACACCGTGGAGAAATCCAAGGACGCCATCGTGGACTTTGTCAGCAGCGACAAAGGAAAGTCCCTGGCGGACAAGGGAGGGGAAGTGGTGCAGTCCGCCGTGGACGCCGGCACAAAAGCCGTCCAGAAGGTGAAGGATATGATCAGCGAAGCCGAACTGAATGACCGCATCAAAAAAGAGAAGGAACGTCTGAAAGCCCTGGCAAAGCAGGTGCATGAGCTGAGCGCGGAGCAAAAGGAAGTCTTCGAGGCCTACCTGGGCAAGCTGAAGGAAAACCCCTGGGACAAGTCCTACGGCCCCGACGAGGGCAAGGACCCCCAGTCGGAGGAAGCCATCGGGAAGCCCGGTGTCAACGATGAGGAGTTCTTCCCCCGGGCGGACTCCCACAAGGACAAATCCCCCATCGCGCCGGATGACGAGCAGAATGTCAAGCGCATGCAGACCAACACCATGAACGAGCACCTGAAGCAGAACGTCCCGTACGACTTTTAACATATCGCCAAAGTGACTGCGGTCAATTTGGCGGTTGGAAAATTTAAGTGCATATTTCGTGCAACAGGCCACCACACCAGGGGCCTGTTTCTTGATGAGCCTGTAACGTGCCGATTATGCCCGCTGCTGCGGGGTGAAGCCGCCCAGCAGCAGGTCATAGATCATCAGCCCGGCGGCCACGGCGGCGTTTAAGGACTCGGCTCCGCCGGGGATGGGCAAGCGCAGCCGGTGATCTGCCAGGGCCAGCACCTCGCTGTCCAGACCCGCCCCTTCGTTGCCCACCAGCAGGCAGACCTTTTCCCCGAAGGGCGGGTGCTCAAAATAGGGGCTGCCGGACAAATCCCCCGCCACCTTGGTGTGATGGGGCAGTGCCTGAAGGGCAGCGGCCAGGTCTGCGCAGGGGTAGACCGGCACCCGGAACACCGCCCCCATGGAGGCCCGCACCGCCTTTGGGGAAAAGGGATCCGCGCAGCCCGGGTCAATGATCAGGCCGTCAAAGGCGGCCGCATCCAGGGTGCGCAGGATGGTGCCCAGGTTGCCCGGATCCTGCAGGCGGTTCAAGGCCATTAGCCGGGGCCCTGCTGCCTTTAGGGGCTGCGGCGCCGGCAGCGGGCAGACCGCCAGGATGCCCTGGGGGGTTTTGCTGTCGGCCAGGGCGGCAATCACCCGGCTACTGACCAGGTAGAGCTCGCACCCTGGCTGCATCAGCCCGGCATACTCCGCTGCGCGGCCCTGGTCTATCAGCAAGACAGGCGACAGCCCCGCCTTCAGCGCCTCCTGGCACAGGTGCTCCCCCTCCGCCAGGAACAGCCCGTGGGCCCTGCGCCCGGCCGGTGTTTTCAGCTGCCGCCACATCTTGACCAGGGGGTTGGATGTGGAGGTGATGGTGTTCATCACACCCACTGCGCGTCCTGGCCTTCGTCCTCCGCGATGCCCAGGGCCACGTGATAGGGCCGGACAAAGGCCTCCCGGAGGAAGGCAGCCAGCGCCTCCTGGCTGCTGCCCAGGCTGCGGGCAGCGCAGGCAAAGCGGGCCATCTGGCCCCGCACATACAGGGGCAGCCGGCGCTCCGTCCCCTCAACCTGCGCCAGCAGGTGCTGCAGCGCCTCTGCTGTCTCCTCATCCGCCTCGCAGGCCCTGACCTCCGCCCTGAGGGCCTTGAGGTTCAATACAGCAGCCGGGGGCTGCGTCAGGGCAGGAAAGCCGTCGCCCCCCGCCAGCGCGCACACCGGCCAGGGCGCTTTCAGATAGCGTTTGCGCAGCTTTTTGCCCGGTTTGCCGCTGCCGGTGAGCAGCGTCAGGGCTGCCTCGTCTGCTTCTTCCAGCTGCACCGCGCCCTCAGGAAAAAGGCCGGCCAGGCAGCGGGCGGCCAGCCCGGCGTCCGCCTGGTTCTCCCCCTGGATCTGCACCCGGTCAAACAGCAGGCACAGCAGCAGCAGGTGCCGGGCCCGGGCTGCATCCACCAGGAAGCCGGCTGCCTGCAGCGCCTCCTGCACGCCTTCTGCCGCCGTTTCCATCAGGTCAGACCCCCGCCTCATTTCAAGGGCAGTTGCAGGATGATCCGATAAGGCTTCCTCAGACACCCTTTGAGGAGCTGCCTCAGGTGCCGCCTCCCCCTGCTGCTCATCACGGACCAGGGGCCAGTAGAACATCCGGCTGGTGCCGTCGGGCATCTCCACATAAAACAGGCGCTCGCAGTCCGGCATCAGGCTCTGGGAATCCGGGCAGGCGATGGAGCCGTCCGGGCAATGGGGGCCTGAAATGCGGCCGCCGGAGCGCAGGTAGTACTGCCGGGTCAGGGAGGTGTGCTGCCGCTCCTCGGACACCACCTCATACACCATGCCGTGGGGCAGCGCCTGGATGGCGTCGGAATAGATAATATAGCGGTTGTTCTCCCCCCGGCCCGGGGCATAGTTCTTGTTGGCCCGCACCTTGCCCATGGCGGTTTCCGGCTGGGTCAGGTTGATGAGGCATAGTTCGCCCAGGGAGCTCATCCGCTCCTTGAAGCTGTGCTGCTCCTGGCGGTCCGGCGCGATGCGCAAAAAGCCGTCCTGCTCCAATTCCTCCAGGTCCTCCGGGTTGATGCCCCCTTCCCGGGTAATCAGCGGCCGCACCCGGAACAGCACCCGCCGGGTGTCGTCCTCCTCCAGGTATGCCAGGATCAATTGGCCCGTAAAATCCACAAAATCCCTCCATTTCTATCCACAATGCTCCAGTTTGATTCTATTCACTGCCCCGCCCCGCGTCAAGCCTTGCCTGCCTTGACGCTTTGAAGGGGCATTTGCTAAAATGCATGGGTATGAAACGGCATGTTGCCCTGAGGTGTGTATGAGAAAGCTGCTGATGCTCCTGGCGGTCCTGGGCCTCCTCCTGGCGGTGCTCCCCGCGGGCGCCGGCCCGGACACGGAGGCCATTGACAACGAGGTGGACCAGATCTTCAGGAAGTCCAAGACTGTGGGCGGTTCCGTGGTGGTGATGAAGGACGGGGAAATGGTCTACGCCCGGGACTATGGCTACCGCAACCTGAACCGCCGGCTGCCGGTGGACGAGAACACTTATTTCAAGATGGGCTGCGTCACCAAGATGGCCTCCAGCCTGGCCATGTTCCAGCTGATTGATGACGGCACCCTGGACCTGGATGCGGACATCAGCGCCGTCTTTGGCTATGAGATTAAAAACCCCCACTACCCCAAGACCCCCATCACCCTGCGGCAGCTGCTCAGCCACACCAGCTCCGTCTCCGAGGCTGGGGGCTACAACAACCTCCGCTCCACCGTGGAGCAGATGCTCAGCGCCAAATCCAGGCGCCCTTCCAATTTCCGAAAGGTGCAGCCCGGCAGCAATTACCGGTATTCCAACTTCGGCTCCGGCCTGGTGGGCAGCATGGTGGAGCAGGTGTCGGGCCTGAGCCTCAACCGCTTTGTGACCGACCGCCTCTTTGCGCCCCTGGGCATGGATGCCTCCCTCTCCGCCTCCTGGCTGAAGAGCCCTGAGGACGTGGCCAGCGTGTACGAAAACGGCAAGCTGTCCCGGGCCGGCAGCCGCTATGTCAACGAGAACTACGAGGACTTCCCCTCCCCCGAGACCCATTACCGGGTCATGGTGGGCAGCCTCTTCATCCGTTCCCGGGACCTGGCCCGGCTGGGGGTGGCCCTGTGCGGGGACGGCAGCGTGGACGGCGTGCAGCTCCTAAGCCCCGAGATGGTGCAGTTGATGCGCCAGCCCCAGCACACCCTGGGCAAGTCCGTCACCGGGGAAAGCCCCTACGGCCTCTTCCTGGAGCGCAACACCCGGGTGCTGCCCGGGCACACCGTCTACGGCCACCAGGGCATGCTGGGCGGCGCCTCCAACAACGTGTTCTTTGAGCCGGAAAGCGGCTTTGTGGTGGTCATCACCAACAATGGCAGCTCCCAGGTTCGGGACCATGGCACCATCGTCCTGGCCCAGCGGATGCTGCGCTACCTCTACCCCATCTATTCAGGAAATCAGGAGTGAATATGAGCGAAGACGGAACCAGGAACCTGCCCTCCCAGCGCCGGGAGCTGGACGGCATTGTCTATTTCGACCGGGGGGAAATCCAGGGGGATGCCGGCCGGCGCTATCACCGCCTGGCCATCCAGACCCATTTTGTCAAGCCCCACGAGGACCAGGCCGCCCTCCTGGAGCGCTATGTGAAGCCCCTGTACCAGGAAGGGGACCTGCTGTCCTTCGGCGCCAAGGTGATGGGCATGTGCGTGGGCTCCGTCAAGACCCGGGAGGACGTGAAGCCCGGCTTTTTTGCCAATCTGCTCTGGCGCTTTGCCTCCCACAACTCCACCGGCATCGGCATGCACGAGCCCTACAAGCTGCAGATGACCATCGACATCGCAGGCCTGCCCCGGGTGCTGCTGGCCACCTTCCTCTCCGCCGTAACCAAGCCCTTTGGCGTCAAGGGCGTGTTTTACAAGGTCTGCGGCCATGACGTGGCCGGCATTGACGGCTTCTATGCCGCCTCCGATTTTAAGGAGTACCACGAGCTGGCCGTCATCAACCCCCCCAACGCGGAAAAACTGTGCGACGACCTCACCCGGAAGACCGGCATCCCCGTGGTGATCATGGACGCCAACGACTTCCACCGCAACCAGCTGGGCAAAAGCAAGGCCTCGCCCCTCACAGACGAGGAGATCCAGGAGGCCATGGCCGACAACCCCTCCGGCCAGGGCAAGGAGCTGACCCCCTTCATCTTAATCCGCCCCCTGCACAAGCAGGCCTGAGCCGTGGACATCCAGATCCTCACCCACCAGGGTGCCCAGATTGCGGAAGTGACCGGCGAGCCCCACAGCCTCAAGGGCATGCAGATGGTGCTGGACCTAATCGGGGACCTGGCCTTCAACCACAAGGTCTCCCGGGTGCTCATCGACCGCAGCCTCATTGACGAAAGCTTCTTCGACCTAAAAAGCGGCTTCGCCGGGGAACTGGCCCAGAAGTTCACCAACTACCAGATGAAGCTGGCCGTCACCGGCAATTTCAAGCTCGTCGAAAGCCTGGCCATGAAGGCCTATATCCACGAGAGCAACCTGGGCAACACCGTCCACTTCACCCGGGACCGGGAGAAGGCGTTGGCCTGGTTGGCGGGCTAGGACGGGAAGGACGGCACTTTTTTGAAAAAAAGTGCGCAAAAAACTTTAGAATTTATATTGAAAGCCCGACAGCTGATCATGACTGCCGGGCTTTTTATTTGCTTGATTATTTGTCCGGAAACAACCCTGTCAAAGTTTTTTGGCCCTACCTTTTTTTCAAAAAAGGTAGGCGTCCCCTTCCCTCGTCCCCTACTGCGGTTTAAACCGCTCCTTATAGCCCCGGCCCTCATCCGTCAGCTCCTGGCTGATCTGGATGGTCTGGCCGTCGGCGTAGAGGCTGATGACGCCCCAGGTGGAAAAAGCGAAAGGGATGTTGTGGCGGCCCAGCCATTTCTGGCCGTCGGCGGACTTGATGGAGCCGTTGGTGATGAGGGCAAAGGCGGGGCTGACGGCTTCGGTGAAGTCGTCGTCCAACTTTTCCTGGCCGTGGTGGGGGTACTTGAGGACGTCGGCAGCCAGGGCGCTGCCGTGGTCGTGGGCCAGGCGGTCCTGGGCCACCCGGTTGATGTCCGCGGCCAGGAGCAGGCTGGTGTCGCCGTAGGTGACCCGCAGCACGGCGCTGGCGCCGTTGACGTTCTGGTGGCTGGTTTTGAAGATTTCCACCTGAGCCTGGCCCAGGGTGAAGCTGTCGCCGCTGTTCATCCGTTCCACCGGGATTTTGGCCCGGTCCAGGGCCTTGATGGTGGAGATTTGCAGGATGGAGGGGCCGGTTAAGTTTTTGCGGAAGACGGTGACAAAGCGGTCCACCGGATAGTCTTCGATGAGGGGCACCATGCCGCCGATGTGGTCGGAATGGGGATGGGTGTTGAAGGCGATGTCAATTTTGTCAACCCCCAGGCGCTCCAGCAGCTCCTTGATATGGGGGTAGTCCTTGCGCCGGCCCATGTCCACCAGCATCCACTGGCCGTGGTCGTGCAACAGCATGCAGTCCGCCCCCAGAAGGGGCAGGACGTACAGGGACAGGCCGCTGTCCTGAGGCGGCAGCAGCTGGCCGTCCGCCTGGAATACCACCTTGGGCGGCGGCGCCTCCCCCAGGGCGGGCAGAGCGATGCCCAGGGCCAGGACCAGGGCCAGGGAAAGGGCAAGAAGCTGCCTGTACAGCGGTTTCATCTGCAGCATCTTACTCAAAATTGTAGGCCGTCACGATGGGCTCCCGGCCCAGGGTGCGGTCCGTGTAGTATTCGTACCAGGACAGGGCCACAAAGGAGCCTGCGATGTTGTAGACCTCGCGGAAGCCCCGCTGCATCAGGGCCCGGGCGGCGTTGTAGCTGCGCTGGCCGCTGCGGCAGTGGAGGTAGAGGGGAACGTCCCGGGGGATGTCCTCCAGGCGGTCCCGCAAACGGCTCAAGGGGATGTTGATGGCCCCCTTGATGTGGCCCAGGGCGTACTCGTCCTCCTCCCGCACATCGATGATGACAGCGCCCTCTTCCACCAGGCGGCGGATGTCGGTGAACATCACCTGGCGGACCAGGCCGTCGGAGAGGTTGCAGGCTGCGAGCCCGGCCATGTTGACCACGTCCCGGGCGGTGCCAAACACCGGGGAATAGCACAGCTCCAGGTCCTTGAGGTCCACGATGCTGCCCTTGAAGCGCAGCAGGGTGGCGATGACATCGATGCGCTTGTCCACCGCCCCCTGGCCCACGGCCTGGGCGCCCAGCACCAGGCTGCTGCCGGTTTCATAGATGAGCTTGAAAAAGACGGGGCTGGCGCCGGGCATGATGCCCACCTTGTCCGTGGGCACCACAAAGGCCACCTGGTACTTGAGGCCCTCGGCCTGGCACTGGCGCTCGTTCAAGCCCACGGAGGCGGCGTTTAAGGAAAAGACCCGCAGCACGCTGGCCCCCAGCACCCCGGGCACCAGCTCCGGGTGCCCGGTGGCGGTGTTGGCCGCCACCCGGCCCTGCTTGAGGGCGGGGCCGGCCAGGGCCAGTTTGGTTTTTTGCCGGGTCTGGAAGTGGCTCACCTCCACGGCGTCCCCCACGGCGAAGATGGCGGGGTCGGAGGTCTGCATCATCTGGTTGACGGCGATGGTGCCGGTGTCGCCGATGGTGAGGCCGGCATCCTGGGCCAGGCCGATCTCCGGCCGGACGCCGATGGCCATGATGACGGCCTGGGCCGGCACCTGGCGGCCGGAGCGCAGGGTGACCCCGTCTTCCTGGATGCTGTCCAGGCAGTCGTCCAGGATCAGTTCCACCCCGTGGTCGATGATCTCCTTGTGGAGGAACTGGGCCATGTCCTGGTCAAAGGGCAGCATCACCTGGGGGGCCATGTCGATGACGCTGACCTTGAGGCCTTTTTCCACCAGGTTTTCCATGACCTCAATGCCGATGAAGCCGCCGCCGATGACGGCCACCTTCTGCACCTTCTGCTCGCTCAGGTAGCGGGCGATGCCCTCCACGTCCTCCACGTTGCGCACGGAGAACACATGGGGCAAGCGGATGCCCGGGATGGCGGGGGGCAGGATGGGGCTGGCTCCCGGGGACAGGAAGAGGGTGTCGTAGGACAGGTCCAGCATTTCCCCCGTCTGCAGGTTCTTGACCTGCACGGTCTTCTCAGCCCGGTTGATGGCCAGGGCCTCGTGATGGGTGAGGGCCCGGACGCGGTAGCTGTCCCAGAAGGTCTGGGGGTCCATCAGCTTGAGGGTGTCGGAATCGGCAATCTCGCCCCCCAGGAAATAGGGCAGGGCGCAGTTGGAGAAGGACACGTCCCGCCCCCGCTCCAGCATGGTGATGTCGGCATGCTCATCCAGGCGGCGCATGCGGGCGGCCACGGAGGCCCCGCCGGCCACGCCGCCGATGATCAGGATCTGTTTGTTGGCATTGTCTGTCATGAAGTCTGTTTTTCCTCGTTGATTTCTACGGTCAGGGTGGTCTGTCGGATACGGGACAGCATCGCCGGGGTGAGCTTCACCTCGGCCATCTCCCCGGGGGTCAGGATGAGCCGCTTCTGGGACAGCAGCACCTCCTCCGGGGTGCGCAGGGTGACGAAATGATTCTGGTAGACGCGGTCAGGCCGGAACATCAGCTCCACCCCCTCAGTGACCTCCCCCTCGGGGATGTCCAGGCGCTGGGGCACCGTGCCCCTGACCCCCCGGCCGTCCTTCACCTGGCTGCGCAGGAAGGGGGCCTTGTTGCCCTGCAGGTAGCCGGCCGCTGCCTGGCCGGCCTGCATGCTCTCCCGGCTGACATAGTCCACCAGGTCGTGGACGTGGAGCACGTTGCCGCAGGCGAAGATGCCCTTCACGTTGGTTTCAAAGTGGTTGTTCACCACCGCCCCCTGGGTGTCGGGGGAGAGCCGCACCCCCGCCTGGAGGGACAGCTCGTTTTCCGGAATCAGGCCCACGGAGAGGAGCAGGGTGTCGCATTCAAAGACCTGCTCGGTGCCGGGGATGGGCCGGCGGTTGTCGTCCACCTGGGCCACGGTGACCCCGGTGAGGCGCTCCCGGCCGTGGATGTCCACAACGGTGTGGGACAGCATCAGGGGGATGTCGTAGTCCTGGAGGCACTGGACGATGTTGCGGTTGAGCCCGCTGGAATAGGGCATCAATTCCACGCAGGCCAGCACCTGGGCCCCCTGGAGGGTCATGCGCCGGGCCATGATGAGGCCGATGTCGCCGCTGCCCAGGATGACCACCTTCCGCCCGGGCATGAAGCCGGCCATGTTCACCAGCTTCTGCGCCGTGCCAGCAGAGTATATACCCGAAGGCCGGCTGCCCGGAATGGCCAGGGCCCCCCGGGGCCGCTCCCTGCAGCCCATGGCCAGGATGACGGCCCGGGCCTGGTACACCTCGATGCCCCGCTCCCGGCTCACCGCTGTCACCTGCTTGTCCCGGGTGACCGCCAGCACCGTGGTGCCGGTGCGCACGGGGATGTTCAGGTCCCGGGCTTCCTTGATGTCCCGCTCGGCGTACTCGGGGCCGGTGAGCTCCTCCTTGAAGCGGTGCAGGCCAAAGCCGTTGTGGATGCACTGGTTGAGGATGCCCCCCTGCTCGTCCTCCCGCTCCAGCACCAAAAGGTCCATCACCCCGGCCCTTTTGGCCGCGATGGCGGCTGCCAGGCCCGCAGGGCCCGCGCCGATGATGAGCAGGTCCACCGGGATGCGCGCTTCACTCATGCTTGTCTTCCTTTCCAATCCCGCCGGTGAGCAGGTAGGTGTTACCGCCGGACTTGCTGACGGCCTGCAGATCCGCCCCCAGTTCCTCCGCCAGGATTTCCATCACCCGGGTGGCGCAGAAGCCGCTCTGGCAGCGGCCCATGCCGGCCCGGGTGCGCCGCTTGACCCCGTCCAGGCTGCGGGCCCCCATGGGGCGCCTGATGCTCCTGCGCACCTCGGCTTCCGTCACCTGTTCGCAGCGGCAGACGATGCGGCCGTAGTCCGGGTCGTTCTCGTAGGCGGCGCGGCGCTCTGCCTCGTTCATCCCGGAGAAGGGCTTGGGCAGGGGCGTGGGGGCCAGGTAATTCAGGTCCTTGTTCAGTTTCAGGTAGAAGGCCACCCAGTCCCCCAATTCCTCCCCGATGGCGGGGGCGGCGGACAGGCCCGGGCTTTCAATGCCGATGGCCTCAAAGGCGCCGGGGGCTGCGCCCTCCACCTGGCCGATCAAAAAGTCCCCTTCCACCTCGTGGGCGCGGATGCCTGAAAAGGTGGTGATCACCTGGCGCAGGTCCGCCCCGGGGTAGGTGAGGCGGACTTTTTCCATCACGTCTGACAGCCCGTCCCTGGTGGTGGCGGTGTCGTGGCCGTCCCCGATGTCCTCCGCCGTGGGGCCCAGGAGCAGGTTGCCGTGGGTGGTGGGGGTGACCAGCACCCCCTTGCCCATCTTGGTGGGCACCTGGAAGATGGTGCGGGAAAACAGCAGGGGCGCGCTGCGGTCCAGCAAATAATACTGGCCCCGGCGGGGGATGATCTTCACCTTTTTCGTGGAAATCTGGTTGTGGAGCACATCCGCCTGCACCCCCGCGCAGTTGACAATGGCCCGGGCCTTGATCTCCCCCCGGTCGGTGGTGAGGGTCCATACCCCGTCCCGGTGGCCAAGGCCGGTGACCGTCTGCCCCAGCAGGAAGTCCACGCCGTTTTCTGCGGCGGAGTCCGCCAGGGCGTGGGTGAGTTCATAGGGGCTGACCAGGCCGGAGGCCGGCACGTCCAGGGCCAGCAGCACCTCGGGGTTGATGTTGGGCTCCATCTTCAGGATCTCGTCCCGCTCAATCAGCCGGCAGCCGGGCACCCCGTTGACGATGGCATTCTCGTACAGGTCTTCCAGGGCTTTGCGGTCCTCCTCGTGGAAGCCCAGCACCAGGGCGCCGGGCTGGCCGTAGGGCACCCCCAGCTGCCTGCACAGCTCCTTCATCATCCGGGCGCCCTTGACGTTCAGCCGGGCTTTTTCCGTGCCCGCCTTGGCGTCATAGCCTGCGTGGACGATGCCGCTGTTGGCCTTGGACGCCCCCTCGCTGACATCGTGGGCGGCATCCAACACCGCAAACCTGCCCTCATACTGTCCCAGGCGGTAGGCCACCGCACAGCCGATGACCCCCGCGCCAATGATTGCAATATCGTACATGGACCCCTCTTTTTCCTTTATTGGTTCATAGAAATGCCCCGGCGCAGCCTGCGGCCTGACCGGGCAGGCACCGCTGCGGCCATTTGTTACAGCTGCCGCCCGGCATGCGCCAGGCCGCAACACGCTGTTTATTGTATCATGCACGCTGCGCCCCGTCCACCAAACATCTGGGAAAATGCCACAGAAAAGCACCTTTTAAGCAGGCTGTCCGCCTGCCGCCCCCGGTTCCCATTCCCCCGTCCGGCAGCCCGGAGGGCTCTTTTTCAAATGAAACACAAATGTGAAAATTTCTTAGCAAAACCCCTTGACTTTGTAATAACTTTGTAATATGTTATGGATGACACCCTGAAAACTGTGGAACCCATCAGGAGGACACCATGAAAACATTCCGCCGGAGCATCACGGTCCTCGTGGCTGTGCTCATCGCATGTTCCCTGCTCACCCCGCTGTTTGCCGCGGCTGCCAGCTACACGGGCACCGTCAACAAGGACAAGGTCTTCTTCCGGCAGAAGCCCAACACCAGCAGCATTTATTACGCCATCCTCAAAAAGGGCGCCAAGGTGACCATCACCGGCGCCTCGGGCGATTTTTACAAGGTGGAATACGACAAGAAATCAGGCTACATCATGAAAAGCCTGGTGAACGCCCCCAGCGCTGCCCGGCAGGAGTTTGACAAGAAGGCCGAGCCGGATGCAGTCAGCAAATATGCCAAGGTGCGCAGCATCTCCGGCCTGGGGGATCCCCCCCGCGCCTCCCGGAAAGGCTCTGCCGGCGACCACGTGGAAAAACTGCAGCGCGCCCTGCAGCTTAAGGGCTTTCTGAAGGGCAAGCTGGACGGCAAATACGGCAACGACACCCAGGACGCCGTGCGGCGCTTCCAGAAATCCGCCAAGCTCAAGGAAACCGGCACCGCCGACAACACCACCATCCTGGCCCTCTTTGGCAAGGCCGTGGACATCCCGGCCAGGGACGACCCGGGCATGAAGGGCATCACCTCCATCGCCAGCATCACCGTGCCCAACACAAGCCGCCCCGGCAACTACGGCCGCCATGTCAAAGCCCTGCAGCAGGCCCTGAAGCTGAGAGGCTACTACAAGGCCAATGTGGACAGCAGCTACGGCAAGCAGACCGTGGAAGCCGTGAAGCGCTACCAGAAGGCCCACGGCCTCACCGCCGACGGCATCGCCGGCAACAGCACCATCAAGAAGCTCTTTGGCAAAAACGCCGCCAACTACACCATCCCCACCAAGAAGCTGGATTGGTTTGACGGCGGCAAGAACACCATCCCCCAGTGGTCCAGCTTTGTCATCAAGGACGTGGCCACCGGGCTCACCTTCTCTGCCAGGCGCTGGAGCGGCTACAACCACATGGACGCCGAGCCCCTCACCAAGGCCGACGCCGCCACCCTCAAAAAAATCGCCGGCGGCTCCTATTCCTGGGCCAGGCGCGCCATTTTAGTCAAGTACAACGGCCAGGTCTATGCCGCCTCCATGAACACCATGCCCCACGGCGAGCAGAGCATCCGCAACAACGACTACGCAGGCCATTTCTGCGTCCACTTCTCCGGCTCCAAAACCCACGAGACCAACCGCCAGGACAGCAGCCACCAGAGCGCCGTCAGGCGCGCAACCGGGGCGGAGTGGTAAGGACGGGGAAGGGAACGGGGAAGAACCTCACCTTTTTGAAAAAAGGTGACTAAAAACTTTAACAAGGATACATGGTACAGCACCCTGCCGGAGTTGGCAGGGTGCTGTTAGTTTCCTTATGTGGGAATTCGAGCGTGTATACTGAACGAAGGAATGAACGCACTCATGGGCCGAGCAATTTTTTGTCTCCGCTAAGCCGAAGGAAGGAGGCGTAGCCGTAGCCTACGCCGACTGAAAGAGGCAACGCGGAGGCGAAAAAGGGCCGGCTCATGGAAGCGTTAATGAGTGAGTTCAGTATCAGAAATCATTGAGGGCCTTGAAGCTGAAGGCCAGGTCTGCCCGGGTGGCCGGGTCCTGGGGCGCCAGGGACTTGTCCTCCTTTAGGGGGAAGAGCCCGTAGCCCAGGATAAAGCGGTACACATCCACCATGCCCTCACCCACCTGGTCGGCGTCCGCCAGTTCCGGCAGGTCCGGCAGGTCCGCAGTGACATCCACCCCGGAAGCTTCCAGCAGGGTGTGGAGGTGGTTCACCACGTCCTCCCGGGTCATGACGTCGTCCACCTTCAACCCGGGGTTGATCAGCCCGTACTGGCCAAGGGCTTCCATGCTCTCCTCCGGGCTGCCGCTGCCGCCGATGAACACCATCAGGCTGGCGGCATACTCCCCGGCCGTGAGGGGCTCCATGGCGCCGAAGGTGTCTTCGCTCCAGGGCGCCATCAGCTTGTTCTCCAATGCGAAGTTGATGGCATCAAAGAAACGGTCGCCTTCCTGCACGTCTGTCAGTGCGCCCCGGGGCTGGTCCTTGATGGCGAAGGGGTTGAGCACCGTCTGGTACAGGGCCTTGTTTTCTTCAATCTTGGAGGCGCTTCCCGCCGTGGACCGGAGGCCCTTGTCAAACAGCTCCTGGTACAGTCTGGCATAGCCCATCACCGTTTCCACGGTGACGCCCTTTAATTCCTCCATCCAGGTGAGAACCCGCTCCTGGGGCTGGCCGTCGATGGTGTCGATCAGGGCGCCCAGGCCGCCGGCCAGTTCGCCCCCGGGCAGGGCATAGCCGCTGTAGGCAGAGAGGATATAGCCCTCCAGCTCCTCCTGGGTGATGGCGGCCTCCGCCATCCACTGGGGCAGCTGGCCATACACCTCAAAGGTCTTTTCCACATTGGGGTCCCGGAAGGACAGGATAAACATGCCGTCCTCCGTGGCCCCGTGCTGCACGCCGTAGGCGCCGTACTGGTCCCGCAATTGGGGCAGCAGGAAGGCGTCGGGCACAAAGCCGGTGAGGGCTTCCATGGCACCGGAGAAGGCGTCAAGGCCCAGGTCCTCATAGGGGGCGTAGATCAGGTTGTACTGCACGGCAGAATCCACCACCAGGGCTTCCGCCTGGGCGATTTCAGGCAGCTGATAGTCCACCTTTTCACGGGTTTCTGCGTCCAGCCGGGCCAGGAAGGCATCCGCCGCCTCCCGGTTCACCGCCTGGCTGTCCACGCTGCCCACAAAGCCGCTGATGGCACCCACCCGGTTTTTCAGAAAGGCCTGCACCGAAGCCAGTTTTTTAAGGGCTGCCTCCGGCTGCTCTGAAAGCAGGGTTTCCGCCTGCTCCAGGAAGGTGTAGAAGTCCAGGAAATTGGCGTAGTTGAAGTAGGCGAAGCCCGGGTTGGTCCTGGAGAAGGCCCGGTACACCAGGGTGTTGTAGGCGGTGTTGGTGATGGTCTGCTTTAAGGAGGTCTTGGCCTGGCTCACCACGTCGGCGATCCGCTTGGCGTCGTCCAGCTTGCTTTCAAAGAGGATTTCATACACCAGGTCATAGGCCGGGGCCAGGTCCTCGTCCAGGGCCTTGAAGCTCACCCGGAGGGTGGGCAGGCACTCCTTGCCGGTCTCCCCGGTGTACACCGAGATGCGCATCTGGGCGTCATACAGGTAGCGGGTCATCATGGCGGAAAGGGCCGCATTGTCCCGCTTGAGGGTGTCCACCTCGCCCAGCAGGCTGGTGAACAGCTTGAACCAGTGGATGTCCTCCTGGGGCAGGGCGCCGGCATCCAGCAGCAAAAGCACCTGGCCCACGCCACTGACCTCCGCCGTGGCGTTCATGCGGCGCACCTGGTCCTCCCCGGTCTCGTCGGACACCTCGTAGATGCGGGCTTCCACCGGCAGGCTGGACACGTCCACCGCCTGCAGTTGCTTCACCAGGGCGCTGGCGTCATCGGCCTCCTGGCCGAAGGCTGCCGTCTTTTCCACCAGGGCGGTGATTTCCTCCGGCGTCATCTGGGCGCGCTTGGTTTCCAGGGCCTCGGCCAGCACCTGCTCCTGCTGCTCTTTCAGGCCCGGGGCGGGCGCGGTGACGGACAGGGCGGTGCGGGGGTTGTTCTGCAGGTACTTGCGGACCAGCGCCTGGTAGGCACCGGATTCCATGAAGGGCAGGTAGTTGGCGGTGTTGTCCACATATTTCTGGTAGCCCACGGTGTCCCCGGTGGCCGTCCAGGTGTAGGCCATGGAGGGCAGCAGCTGGGGCCCCACGTTGCTTTCCTCTGAAATCAGCAGCAGGTCCAGCCGGGTGGCGGCGGCCACCGCTTCCACGGCCTCCCGGTCAAAGCCGTTTTCAGCGACATGGGCCAGGGACTCATCCACAATAGCCTGGAACTCCGGCGCCTGGTCTTCGTTTAAGCCGGTGGCGCTGAACACCACCACGGTTTCCGGCGCCGCATTGTCGTAATAGCAATTGGCCTTGGCGGCGGGCAGGCGCTTTTTCATCTCCTGCTGGAAATAGGAGGAGGATTCCCCCAGGAGGGTGGTGAGCAGGTCCATCACCCGCTCGTCCTCTTCGGTGGCATCCTGGCACAGGAAGCCGTAGTACACCACAGCCCCGTTGGCGGTGTCCGAGGTGGCCTCCACCGGGAAGTCGTGCCGGGCGGTCCGGGCCTCGGCGATGGGGGTGTAGCCCGGATCTGAAAAGGTGAATTCCTTCTTTTCAAAGGCGGAGAAATAGCCGTCCAGCAACTCCATGAACGCCGGCAGCTTGGTGAACTTGCCGTAGAGGATGGTGAGGGAGTTGCTGGGGTGGTAATAAGCCTCGTGGTAGCTGGTGAGGTCCTCAAAGCGCATCTGAGGGATATGCTGGGGGTCACCGCCGAAGGAGTTGCCGATCATGCTGCCGGGGAAGATGGTCTTGAGGAAGTTGAAGCGGGCCGCCGTCTGGATGGTGTAGGCGCCCTTCATCTCGGTGTAGACGGTGCCGGCCATTTCCAGCTTGCCGTCCTCAGAAGACATGGCGTAGCGCCAGGCCTCCTCCTCAAAGATGCTGCTGTCCTCCATCAGCATGGGGTTCAGGACGCTGTCGGTGTAGTAATCCGCATAGCGCAGCAATTGGTCCTCCGACAGGGAGGCCACCGGGTAGGTCGTCATGATGTCGGTGGTCATGGCGTTCATGCAGGTGTTGTAGGTTTGCAGGGACAGGTTGAAAAACAGGGACTTGGAGGGGTATTTCCTGGAGCCGCCCAGGGTGGCGTGCTCAAACACATGGGGCACCCCCATGTCATCATGCACCGGGGTGCGGAAGGAGATATCAAAGGTGCGGTTGGTGTCCTCGTTTTCCAGCACCAGCAGCAGGGCCCCGGTCTTCTCATGCTCATACAGGCTGGCCTCCGCGTTCACCAGGGTGAACTGGGACTGCTCCACCAGCTTGAAGCCGTGGAGGTCCTCCGCGGCCAGGGCGGCGGGCAGGGCGCCTGCCAGCAGGCTCAGGGCCAAAAGCAGGCACAGAGCGAGGCGGGATACACGTTTGGTCATCATGGTCATCCTCCTACAGTTCTATTCAATCTATCGTGTCCTTCCGCTGTGCTGCGGAAGGGCGGGTCCATCTCAGGCAAACGCCTGCTTTGAACAAGAAATATCTGAATCGATTATACACCCCTGCATAAGCCCCCTGTCAAAGACAAAAGGAAAAAGACAGGGCGCGCGCCGCCCGGCCGGGACGGCCCACAGAAAAATGGCAGAAAAAACCGGAAATGCATGGAAAACATCAAAAAAGCCTTGACTTTGAAAGGCCCGGCCCCCTATACTCATTGCGGTAAGAAACGAAAGGAGGCCGCGACATGACCAACAGGATCAATCCAACCGGATGCGCACACAACCTGCCATGGGACGGCCCAACCATCCTTCGCTAAGAAAACCCTTCAGGCGAATTGGCGGCTCCTGCATGGCGACAATGCGGAGCTATTTTTATGCACACAAACGACAGGAGTATTATGAGAAAACGCAACCACCTGCTGATGGCGCGCCTCATCCGTGAGAACCTGCGGTATTTCCTGGGGGCCGCGGTGCTGACCGTCATCAGCGTGCTGCTGGGCTTCTTTACCCCGGCCGTCCTGGCCGAGGTGCTGGACAACGTGCTCCAGGGCATGCCCTCCAGGCTGCCTGGCTTCCTGGCCGAGTGGGTGGAAGGCCTGGGCGGGCGGGCATTCATCCGGGCCAACCTGTGGATTCCCGGGCTGGCCATCGTCCTCATCAGCGTCATCTCCGGCGCCTGCAACTTCTTAAAGGGGCGCTTCACCGCCATCGGCTCGGAACGGGCCGCCAGGCGCCTGCGCAACGACCTCTACGCCCACCTGCAGGAGCTGCCATTTTCCTACCACTCCGCCACCCCCACCGGGGACCTGGTGCAGCGCTGCACCTCGGACGTGGACACCACCCGGCGCTTCTTTGCCATGCAGCTGCTCAACATCGTGGACGCAGTGATGATGGTGGGCATCGCCCTGGCCCTTTTAATCCCCATCTCCCTGAAGATCACCATGATCAGCCTGGTGATCATGCCCCTCTTGTTCCTGTTTGCCTGGCAGTTTTTCAAGCTCATCATCAAGGCCTTCCGCACCGCGGACGAGGCCGAGGGCCACATGACCACGGTGCTGCAGGAAAACCTCACCGGGGTGCGGGTGGTGCGGGCCTTTGGCCAGGCCCAGCGGGAGATCGAAAAATACGACACAGCCGCCAGCGACACCCGGGACAAATTCCTGAAGCTGTCCTGGCTGGACGCCATCTACTGGTCCTCCGGCGACCTGATGGGCATGCTGCAGACCCTGTTGACCCTGGTGTTCTGCCTGATGGAGGCCCGGGCAGGCCGCATTTCCGTGGGGGACATTGTGGTCTTCACCAGCTATATCGGCATGCTGCTCTGGCCGGTGCGGAACCTGGGCCGAGTCCTCTCCCAGGGGGGGCGCACCATGGTGGCCCTGGAGCGCATTGACGAAATCCTGCGCCAGAAGCAGGAGGCGGACAGCGCTGACGCCACCGCCCCGGACCTGAAGGGCGACATCGTGTTTGAGAAGGTTACTTTCCAGTACGAGGAGGGGGGCGAGGTGCTGCGGGACCTGTCCTTCACCATCAAAGCCGGGCAGACCGCCGCCATCCTGGGGGCCACCGGCTCCGGCAAATCCAGCATCGCCCTGCTGCTACAGCGGCTGTATGCGCCCCAGAAGGGCCGCATCACCGTGGGCGGGCAGGACATCGCCGGCATCAAGCGCAAGCACCTGCGAAACCGGGTGGGTCTGGTGCTGCAGGAGCCCTTCCTGTACAGCAAGACCATCTACGACAACCTTCGCATTGCCGCGCCGGAGGCTAGCCGGGAGGCCATTGAAGAGGCCGCCCGGGACGCCCAGGCCCTGCAGTTCATCGAGGAAAGCGAGAAGGGCTGGGACACCATGGTGGGCGAGCGGGGGGTGACCCTCTCCGGCGGCCAGAAGCAGCGGGCGGCCATCGCCCGGACCCTGCTGAAGGACAACGACATCCTGATTTTTGACGACTCCCTCTCCGCTGTGGACACCCAGACGGATGCCCGCATCCGGGAGGCCCTGGCCCGGCGCAGCCGGGACGTGACCACCCTCATCATCAGCCACCGCATCCTCACCCTGAGCCAGGCGGACATCATCTTCGTGCTGGAGGACGGCCGCATCACTGACCAGGGCAGCCACGAGGAACTGATCCATCGACCCGGCCTGTACCAGCGCATCCACCAGATCCAGTCGGGGCTGGAGGACGAGTTTGTGGCCCAGGCCAGTTTGGAGCAATCTGTATGAGCGATTTTTCCCACCTGGAAGAACAGGACTATACCAAGAAATTTGACCCCAGGCTGTTCAAAAAGCTGTTTTTGCAGCTGCGCCACCACTGGAAGTCCATGGGCTTTGTGGCCCTGATGATGGTGGTGCTGGCAGTCACCGACGTGTTCATCCCCCTGCTCACCCGCCACGCCATTGACAACTACATCATGGTGAACGAAGCCGCCCAGTCCCTTGTGCCCTTCATCCTGGTGTACCTGGTGGTCATCGCCCTGCAGGTGAGCGCCATCTTCTTTTTCATCCTCACGGCCGGGCGCATTGAAAGCCGGGTCAACTACGACATGCGCATGAAGGGCTTCCGCAAACTGCAGGAGCTGCCCTTCTCCTACTACGACCGCACCAGCGTGGGCTTCCTCATGAGCCGGCTCACCAGCGACGTGGTTCATCTGGCGGAGGCCTTCGGCTGGGGCCTGGTGGACCTGGTCTGGGCCAGCATCTTCCTGGTTTCCGTCACCGTGTCCATGCTGGTGATCAACTGGCAGCTGGCCCTGCTGGTCCTCACCGTGGTGCCGGTATTGGTGCTGATTACCATCTGGTTCCAGAAGCGCATCTTAAAAGCCCAGCGGGAGGTGCGCAAGATCAACTCCCGCATCACAGGCTCCTTCAACGAGGGCATCATGGGGGCCAAGACCACCAAGACCCTGGTGCTGGAGGAGCAGAACGTGGTGGAGTTTGAACAGCTCACCGGCAGGATGCGCAAGGCCGCCGTGCGGGCTGCCACCCTGTCCAGCCTCTTCATGCCCCTGGTGATCGCCGTGTCCTCGGTGGCCTCAGCCCTGGTCTTGGGCCAGGGGGCCAGCCGGGTGCTGGGCGGGGCCATTTCCCTGGGCACCCTCACCGCCTTTGTCAGCTACTCCGTCCAGTTCTTCCACCCCATCCGGGACATCGCCGGCGCCTTTGCCGAGCTGCAGCGCATCCAGGCCGCTGCCGAGCGGGTGGTGAGCCTGCTGGAAACCGAGCCGGACATCCTGGACAGCCCGGAGGTGGTGGCCAAATACGGCGACAACTTCCACCCCAACAAGGAAAACTGGGAGCCCATAGAAGGCGCCGTGGAATTCCAGGACGTCACCTTCCGCTACAAGGACGGCGAGGAGGTGCTCCGGCACTTCAACCTGAAGGTGGCGCCCGGGGAGACCGTGGCCATTGTGGGCCCCACCGGGGCCGGCAAATCCACCATCGTAAACCTGCTGTGCCGCTTTTACGAGCCCACCTCCGGCAGCATCCTCATTGACGGGAAGGACTACCGGGAGCGCAGCCAGCTGTGGCTGCAGTCCAGCCTGGGCTATGTGCTCCAGGAGCCCCATCTCTTCTCCGGCACCGTCATGGACAACCTGCGCTATGCCAACCCCGAGGCCACCGAGGAGGAGGCCATGGCCGCCGCCCAGCTGGTGAATGCCGACGCCTTCATCCAGAAAATGGACAAGGGCTATTTGTCACAGGTGGGCGAGGGGGGCAGCCGCCTGTCCACCGGCGAAAAACAGCTGATTTCCTTCGCCCGGGCCATCCTGCACAACCCCCGGCTCTTTGTGCTGGACGAGGCCACTTCTTCGGTAGACACCGAGACCGAGGTCTTGATCCAGCACGCCATTGAGCGCACCTTGCAGGGCCGCACCAGCTTCATCATCGCCCACCGCCTCTCCACCATCAGGAAGGCCGACCGCATCCTGCTTTTGGAAGACGGCGTCATCACCGAGGAGGGCAAACACGAGGAGCTGCTGGCCCGCCGCGGCGCCTACTACCAGCTGTACACCAACCAGTTCCGGGAGGAAGCCGCCAGCGCCATGCTGGGGCGTGGCAAAAAGGAACGGGGCAAGAAGGAAGCATCCTAAAAACCGGGGCTGTCACACCAGACAGCCTCTTTTTTGTTGGATGATGTATACTGTCAAGAAAGTCACATCAGGGGATTGCCCCCGACTTGAAACAATTTCGGAACAGATGAAGGAGGATATGGTGTATGTGGTTCATCCTGGCTTTGGCCTCGGCGGTGTTTGCCGCCCTCACCTCCATCTTTGCCAAGATCGGCATTGAGGGGGTCAACTCCAACCTGGCCACCGCCCTGCGCACCGTGGTGGTGCTCATCTTTGCCTGGGGCATGGTCTTTCTGACGGAGGCCCACAAAGGCATCGGCGAAATCAGCCGCAGAAGCTGGCTCTTTCTCATCCTGTCGGGCCTGGCCACCGGCGCCTCCTGGCTGTGCTATTTCAAGGCCATCCAGATTGGCGAGGTGTCCAAGGTGGTGCCCATTGACAAATTGAGTGTGGTCATCACCCTGCTGCTGGCCTTCGCCTTTTTGCATGAGCAGTTCACCCCCAAGTCCATCATCGGCACCGTCTTAATCGGCGCCGGCACCCTGATGATGGTGCTATGAACTTTGTGGTATATTGATGGCAACGATCAAAGCCCGCGGGGCAGCAATACAGGTAGCAGGAGGATATCATGGACAGGAAGGCTTATGAGCAGCGCATCAAATGGTTTCAGGAGGACCGCTTTGGCATGTTCATCCACTGGGGCGTTTACGCCATCCCCGCCCGGGGGGAGTGGATCCGGTGCAATGAGCGGCTGAGCGTGGAAGACTATCAGCAGTATGTGGACGAGTTTGACCCCAAGGACTACGACCCCAAAGCCTGGGCGAAGGCCGCCCGGGAGGCGGGGATGCGCTACGCGGTGATGACCGCCAAGCACCACGACGGCTTCTGCCTGTTTGACAGCGCCCACACCGACTACAAGGCCACCAACACCCCCGCCGGCAGGGACCTGATCCGGGAGTATGTGGACGCCTTCCGGGCCGAAGGGCTGAAGGTGGGTTTTTACTATTCCATCATCGACTGGCACCACCCGGATTTCCCCCACTATGGCGACCGGCAACACCCCATGCGGGACAACCCGGCCTTCAAGGACCATACCTACGATTTTGACAACTATCTCAACTATATGCACGCCCAGGTGGAGGAGCTGGTCACAGGTTACGGCCGGATTGACATCCTGTGGTTCGACTTCAGCTATGACGACCTGAAGGGGGAGGCCTGGCGGGCCACGGACCTGGTGAACATGGTGCGCCGCCACCAGCCCCATGTGCTGATTGACAACCGCCTGGAGGCCAGCGGCGAGGGCTTTGGCAGCCTGCTGTCCGAGTCCCCCAGCGTGTTCAGCGGGGACTTTGTCAGCCCCGAGCAGATCATCCCGCCCCATGGCATCGTCAATTACAAGGGGAACCCCGTGGCCTGGGAGGCCTGCATCACCATGAACAACAACTGGGGCTTTGCCGGCAACGACCAGCACTTCAAGCCCGCTTCCATGCTCATCCGCAAGCTGGTGGAGTGCGTGTCCAAGGGCGGCAACATGCTGCTCAACGTAGGCCCGGACGCCCGGGGCAAGATCCCGCGCCAGTCCCTGGATGCCCTTGCTGAAATCGGCCGCTGGATGGACCTCAACAGCGACAGCATCTACGGCTGCGGCATCGCAGGGATCGACAAACCGGACTTCGGCCGCATCACCCGCAAGGGCAACAAATTGTACTACCACGTGCTGGACAACCCCATCGGCTACCTGCCCTTGACCGGCGTGAAGGCGGACCAGGTGAAGGCCGTGCGCATGCTGGCCACCGGGCATGAGCTGAAGATCGAGCTCAACTGGATTACCAACAACTACCCGGACATCTGTTTCACCACCCTGGGCCCGGACCCCGTCCTGCCCGACCCGGTGGACACCGTGGTGCTGGTGGAGTTGAAGGAATAAAGCAACCATTGATGAGCAACCAGGAGCCGGCGACGGCTCCTGGTTGAGTGTCGACAAAGTGTCTGCGGACACTTTGTCGATGAGGAGGATCGGGCATTTTCGCTTGTTCGCTGTGCTCACGGCCAGCGAAAATGCGAGGAATGGTTTGCTTCGCAAACCGCCCCGCCCGCCCGGCAAAGCCGGGCGATACGATTTCACTCAGAGGGCTGTGCCCTCTGAAACTCCCCTTGATATGGTTTGTCTTCATTCTGCCAGGAGCCGCCAGCGGCTCCTGGTTTGTTGTTTGTGCGTGTTCAGGCTGCGTCTGGCGTGCATGGCCCGACGCCGGGCGGTGTATAATCCCCTCAACTGCATGCGGACGGGCCCCCGGCCCGCACATCCCCCCGACCGAAGGAGGTTTACATGCCTGTTACCCCCCGACAGCCCATCCAGGCCCGGGACCTGCACACGGAAGGCACCCGCCTGTTGAACACAAAAGGCCAGGAAGTGCGCCTCCACGGCATCAACTTAATCCACAAGGGCAGCAAACTGCCGGAGGGCGGCTTTCAATTCATCCCCCATTGGCCTGAGGACCTCTACCAGCGCTTTGCCGGTCACGGCTTCAACCTCATCCGCCTGGGCATCCTCTGGACCGCCATCGAGCCAGCGCCCGGGCAGTACGACGAAAGCTATTTGCAGTTCATTGAGGACCAGCTAAACCGGGCCCACAAGGCCGGCATCGCCGTCTTTCTGGACATGCACCAGGACCTCTACGCCCAGCGCGCCTCCGACGGCGCCCCGGACTGGGCCTGCCTCACTGACACCCCCTTTGAAGCCACGGCCCACTGGAGCGACGCCTACCTCACCTCCGCCTTTGTGCAGGAGTGCTGGGACGCCTTCTGGGGCAACCAGCCCGTCCCCGCAACCGGCCTGGGCCTGCAGGACCATTTTGCCAACACCTGGGCCATGCTGGCAAAGCGCTTTGCCGGCCACCCCGCCCTCTTTGGCTACGACATCTTAAACGAGCCCGCCCCCGGCAGCGAGATCCAGCTGATCTTCGGCCAGCTTCTCCTCCATTTCTACGGCCTCCTCACCCAGGAGGAGCGCCAGGCCCTGGGCATCACGGAGCCGGACCCGGAGCAGATGGCTGGCCTGTTCCTGGACCCCGAGGCCAAGCTGCAGCTCCTTCACATCTTGAACGACCCCGAGCGCTACCGGGCCCTGGGGGAATTGTCCCAGGAGCGGGTCATCCACTTTGAACGCGGCATCCTGGAGCCCTTCTACGAGAAAATCACCGCCGTCATCCGGGTCCACGACACCGACAGCTTCATCTTCCGGGGCAACAACTACCTAAGCAACATCGGCATCCCCTCGGGCATCCGGCCCATTACCGTGAACGGCCTCCAGGACCCCAAACAGATTTTCGCCCCCCACGGCTATGACCTGGTGGTGGACACCGAGGCCATGGCAGACCCCAGCGATTCCCGGGCCCTGTCCATCTTCACCCGGCACCGGGAAACCCAGCTGATGATGAACATCCCCGCCGTGGTCACCGAATGGGGCGCCTTTGCCGCCTTCCCCTCCGCCCGCGCCCACGGCCGCTTCCTCCTGGACCTCTTCCAGTCCTGGGGCTGGGGCCAGACCTACTGGTGCTACACCGGGGACTTCTTTGAAACACCCGCTGCGGAGCTGTTGAAGGACGGGGAAGCAAGGGAAGAATAGGACGCCGGGGGATTTTTTCTGAAGAAAAAATCCCCCGGACCCCCTTAAAAGACTTTAATATTCAGCTAAAACACCATGCTTGCTGAGTTGGGTGGAGTTGACCTATTCTGTTTCGATGCCCTCATGCAAGCTGCCCCGCCGCCGCTCCAAGCTGTACTGGGACAATTCCTCTTCTGCGGCTTTGTTGATGGGGAAGCGCAGCAGGGGAATCAGGCCCAGCAGCACAAACACAATGGGCACGATGGCCGTCCCCATCCGGATGCCCAGCATGGCCTGTTCTGTCTGGACCGCGGCCTTGTTGTCATAGCCGAAGAACTCCAGGATGCCCATGAAGATCATCAGTTGGCTGGAGAGGGCCGGGGCGGCAATCAGGGCCAGCAGGGCGCCGATGAGCCCCGGCTTCCTGGTGCCCGTCAGCCGCTCGTTTTCGTCAATCAATGCGGCGGACAGGGGCGCGCCGGCGGTGGACATCATGTATTTGCCCAGCATGATGGGGATATAGGCCAGCAGCACCGCCACCCAGCTGCCGGTAAAAAACAGCCACACATGGCCCAGGACATAGGGCAGGCTGCCAAGCAGGATGGCCTTCTTGCCCCCTTCCCGTTTGATGAATCCTGCCATCAGGGGCAGCAGGGCGAAGACCACCAGCATGGGCACGGTGTCCGCCAGGGTGGCCTCCAGCCCGCCGGTTTTGATGACATGGTCCATCAGGTACAAAAAGGCGGTGAAGTACACGGCATTGGGGGCCAGGGCCAGCAGGTTGTAGCCCGCCCAGGCCCGGAAGGTGCGGCTGCCTGCCAGCACCCGGATGTCCCCCCAGAGGGATTTGAGGTTGAAGCTGTCCTCGATGTTGCCGTGGGCATAGTATTCCGGCCTGTCCTCCAGGTTTTTCAGCGCCACGTAGTAGATGGCGGCGTTCAAGGCCACCACCCCCATCAGCACCAGCACGATCATGCCCAGGTCCCCTTCCCGGTTGCCCACCAGCAGGAAGGTGGGCACCAGGGTGGCGAAAAAGCTGACGATGTTGGCCACATAGGACTGGACCACGTTCACGTTCACCCGCTCCTCCTTGCTGGCCGCCTTCACCAGGATGAAGCTGCCCGTGGCCACCCCGTAGGCGGTGGCGAAGGTGTCGTAGATGAACAGTTCCACCAACAGGGCCGTGAAGATGAGCCACTGGGGCCAGGTGGGCTGGGAGAGCAGCATGGCCACCAGGCACAGCAGCATGAAGGGCACGCTCACCCGCATGATGTAGAGGAACTTACCTTTCTGGGGGTCCACCTTCCGCCGGTCGATCAGGATGCCGATCAAGGGGTCGTTCAGGAAGTTCCAGATGTTGTAAACCAGGTAGACCAGGCCCACGTACATGGGCTTCAGGCCAATCAAATCCGTATACAGCTTGATGTACACATTGTGGATGAGGACATGGCTTAAGGATGCCGCCGGGATGGGCAGGGACAGCAGGAAGGTTTCCTTGGGGCTGAGCCGCCCGTCCTTCCCCGGTTGTCTGAAGCGTTGCAGCAGTCCCATAGCGCCCCTCCTTGCAAATCGTCATATAAAAAATGAAGGCCGGATAGCATCTGCCTTCATTATACAGCGCCGGAGGCGGGGATAAACACCCTCAGCCCCCGGCGATGGCCTTCAGCGCGAAAAGGGCCCGGTCCACCTCGTCCTCCGTGTTGAACAGGGAGAAGCTGAAGCGCACCGCCCCCCGGGTTTCCGTGCCCATGGCCTGGTGCCACAGGGGGGCGCAGTGGGCGCCGGCCCGGGTCATGATGCCATGGTCCTCGTCCAGAACCTGGCTCACCTCCGCCGCGTCCATGCCCCGCATGTTCAGGGCCACCACCGGCCCGGGGTCCGGCCCGCCCTCATAGACATCCACGCCGGTCAGCTGCTCTAAGCCTGCCACAAACTGCTGCCGCAGAGCGCTTAAGCGGGCGCTCACCGCCGCCTGCCCTTGTTGCATCAGCCAGTCCACCCCCGCCTGAAGCCCCAGGATGCCCGGCAGGTTCAGGGTGCCCGCCTCGCAGACCTCGGGGTAGGTGGCAGGCTGCTCCTTCAAAAAGGAATGCACCCCGCTGCCCCCGGACAAAAGGGGCGCCAGGGGGATGTCCCCCCGTTTGATGAGCCCGCCCACCCCCTGGGGGCCGTAGAGGGACTTGTGGCCGGTGAAGGCCATCAGGCTGCGGGGCCACCGGGGCACCTGGGGCAGGGCCCGGGTGCCGGCATACTGGGACAGGTCCAGGATGAGGAGCAGGTCCTTCTCCACGCACAGGGCTGCAATCTCGGGAAGGGGGGCTGTGAAGCCCGACACATTGGACATGGCGTTGATGCACAGGGCGCTGGTGTCCGGCCGCAGGGCCTGTTTAAGGTCCCTGATGGTATAGCCGCCATCGGGCCCCAGGGGCAGCAGGTCCAGCCCCATCCCCCGGGCCTGCATCTGGTACAGGGGCCGCAGCGTGGCGTTGTGGGCCAGGCCGGTGGTGAGCACCCTGTCCCCCGCCCCCAGCGCCCCCTTGATCGCCTGGTTTAGGGCCATGGTGGCGTTGGCAGCAAAGGCGATGTCCAGGGGATTGACGCCAAAATATGCAGCCAGGCTGCGCCGGGCACGGGCCAAGGCCTTCAGGGCCTGGTTGGCCGCCTGGTGCGCCCCCCGGGCCGGGTTGCCATAGCCCCCGGTGAGGGCCCGGAGGACGGCCTCTGTCACCTCCGGCGGCTTGTGCAAGGAGGTGGCGCTCTGGTCAAAATACATCATGCCGGCGTCCACCTCCCTCGCTGGCCGGTGTAGAGCTGCTCATAGGCCAGCTGATGCCGGGCCATCAGCGACAACACCATCTCCCGGTGCCCGGGGTCGCACAGCAGGGCCAGGCCGCAGCCGGCGTGGACCTGGGGCGGGAGGGGAATCAGCCGGCCGGGCAGGCCCGCCTCCTCCATCAGCAGCTCCGCCTCCATGGCTGCATGGCTGGAAAAAAAGGTGACCAGCAGCTTTGTCACGGCCGGACCATCGGGTGCTGGGTCATCAATTCACAGATGCGGTACATGTTGGTGACCTCCCCCACCTGCAGCCTGTCCTTCAGGCCATAGAAATCCAGGCAGAGGCCGCAGGACAGCACCTGCACCCCCTGTGCCGCAAGGGCCTGCAAATCAGACACGGTTTTGGCGTTCTCCGTGGTGAGGGCCACCCCCCGGTTGTAGCACAGCACGAAGGCCGGCAGCGGGCTTTGCTCCCCCAGGGCGTACACAAAGCCCTCCATCAGCTTGCGGCCAAAGGCAGGGTCCCCCTGGCCCATCTCCTCCCCCGCCAGCACCACCACATAGCTGCCCTGCGCCTCCCCTGCCGCTTCCTCACCGGTCGCAGGGGCAAACAGCACCTCATAGCAGTCCCTGGCCAGCTCCTTCACGCTGGCCGCACGGCCCAGGGTCTGCCCCAGGTGGCTCAGGTTCAGGGTGGCGGTGCGGTTGTCCACCAGCACCTGCACTTCCCCCGGCTCCCCTTGCAGGGCCTGTTTGGCCAGGATGACAGGCTGGGGGCAGGCAAGGCCGGTGGCATCGACGGTTTTCATGGGCTTCCTCCCTTATAACGCTTGATTTGGCTTCAAAAAACCAGTCCCATCATAGCACAACCAGGCCGGTCTTTCAGTAGAACAACCAGGGATTATTCCAGGGCCGCCAGCGCCTGGAAGGCTGCCTCCAGCAGCGCCCCGGCCTCAAAGGCGGGCAGCCGTGCTTCCCAAGGCGGGCCGGGGTGCCGGGCCGCGCTGGGGAAGGCCTCCCGGATGAGGGCGGCCAGGAGCTGGGCCTTGTAGACCAGGCGGGGGTACACCAGGATCTCCTCCGGGCCGCCAGGCACCATCAGGTGTTCAAAAAGCCGGGCCCGATCCTCCAGGGGCAGGGTGCGGCTGTAGGCATCAACAAACCAGACCTGGTCCGGGTGCTCCCCGGCATCATAGGCCGCGGCGGTGTATGCCGCATCATACAGCGTGTAGCCTTCCGAATCGGTGTAGCGGTGGTGGAAGCCGTAGTCCGGCGCCTCCCCGGGCCCCAGGCGCCCCCAGTACCAGAGGAGGGGCCGCTGGCTGTCCGCCGCAGCTTGCTCCAGCCGGTCCTCCAGCACATGCATGAACTCATGGGCCAGGATGCGGGCAAGGCCCGTGTCCCGGATGTCCAGCACCAGCAGGCGCTGGCTGCCTGACTGGGCGGAAAAGCCCGCCGCAGCCATGATGCCCTCCTGCCCGGTCTGCTGGATGGCGCCGGTCAAGTGGATGGCAAGGGAGTCAACAGGCGGCAGGAGGGCCTCCTGCAGCAGCCCTTCCGGCAGGATATGAAGGAAGGCGTCGATGGCCGTTAAGGCCTCCCGGATCCGCAGCTCCTCCAGGCTGGGCTGGGCGGCGTACACCTCGTTCACAAACAGGCTGCCCTCCTGGCGCATCCGGATGGTGACCTGATGCTTCCCGGCGATCTCCCAGGCCAGGGCGTCGTTGACCGCCGCAAACTGGCGGATGCTGGTTGTTGTCAGGCCTGCCGCTTCTAAAAGGGGCGATTCCGCCGGGTCCCAGAGGATGAGGGCCTGGCTTTCCTGGTCCAGGCTCTGGTACAGGATCAGGACGCGGCCCTCCCCGGTGTCCTGCACCTGGGAAAAATACAGGCCGCGCTGTTCCTGGGGCAGGTTCAGGCGGTTTTGCAGCAGGCCCCGGGCCAGGTCGTAGCGGCGCAGCAGCACCTGATCCCCCTGGTGGTGGATGGTGAGGAAGCTGTCCCCCGCAAGAAACAGCGGGCTTTCCCAATCCCCCCAGCCTTCAAACAATGTCAGCTCCTCCTGCCCCGGCGCGTGCAGCATGGCCAGGCTGGTTCCTGTCAGCAGCACCCGGGACCCGCTGAACCAGGAGGCCCCCGGCAGCACCGGGAGGATGCTGGTGCTGCCCGCCCCGTCCACCTCCGCCACCAGGCTGAAGCCCTCGTGGTCATAGCGGCTGCGCAGCCGCCCGCCTTCGGCGGCGAGGAACTGCTCAAAGTCCCAGCCCCCGGGCAGCTGGGGCGTCAGCCTGTGGCCCCTGCCCGCCGCCACATCAAACCGGGTGATGTTCCCCTCCAGGTCCGCCGCCCAGATGAAGGCGCCGTCCCCCTGGACAAAGGCGCTGCGAAAGAGCTGCCCCTGGCCGAAGGCAATCTCCTGCCTGCCCGCCAGCTGGTGGTCATACAGCAGCAGGGTGGCGGTCATCAGGCTCAGCACATAGGGGCGGCCGTCCTTGAGGAAGCCCAGGTGGTCATGGGCCAGGTAATCCAGCTGCCAGGCGGGCTCCAGGGCCTGCCGGGCCAGCAGCGTCATGCCCGGGAACGCATAGAGGTACAATTCCGGAGCCTCCTGGTTTTCCCGGCGGGTGAGCAGCGCCAGGCGCCCGTCCTGAACCGCCATGAGGAGGATGGGTTCCGCTACGGGCAGGGGCAGCAGGGACAGGCCCGGCACCGTCAGGGGGGGCGCCTGCGCCGGGGCGGGGGCAGCCAGGCCCGGGGCGGCCAGCAGCAGCAGGCATAGGGCCATCATCAGCGCCAGGGCTTTCCGCGTTCTTGTCATGGGCATCACCTCACGATATAAAAGGACACAGCTATTGATGGAACATACCCGGATGCAGCGTGTGCAGGCGCGGGGCCCTTGGGCCGCCACCGGCCGCTGCAGGCTGGGGCAGGGCCCGAAAACCGGCCCCAACTTGTACTTATACTGTTTTCTGTATGAATGTGAACCGCCCGCAACCCTTGTATTCCCTTATTTTTTGTGGTTTCAGGGCGGAAGCAGGCCACATGCTTCAGGGTTTTCATTTGCTTGAATCTCAAAAACACGGTGTATACTAGACTTTTGCTATTTTTTGAAAATTCATCTTGACAAATGCATAAATTCTTCATTTAATGAAGTCAAGAAAATCAGATGCATACCGTATTTTGTGCTACCTGCATCTGATAAAAAATGAGGAGGAAACCCATGAAAAAAATTCTGGTTCTGGTCCTTGCCCTCTCCATGATGCTGGGTCTCTTGCTGCCCGCCATGGCGGAAGAGGCGCCCAAGTACAAGATCGCCATCATGACCGGCACCGTCACCCAGGGCGAGGAGGAGTTCCGCGCCGCGGAGATGCTCAAGGAAAAATATCCGGACATCGTCATCACGGATACCTATCCGGACCGCTTCTCCTCCGAGGTGGAGACCACCGTGGGCAAGATCCTGCAGTTTGCCTCAGACCCCGATGTGAAAGCCATCATCGTGGTCCAGGCCGTGCAGGGCACTGCCGCCGCCTTCACCCAGATCCGCAACGACCTGAAGCGGGATGACCTGCTGCTCATCGCCGGCGTGCCCGCAGAGGATCCCCAGACCATCACCAGTGCTGCTGACTATGTCATGGGCGTTGACGAAATCAACGGCGGCAAGCAGATCGTCCAGACCGCCAAAGACTGGGGCGCCGACGTGCTGGTGCACCTGTCCTTCGCCCGCCACATGGGCTATGAGACCATCGTGGCCCGCTACAACATCATGAAGGCCGAGGCCGAGCTGGCCGGCATCGAGATGGTGGACCGGGACGTGCCCGACCCCACCGGCGACGCAGGCATGTCCGGCGCCCAGAACGCCGTGCTGGAGACCATCCCCAAGATCATGGAAGAGTTCCCCGGCAAGAAAGTGGCCTTCTTCTGCACCAACTGCGGTCTGCAGGAAGCCCTCCAGGCAGCGGTTCTCAAAGAGCCCAACGCCTACTATCCCCTCCCCTGCTGCCCCAGCCCCTTCCACGGCTTCCCGGCCTCCCTGGGCGTGGCCATCGACGAGGCTGACTGGGGGAACATCGACGCCTACATCAAGAAGGCTGCCGCCATCCTGAAGGAAAACGACGCGGAAGAGCGCTTCTCCACCTGGCCCGTGCCCGTCAACTACTCCCTCATCACCGGCGCCTTTGAGTATGCCACCAACTACTTAAACGGCAAGCTGGCTGAGAAAGGCGTGGAAGCGGACGTGAAGGCCTCCCTGGACACCGCCACCGGCTATGACGTGAAGGTCTCCACCTATGTGGACGACAACGGCAAGGAATACCCCACCTACTTCATGGTCTACTTCGACCGTTTGGACTTCTCTGAGTTCCTGGACTAAGGGTCCTTCTGCCCAGCCCCGGTTCGCCGGGGCTGGGCCCTTTGCTTTATGGTTCATAATGTGGCGCGCCATGTGCGCCGAATGCCGCCAGACCGCTGGCGATTTCTTTGATAAAAAGGCCGCTCGGCCCTGGGGCCGACCGGCGGGACAGGGGTGATTCCAATCAACGAATATGTGCTGGATTTAAGTCATATCAGCAAGCGCTACGGGGACAACCAGGTGCTGCAGGACGTGAGCCTGAAGGTGAAGCCCGGGGAGATCCACGCCCTGCTGGGGGAAAACGGGGCGGGCAAATCCACCCTGATGAACATCCTCTTTGGCATGCCGGTGATCATGGAAACCGGCGGCTTTGAGGGGGAGGTGCGCATTGACGGGCAACCCGTCCACATCAAATCCCCCCACCAGGCCATTGAGCACGGCATCGGCATGGTGCACCAGGAGTTCATGCTGATTCCCGGTTTCTCGGTGACGGAAAACATCAAATTGAACCGGGAGATCAGTAAGCCCAGCCTGGTAAGCCGCCTGCTGGGGAAGGACCTGGAAACCCTGGACAGGAAAACCATGTCCGAGCACGCCACACGCGCCCTTGACAAGATTGGCATCGCCATCTCAGAGGCCGAGCAGATCCGCAACCTGCCGGTGGGCTATATGCAGTTTGTGGAGATTGCCCGGGAGATTGACAAGACCGGCATCAAGCTGCTGGTCTTTGACGAGCCCACCGCCGTCTTGACGGAATCCGAGGCGGATATCCTAATCGGCGTCATGGAAGCCCTGGCGGAATCCGGCATCGGCATCATCTTCATCACCCACCGCCTGGGGGAGGTGATGCGGGCCGCCCAGAGCGTCACCGTGCTGCGGGACGGCAAGCTGGCCGCCTACAAGGAAACCGCCAACACCAGCCTGTCGGAACTGGCCGCCCTGATGGTGGGCCGGGAGGGGGCGGACGCCGTGTCCGACAACTCCCGGGATTTCCCGGAGGACAGCCCGGTGGCCATGGAAATCCGCAACCTGCGGGTGATGATGCCCGGGGAGGCCGTAAAGGGCCTGGACCTCACCGTGTATGACGGGGAGATCCTGGGCATCGGCGGCCTGGCAGGCCAGGGCAAAATTGGCCTGCCCAACGGCATCATGGGCATCTACCCCGCCTCCGGCCAGGTCACCCTCTTTGGGGAGGACCTGCCCTTAAACGACCCCCGGGCCAGCCTCAAACGGGGCATGGCCATGGTGTCGGAGGACCGCCGGGGGGTGGGCCTGCTGCTGGACCAGAGCATCGAGGACAACATCGTCTTCTCAGCCATGCAGGTGAACGGCGAATACGTGGGCAGCGCCCCCTTCCGCCTGAAGAACACCCGGCAGATCCGGGAATCCGCCCGGCAGCTGATGAAGGAATTGGACGTGCGGGCCACCTCCTCCCTGCAGCCGGTGGGCACCCTCTCCGGCGGCAACCAGCAAAAGGTGTGCATCGCCAGGGCCCTGGCCCTAAACCCCCGGTTCCTCTTTGTGTCCGAGCCCACCCGGGGCATTGACATCGGGGCCAAGAAGCTGGTGATTGACACCCTGCTGCGCCTGAACCGCGAACTGAAACTGACCATCGTGATGGTGTCCTCGGAGCTGCTGGAACTCAAGAGCATCTGCGACCGGATCGCCATCGTCACCGAGGGACAGGTGTCCGCCATCCTGAAGCCCTCAGCCTCAAACGAGGAATACGGCCTGGCCATGAGCGGCATCACCATGAAGGAGGAAAGCGCATGAAAACCACCCGCAGCCAGATTGCAGTCTCCGTCCTGTGCTTCCTCATCGCCTTTGCGCTTCTGGCCGCCGGCGTCTGGGGGATGTTCACCCGGCAGCAGGCCGGCACCTTTGACACCCTCAACAAGATGCGCAGCTATTCCGTCATGGCCGCGGCCCACCAGCCCCTCATCAAGGAGATGGAGCTGGAGGCAGGGCGCGCCGCCTACGCCAAGGCCAGCGAGGAAGGCATGAGCCGCAAGCAGGCCACCGAGTTCATGAACGAGGAAAAGGCCAGGGCCCGCCAGGAAAACGTGGAGCGTTTGCACCCCGGCTTTGCCAGCACCTCGCCGGGCTTTGAAAGCGCCATCCTGGCCCTGGACACGGAGCTGAAGGCCTATTACGACGCCCTGCACACCGAGGAGCAGGCCTTCCTGGCCACCAAGGGCCAGGCTGCGCCGGTGATGGAGGAACCAGAGCAGGAGCTGCCCCAGGAGGGGGAGGACCTGGCCCTGGAAGCCCCGGTGGCCGAGGAGGTCATGCGCCCGGTGATCGACGACCTGACGGGCTTTGTGCCCTCTGCCGCGCTGAAGGCTCAGAAGGAGGGCCTCAAGCCTTACGCGGACGCCGTGCTTGCTGAGATTGCCCTCATCCACCAAAGCCTCACCCCGGAGATGCTGGGGGACGCCGTCAACCCTGTGATGGACGCCGTCCGGGCCAAGGGGGACGTTTTCGAGTCCGTCTACGACCGCTCGGTGCGCGCCGGGGCGGACAAGCTGCTGGACCCCTCCGAATCCTTCCGGATGGCCCTGGTGCGCCAGTCGGAAAACCTGCTGTACCTGGCCTTCGGCATGCTGGTTTTAGGCCTGTCAATCCTGTTTTTCAAGCCCATCATCAAGCGCCTGGGCACCCCCCGCTTCATCATCCTGCTGTTTTTCCTGCTGCTGATTATCTTAGCCGGCCTCTACCGGGTCACCATCCCGGGCCTGATTACCGACGTGCTGCAGCGCCTAGGCATGTACGGCGTCCTGGTGCTGGCCATGCTGCCGGGCATCCAGTCGGGCATCAGCTTGAACCTGGGCATGCCCATCGGCATCATCTCGGGCCTCCTGTCCACCCTGATTGCCCTTGAAATGAATATGACGGGCTGGAGCGCCCTCCTCTTCGCCATGGCCCTGGGCATCATTCTGGCCATCCCCGTGGGCTATGCCTACGGGCTGCTCCTCAACAAGATCAAGGGCAGCGAGATGACGGTGTCCACCTACGTGGGCTTCTCCTATGTGTCCCTCTTCTGCATCGCCTGGATGCTGCTGCCCTTCAAAAACCCCAAACTCACCTGGGCCCTGGGCAGCGGCCTGCGTGTGATGCACAACATGGCGGGCAACATCGGGGGCCTCTTAGACAACTTCCTGCGCTTCAACATCCTGGGGGTGTCCGTGCCAACAGGCCTCCTCCTCTTCCTCTTCTTTGCCTGCGGCCTCATGTACCTCTTTGAGCGCAGCCGCAAGGGGGTGGCCATGATTGCCGCCGGCAGCAACCCGGCCTTTGCCAAGGCCTCCGGCATCAATGTGGACAACATGCGCCTGATTGGCACCACCCTCTCTACCGTCATCGCCAGCGTGGGCATCATCGTCTACTCCCAGTCTTTCGGCTTCATGTCCCTGTACATGGGCCCCCAGCAGATGGGCTTCATCGCCGCCAGCGGCATCTTAATCGGCGGTGCCACCGTGTCCAAGGCCAAGGTCTTCCACGTGATCCTGGGCACCTTCCTCTTCCAGGGGGTGTTGGCCATGGGCATCCAGGTAGCCAACGCCATGATTGATATCTCTGGCCTCTCCGAGGTCATGCGCATCCTGATTTCCAACGGCATCATCCTGTATGCCCTGACGCAGGCAGGAGGGAAGGGACGTGACTGAGTTGAACCGCAACAACAGCTTAAACATCGGCAAGCACCTGAAGGACTATGTGGTCACCTACGTCTTCCTCTTCCTGTCGGTGGCCTTCATCCTCATCTCCGGCCGGCCCATGAACGACATTCTCTACCAGATTGTCAGCCGCCTGGTGAGGAACCTCTTCATCGTGCTGTCCCTCATCATCCCCATCATCTCGGGCATGGGCATCAACTTCGCCATCACCATCGGGGCCATGGCGGCCCAGGTGGGGATGCTGCTGGCCATCAACTGGTCCTTGACCGGGGTAACGGGCATCCTGGTGAGCGCCCTGATCACCATGCCCCTGGCCGGCTTCTTCGGCTTCCTAATCGGCAGCCTTCTCAACAAAATGAAGGGCCAGGAGACCATCGGCTCCCTGATCCTGGGCTATTTCGCCAACGGGGCCTACCAGCTGCTGTTCCTCTTCGTCTTTGGCATGATCATCCCCCTCTCCGCCAAGGTCACCATCGTGGGGGCCACCGGGGTGCGCAACACCCTGGACCTCACCATCAACCAGCTCCAGGGGGCGGTGGACAACGTGCTGCGCATCCACTTCAGCACGGCCTTGTACATCACAAGCGGCATCATCCTGGTGTTCGGGGCCTTCCTCTTCTTCACCAAGCGGATGAGCCGCAGGCGCTTTATCACCATGACGGCCCTGTCCCTGGTCTTCCTCATCTTCTACCACCTGCCCTTTGTGCAGCCCAATTTCGCCAACATCCACATCCCGGTGGTCACCTTCCTGCTGGTGGGCCTGCTGTGCCTGTTCAACGCCGGCATCATGAAAACCCGCCTGGGGCAACAGTTCCGTGCCGTGGGGCAGAACCGCACCGTGGCCAATGCCGCCGGCATCAACGTGAACCGGGTGCGCCTCATCGCCATCATGATCTCCACCGTCTTTGCCGGCTGGGGGCAGATCCTCTTCATCCAGAACCTGGGCACCCTGCAGACCTACGCCGCCCATGAGATGGTGGGCCTCTACGCCGGCGCCGCCATCCTGGTGGGGGGCGCCTCCATCAACCGGGCCACCAACGGCCAGGCCATCATCGGCTGCCTGCTGTTCCACACCCTGTTTGTGGTGGCCCAGGACGCCGGAACCGTGATGTTCGGCAACCCCGTGGTGGGCGAATACTTCCGGGTCTTCCTGTGCTACGGCGTCATCGCGGTGGCCCTGGTGATGCACACCTGGCGCACGGTGCAAAGCAAGAAACAGCTGGCCAGCCAGGGGGCCTGACAGACAACTGAACACGCCCGCAGAAGGAGGCAAGAAGCGATGCGCCGACACCTGGTTACCCTGCTGACGCTGACCCTGATTGCAGCCCTGCTGGCATCCTATCTGCCCGCCGCCCTGATGGAAGGGGCGGCGGGCAGCCGCGTTCAATTGGACCTGGATCCGGAGGGGGGCTACACCGGGGACTATGTGGTCATCATCAACGGCAACCTGGGGGGCAAGGGCTATCTGTCCACCGGGATGATCGGCGACCAGATTGACAAGGACATCCGGCCCCTGAAGCTGCCCCATCCCAATTTCAAGGACCTGAGCGTCTACGACGCCCTCAAAAAAGGCATCCCGGACCCCTTCCTGCCGGAGGACGACAGCCTGCAGCGGGAAGCCATGGAGGACCTGCAGGAAGGGCACCTGAAGGTATTCCGCATGGATGAAGACTCGAATCCGGCAGACGGCAAAATGATGTTCAAGCTGCTGCACATCGGGGAGCACTGCCGGGTGTGGACGCCCCAGAACCCGGATTATTATCCCCTGGACAGCATGGACCCGGCCTATGCCGGGGAGATTGCCCGGGAGTTTGACCGGGTCTATCCCAGGATGACCCAGATCTTCGGGGCGCCCCAGCGCCTTCCCGGGGATGGAAAAATTGAACTGCTGTTCTACAATATTCCAGGGAGTTACATCGGCTTTCTTGCTCCCAGGGATTTGTTCATCCGCTTCATAGCGGATGGGGAGGTCCATGACAGCAACCACCTGCCCATCCTCCACCTGGACACCTTTGGCGTCGCCAGCATCCAACAGGTGGATGACCAGGGCGTGGCCCACCACCAGGTGGACCGGATCTATTCCACCATGATCCATGAACTGCAGCACCTGCTGTTCATGGACCGCAACTACACCTCCAACCCGTTCACAGAAACCGTTGATCTGGACGAGAACCAGGCCTTTTGGGATGAGAACGTGGAATTGGGGCACCACTACACCTGGCTGGAAGAGCTGCTGTCTGCTGCAGCCACCGCCCTGATCTACCCTGAGGAAACCATGAAGAAGCACCTGCCTGGGTGGTATTTCTCCTACGAGCCCTTTGAGACCATTGCAGACATCCTTCAAGGCAGGCAGGAGGTGTTCAACCGCAGCATGATCTATGGCGGCGAAAGCATCTTCGACTTCGGGAAACACACCCATTACCCCCTGATGGTCATGCTGGCCCTGTTTGCCCAGCACAAGGGCGGGGACGGGGTATTCCTGAAAACCACGGACCTGTGTGACGAGCGCTGGCATCATGAGGAAGTGCTGGACAAGCCGGTGAAGATCCTGTCAGAAGCGCTGGGCTATGACGACTTCGCTGACTTCTTCCAGGATTTCGTGCTGTCCCTCCTCCTGCATGACCAGCACCTGGAGGGCGGCCGCTACAGCCTCTTCCCCATGGGGTATTCTGAGGAAATGGACAGGGTTGCAGCGGAGATCGGGCCCCTGCTGCTGCCCCAGGTGACCACCAGCAGCATCCGGTTTGTGTTTGGCACCAGCTTCCTGGTGTTCAAAACCAAAAACGGCGTCTTTGTGCCGCCTGCGGACAGCGGCCCGAAGCTGCGCTATGCGGGCTTTACCCTGGGACCGCGGGAGGAATAGCGCAGGAGCCGGATCAAAACAACAGAAAGAAAACAACAGCGCCTGGCTGCCCGGGCGCTGTTTACTATGGACAGTTTGGTATTACCCTTTCACTGCGCCTGCGGAGATGCCGGTCATGAAATATTTCTGGAAGGCGAAGAAGACGATCACCACCGGGATGATGGCCACGGTGGTCATGGCCAGCAGCTGGGACCAGTTGATCTGCAGCTGGCCTACAAAATTGGCCAGGGCCTGCTGGACGGTCTGCTTTTTGTTGTCGGTGATGACAATCAGGGGCCAGAGGTAGTCATTCCAGCGCCACATGAAGGAGAAGATGGTGATGGTGGCCACGATGGGGGCGGACAGGGGCAGAATGATGCGGCGGAAGAGGTACCACTCCCCCGCGCCGTCAATCCGGGCCGCCTCGATCATGGAGTTGGGCAGGGTCACCATGTACTGCCGGGCTAAGAAGATGCCCGTCGGGGTGGCCGCCGGGGGGATGATGATGCCCCAGAGGGTGTTGAGCAAACCAAAGGACTTCAGTTGCAGAAAGATGGGGATCATGATGACCTGCAGGGGGATCATCAGGGTGGACAGCATGGCGGCAAAGATGAAGCCCCGGCCGGGGAAGATGAACTTGGCCAGGGCGTAGCCCGCCGACACATTAAACAATACCGCCAGCAGGGTGGAGGTGACCGCCACAAAGAGGGAGTTGCCAAAATAGCGGGCAAAATCCCCCTGGCTTAGGGCCAGGCGGTAGTTGTCCAGGGTGAAGGCCCGGGGCAGCAGGGTGAGGGGCTGGCGGAACAGCTCCGTCTGGGCCTTCATGGAGGACAGTATGATCCACAACACCGGGAAGAGCACCAGGAAGGCCAGCAGGCTTAAAAAACCGTGGTGCAGGGCTTTTTTGAGGGCTTTCTCACTCATAGTCCTGCTCCTTTCCCGACAGCCTGAACTGCACCAGGGTGAACAGGCCAATGATCAGCATCAATGCCACGGACATGGCGGCGGCATAGCCCATCCTGTCCTCGGTGAAGGCCACCTGGTAGACCTGCTGGACAATCAGCTTGGTGGCATAGCCGGGCCCGCCCCCTGTCATCACGGTGATGAGCTCATAGGCTTTGAAGGCGCCGATGGTGGACAGCACCATCACCACCAGCAGGGTGCTTTTCAGCAGGGGCAGGGTGATGTGGAAGAACAGGCCCCACCGGCCGGCGCCGTCAATCCGGGCCGCCTCGTACAGGGAGGCAGGGATGGCCTGGAGGCCGGAGATCATGATGACCATGTAGTAGCCCGCCTGGGCCCAGAGGGACACCAGGATGACGCTCATCATGGCCAGGCCCTGGTCAGTGAGCCAGCCCACCCCCCGGCCCCCCAGGCTGCGCAGCAGGTAGTTGATCAGGCCCATCTCATCCCCCAGGATGAAGCGCCAGGCGATGCCCACGGTGACCATGCTCAGCAGGGAGGGCAGGTAAAAGGCGGAGCGGTAGGCCTTTTCCCCCTTTAGGTCGTTGCGGTGCAGCAGCAGGGCCAGGCCCAGGGCCACCAGGGTGAGGAGGGCCACGGTGGCCGCCGAATACACCAGGGTGTTTTTCACGGTGATGAAGAAGACCCGGTCTGTGAGCAGGCGTTCAAAATTGCGCATGCCTGTGAAGCGGCTGCCGGTGAAGATGCCCCAGTCCATCAGGGACATGGACAGGCCCCGGGCAGCCGGGATGATGATGAACAGGGTGAAGATGAGCAGGTTGGGCAGCAGGAACAGCAGGGGGGCCAGAATCTGGTGGAAATTGCCCCGGGGCCTGCGGACCCGCCTGGTGAAACCTGTTTGCACGGCGCCTCCTTCCTGAGAGTTCATACTGAAACGACCGTTGTCACTGGTAAAACTGCTCCACCGGGCAGGCCCGATGGAGCAGCCGCATGAACGGTGCTGGGAATTTTAGTTGGCTAAGTCCGCCGCCTGGGCGTCGATCTCGGCCACGGCCTCCTCCGGCGTCAGGGTGCCCAGCAGCATCTGGACCACCTGCTCCCTTATGATGGCGGAGGATTTGCCGATCAAGGGGCTGTTCCACTCCTGGGCAGCATAGGCCGGGGTGACCTTCAGGTCCTCTGCGAAGGTGTCGAAATTCTCCTTGTTGGCGGTGTAGTTCACCTCCGCATCCACCCGGGAAGTCAGGTTGAAGGTGCCCGCGCAGTACATGGCGTTGTGCTGGGCGTCGGAGAAGACGGCCATGAGCTTCTGGGCCTCCTCCTTGTGGGGGCTTTCCTTGAAGGAGGCGATGAACTTGCCGCCGGGGACGGAGGACTGGATGGCGCCCTTGGGGTTGCGCACGGCCACCCACTCAAAGTCCGCGATGTCCTTGCTGTAGCCGTTGATGTTCCAGCTGCCGCCGATATGGGCTGCCGCGATGCCGGCCTGGAACAGCTCGTTGGCCTTTTCGCTGCCCATCCAGACGGATTTGGGGATCAGTTCCTCATCGTGCATGCGCTTGAACCAGGTGAGCATCTCGATGTTCTTCTCCTGGTTGAAGTGGACAGCGCTCAGGTCCTCATTCAGCATCCGCCCGCCAAACTGGTAGAGGATGGTGGAGAAGCGGTGGGGGGTGAAGTCCACAGCCAGGCCGTATTTGATGTTGTCATTGGCTGCAATCACCTTGCGGGCTGCTTCCTCCCAGTCCGCCCAGGTCCACTCCTGGCTCAGGGCCAGCACATCGATGCCGGCCTTGTCAAAGGCGGTTTTGTTCACCAGCATGCCGTTGCCCGTGGCCTCGGTGGGGTAGGCCACCATCTGGCCCTCAGGGCTTAAGGCATAGGCCATCATGGCCGGCATGAAGCCCGCTTTCACGGCCTCGATGTCCTCCACATAGCCGTCCACCGGCTCCAGGGTGGGCAGGAAAACCGGCAGCAATGCGGTGGGCAGGCGGGCCAGGTCCGGGGCGTTGCCCCCGGAAATCATCAGTTTAAGCTTCTGCTCAAACTCTGAAAAGGCAATCACCTGCATGTCCAGCGTCACATGGGGGTTGGCTTCCAGGTAGTCCTTCATGGTGTCCTCAAACACCTCGGACTCGTTGGCATCATTGAACCACAGGACGGTGAGGGTGACCTTGTCCTGGGCGAGGGCATGAAGGCCTGGCAGCATCAGGCCCAGAACCAGCACAAACAGCAGCAGTTTTTTCATGTTTGCTCTCCTTTTTGTCGTTTTGACACGGTTTTTGACCGTTTCACGCATTTGCAGTATACCCGGGCACCCTGGGTGCGTCAAGGGAAAATGGCCTGTTTTTTGCCATTTTTGACATTTTACATGGATTTTACATTGGGGCTGCCGGGCTGTCCAGACTGGCCCGCGGTGCCAGCGTCTGTTCTTGTCCCCCCTGTCAGAAAAAATTAGAATGAACATTGAATTTTCTGATTCGGATTCCGTATATACAGGTGAAGGAGGTGAGGGCATGGAGCACGCCGCTGCTGCAGAAGCGGTGAAAGCCAGGCGGCTTCATGGCTGGGTGCTGGATTATGGCGCCGTCATCCTGCGCACCTGCTTTCTCTACCTGGCAGACCGGGCCCTGGCGGAGGACGCCGCCCAGGACACCTTCCTGAAGGCCTGGGAAAAGATGGACCAGTTTGATGAAGGCCGGGGCACCAGTGAAAAAGCCTGGCTGATGCGCATCGCCATCAACACCTGCCACGACTATCACAGGAGCCGCTGGTTCCGCCATGTGGACATGAAAAAAGCCCTGGAGGACCTGCCGCCGCGATACCTGATGGCGCAGGATCCTGAGCAGGAGGACCTGATCCTGGACATCATGGCCCTGCCCCGGAAGCACAAGGAGGTCGTCCTGCTGTATTACTACCAGGAGATGACCCTGGAGGAGATTGCAACCGCCCTTGGCATCCGGCCCTCCACCGTGCATTACCGGCTGAAAAAAGCCCGGGCACTGCTGAAACAACAACTGACAGGAGGCGCACATGAAGGATAAACCAATCAAGCAAGCCATCGACCAGCGCCTCCTGGCACTGGACATGGGCCAGGGGAATGCAGACCGCATCCTGTCCCTGGCCATGGGAGGAAAAACCGTGAAGAAAAAAACGCCCATCGCTGCCCTTCTGGCCGCGGCGCTTTTCATCATCACCCTGACTGCGGCGGCCATCACCCTGGGCTGGGGGGATGCCGGCCACTACCTGAAAAAAGAACAGCAGGAGGGCCTGTTTGTTAGCTGGCCGGCCGAGGAACAGGTTGCCCTGGTACAGTCCCTGATAAAGGACGGCCTGATCGCTGAAAACGACACCACCGCCTTGATGTCGGACGGAAGCAGGCCCCTCACAGAGCGGGCGGAGCACGCCCGGCAGGTGATGACGGACTGGCTGGCCATGTCCAGCGACTATGTGTCCTTCCAGGCCATCATGATGCGGGCCTGGGGGGAGTTTTACACCTGGGATGTGGACAAAAAGGCCTGGTACACCGCCACCCTGGAGGAAGCCGGCCTGGTGAGCAGTGATATGGAGCGCTTTGTGCTGCCGGGCAGCGATGACCTTCCCCAGGCTGCTGCGGTGCGAATTGCCCGGGCCTGGGCCGGCCTGTACACGGGCCTGGGCACAGAGGAGATGGCCGCCTATGATGCCTGGCCGGAGTTTGTGATCTTTCCCAAGCCCCAGCAGGTGGATGGGCAGCAGGTGTATACCACCCATCAGGTGCAGCCCGAGTGGTTCATCCACTTGACGCCCCCGGCAGACTCGGCCCAACAGGACCACATCCTGCTGTCGGTGAACCCGAAAGACGGCCAGCCGGACCTGCACCAGCTGGTGATGGCGGCCCAGATCCGCCACTATGGCCGGAACTGGCCAAAGCTGGCTGTGGAAGCAGAGGCCTTCATGAAGGAGCAGGGCTATGCCCCCTTCATGGCCTGGCCCCTGGAAGCCAAGGCAGAATGGACCAGCCGCTTCCGGGCGGATGTCCTGGCACAGGAAAAAGAGGTCATGGACCCCTTCACAATGGCTTACAGCCAGAGCGCCTACGGGCTGCCGGATGCAGACGCCATCCCGGAAGCGGAAGCCCTTCAAAAGGCCCGGGCAGCGGCCATGGCCTTGGGGGGCATGGATGAAGAAGCCTTCGCAGACTACGACGACACCTATGTGTACTACGACATGACAAAGCCTGAGCAGCCGGTCTGGCGCTTCGTGTTCAGCATGACAGGCCGCAGGGCGGATGACACCACCGGCGGGCAGCCGGAACAGGTGATGCTGTATAGGATTGAAATCGATGCCCGAACAGGGGATGTCTTGCTCCAGGAGCGCATCCCCTTCAACACCCTGACCGGGCAGGGCGGCCTTCTCAAGCTGCTTTAAACAACGCCCTGCTTCTGTCTTCCCGGGCCTGCGTCTGCAGGCCCTTTTTGATTATGGAATGCCGCCGCGGGCCGGGCTGATACCAAACACACGAGTTAGTGCACTCATGGGGCGAGGATTTTTAATGGCTCTGCTAAGTCAAGAGAAGGAAGCGTAGTCGTAGCCTACGCTGACTGAACGCGACGACGCAGAGGCGCAAAAATACCGCCTCATGGAAGCATTAAAGAGTGCGTTTGGTATGAGGCGCCCAGGGGAGAGATTCGGCCAGGAATGCCTGGAGGGCCGCGGTCCTGGGCTGGCTGAAAATCTGTCCGCTGCTGCCGTATTCAGCGATCTTGCCGTCCTCCATCAGCATCACCTTGTCGCAGGCCCGGGCGGCAAAGCTCAATTCATGGGTCACAATGATAAAACGGGTGCCGGACTCCTTCAGCTCCTCCACCATCCGCAGCACCTCCCCGGTGTAGGCCGGGTCCAGGGCGGAGGTGGGCTCGTCCAAAAGCAGCAGCCGCGCCCTGGGCGCAATGGCCCGGGCGATGGCGATGCGCTGGTACTGGCCGCCGGAGAGCTCCCGGGGCAGCTTGTGCCCGTGCTCGTACAGGCCAAAGCGGGCCAGCAGGTCGTCCGCCCGGTCCAGGCTGTCCTTTTTGGAGTAGCCGTGGACCAGCTGCAGGGGCCGGGCGATGTTGGTCCGGGCGTCCATGTGGCTGAAAAGGCCGCCCTGCTGAAAGACGATGCCGATGGTGCGGCGGTAGGCCAGGAGGCCCTGCTCCTCCCGGGGGAGGGCCAGCCCGTCCACCAGCACCTGCCCCTCCTGGGGTACCAGCAATCCGGCCAGCACCCGCAGCAGGCTGGTTTTCCCGCAGCCGGAATGGCCAATCAAAGCCAGGGTGGAGACCTCGTCCTCAAAATCGATGCCCCGCAGGGCTTCCTTGTGGTCCCCGTAGTGCAGGTGGACCCCGCTGAGCTTCAGATGCATGTTGTTCCCGTCCTGTCAGTATTTGAACCGCTTTTCCAGCCAGCCCGTCAGCGCCGTGACAGGCAGGGTGAGCAGCAGGTAGAGCAGGCCCAGCACAAAATAGGCCTCAAAGAGGTTGAAATGGTTCGCGGTCAACTCCCGGGTGGCCTGGGTCAACTCGATCAGGGAGATGAGGGACAGCAGGCTGGAGTCCTTGATGATGCTGGCGAACTGGCCTGTCAGGGCTGGCAGGGTCCGGCTGATCATCTGGGGCAAAATCACCTGCCCCAGGGTCTGCCGCCTGTTGAAGCCCACCGCCCGGGCGGCCTCCAGCTGCAGCTTGTCCAGGGATTCGTAGCTGCCCCTGATGATCTCTGCCACATAGGCCCCTTCAAACATGGACAGGATGAGTACCCCGGCCAGAAAGCGGTCATTGACCTGCCAGGCCGAGCCCACGATGTAGAAAAAGAGGTAGATTTGCATCATCAGGGGGGTGCCCCGGATGAAATAGACATAGCCCCTGGCCACATAACGAACCATCAACACCCGGCTGCGGTAGGCATAAGCCACCAGGGCCCCCAGCAGCAGGCAGACCACCAGGCTGGCGGCGCTGAGGCTGAGGGTCATCAAAAAGGCCTTCCACAGGCGGAAGCGGTACAGGGCCAGGAAGCTGAAATCCAGGTGGTAGGTGATGCGGTTTAAGGACAGCAGGAAGAAGCCACAGACCAGGGCTGTGGCCAGCACTGCATTGAGCAGCTTCCGAAAAAGGGAGGGCTCCCCGTCCCGGGGAGCCAGAAACCAAAGCCACATGTCAGGGTGCCGGGTCTGCTTCGGGGGCCTGACTCAATTCGAAGAACCAGCGGAAGCCCAATTCGTCAAACACCTGTTTTTCGTCCTTCAAATAGGTGTCCGTCAGGCTGTCAAAGCCGCCCTGCTCCTTGTAATCCTGGATGAACTGGTTGACCGCCAGGACCAGGGGCTCGTTGCCCTTGTTGAAGGCGATGCCCCAGTTTTCCACATCCTGGAAAGGGATGAACACCGGGGTGGTGCTGTCCATCAAGCGCTGCCAGTTGCGGTAGATGGTGAGCTGGTCGTAGATGAAGGCATCCGCTTTGCCCTGGCTGACCTCGGTGACGCAGGCGCTTTCATCGGGGAAGCTTAGAATGGTGGCCTCCGTCAGGTTCTTCTGGGCGTAATAATAGCCGGTGGAGCCCGTCTTCACCGCGATGGTGCGGCCCTTCTGGTTCAAGTCCTCCACGCTGCTGATGCCGCTTTTGGTGTTGGTCAACAGGGCCAGGTAGGCATTGGCATAGGGGTCTGAAAAATCCACCTGCTCCCGCCGGGCCTCGGTGATGGTCATGGAGCTCATCACCAGGTCCAGCTTGCCGGTTAAGAGGGAGGGAATCAGGCCGTCCCAGGCGATGTTTTCAATGACCACCTCCAGGCCCAGGGCCTCCCCCAGGGCTTTGACAAAGGCGGCAGAGATGCCCTCCGGCTCCCCCATCTCGTCCTTGTACTCAAAGGGCGGGTAGGCCAGTTCCATCCCCACCACCAGCTTGCCTTCCTGCACCGTTTTCAGGTCTGCCGCCTGGGCTGCAAAGCCAAACTGGAACAAGAGCAGCAGGGCCAGGAGCAGCCCGGCCCATTTCATCCGCAATCTGTTCGTCATACGCCTCATCCTTTCTGTGCAGGCCCTGGGCAACACGCCAGGCCTTGTAACATGCTGTTTACAGTATACCCAAAGGCCCGCCCCGGACAGCCGGGATGTTGCGGGCAGCCTGCTTAAAAATTCACTGGCAGCCCGGGTTGTGGCAGCTTGTGCAGCGGGTGCGGCTTTTGGATAAAACTTCTTGACAGCCTGGCTGAAATCCTTATAATGAACATTGTTCAAGTTCATCAGGGAGGCGCCATGAATCAACAGGTAACAAGCCGGGAAGCCATTCTGGCCCAGTGCCGCCAGCTGGTGATGGCCCAGGGCATGCCCGCTGTGAACATGCGCAGCGTGGCGGCAGCCTGCGGCGTGGCCCTGGGCTCCCTGTACAACTACTTCCCCTCCAAGGCCCACCTGATCGCCGCCACGGTGGAAAGCGTCTGGGATGACATTTTCGCAAGCCAGGAGGCGGGCCCCGGGTTTGCCAGCTTCCTTCTGGCCGTCTCCTGGATGGCGGAGCGGCTGCAGCAGGGCAGCGCCGCCTACCCCGGCTTTTTCACCCTGCACGCCATGAGCTTTGCCCGGCAGGACCGGGCGGGAGGCCGCCAGCTGATGCAGCAGCACATGCAGCGCATCAAGGCCATCCTGCGGGATGCCCTGCACCAGGACCCCCACATCCACCCGGCCCGTTTCACTGCGGATTTCACGCCGGAGGGGCTGGTTGACCTGGTGTTTGATGCCGTCCTCGCTGCCGCCCTCCAGGGCGGGGACAGCGGCAGCCTTCAAAGCCTGCTGCGCCTGGCCTTCTATCGGGATTAAACAAGCAGAACCCGCCGGCACACCGGCGGGATGTGTTAGCGACAACATGAACGATGTTCAACAAAATCATAATAGGAGGACATGCAATGATCCAAGGCATCATGGAGGGCCTCTTTGACGCCCTGTACCTCAGCACCGTCATCACCCTGGGCATCCTGATGGTGAAGAACCACCGGGGCAGCCGGCAGCACCTGCTCTTTGGCGTCATGGCCATCACCCTGGGGGCCGGGGACGCCTTTCACCTGGCGCCCCGGGTCTATGCCCTGCTGACGGAGGGGCTGGCCCACCACACCGCCGCCCTGGGCACGGGCAAGCTCATCACCTCCATCACCATGACGGTGTTTTATGTCCTGCTGTACCATGTCTGGCGATTGCGCTACCAGGTCAGGGGCCGCCTGGGCCTCACCCTAATAATCTACGGCCTGGCAGCGGCACGGGTGGTTCTGTGCCTGCTGCCGCAAAACGCCTGGACCTCCCCCGCGCCGCCTTTGTCCTTTGCCATCTGGCGGAACATCCCCTTTGCCCTGATGGGCCTGATGATCATCCTGCTGTTTCACACCAGCGTGAAGGAGCAGGGCGACCACGCCTTTCGCCACATGGCGCTCACCATCATCCTGAGCTTTGCCTTTTACATCCCCGTGGTCCTCTTCGCGGACCGCTTCCCCCTGGTGGGCATCCTGATGATTCCAAAAACCTGCGCCTATGTCTGGACGGTGCTCATCGGCTACCTGGACATGCGCACAGCGCATAAGGAGAAGACGATTACATGAAAAAACTGATCAACCGCGCCTTCCTCTACACCCTCCTGGGGCTGGCTGCCGGGGTGTTCTACCGGGAGTTCACCAAAGGGATGGGATTCACCGGCCGCAGCAGCCTGGCCCTCCTCCACCCCCACCTGCTGGGCCTGGGCGCCCTGCTGCTGCTGATTGCGGCCCTGTTTGCCCGGCAAATGCCCCTGACCCAGGAAAAGCATTTTTCCCGCTTCCTGCTGCTCCACACCATCGGCCTGCCCCTGACGGCCCTAATGATGCTGGCCCGGGGCGTTCTCCAGGTGCTGGGCAGCGATTTGTCCCGGGGGCTGGATGCCGCCATCTCCGGCGTGGCCGGCCTGGGCCACCTGCTGCTGGGGGCCGCCCTGGTGTTCTTCTTCCTGGCGCTGAAGAAGGCGACGCAGGGGGAAGCAGCGGCTTAACCCCAAAGCGGCGCAAATCGTCAACCATCAAAGGCCGGCCCTTAGGGTGATGGCCTTTTTTTCCTTGATTCTGCAAGAAAACAGCCCGGCTCATCGTTTGATGGGGGAAGCCCGATTCGGGCATTGCGAAAAGGAGCTGTTATGACACGAATCAAACCTGTTGCCCTGCTGTTTCTGCTGATGCTGACCCTGGCCTGCACCAGCGCCCTGGCCCAGGCGGAGAGCATCCTGCTGGTAAACCGGGACCACCCCCTGCCCGCGGACTATGCCCCCCAGGACCTGGTGAACCTGTACGAACAGAAGCGGCACTTCCGCCTGGCCCGCAGCGACATCTTCCTGGAGCGCCAGGTGTTTGAGGCCGCCAACCGGATGTTTGATCAGGCCAAGAAGGACGGGGTGGAGCGCTTCACCATCACCAGCGGCTACCGCAGCCGGGAGAAGCAGGAGGAGCTGTACGCCGGCGGCGCCAACACAAACGCCGCCATCCCCGGCACCAGCGAGCACGAGACCGGCCTGGCCTTTGACGTCACCACCAGGCGGGATTCCGGCGGCTTTGAAACCACCAAACAGTTCCAGTGGCTCATAGCACACTGCTGGGACTATGGCTTCATCCTGCGCTACCCCGAGGGGGCGGAGGCCATCACCGGCTTTGCATATGAGCCCTGGCACTACCGCTTCGTGGGGGAGGACATCGCACGGCTGATCCGGGACAGGCAGTGGACCCTGGAGGAATACTGCGCCTGGGTGGAGGCGCAGGCTGAAGAAAAACGAATAAAGGGGCTGGTTCGCTGATCATCCAGCATGTATCTTTGGAAAACCAGGATTCGAAATGCCTTGATTTTCACCAGTTAATGGCGTATTATTCCATTAAGAGGTGATTATATGATTAAAACCACCGCCATGCTCCTGGATGATCTGCAAGCCTACCGTGCCCCGGCCAACAAGCTGGCCCGCATGGTGGCCCAGGGCAGCATCTTCCCGGTGGTCCGCGGCCTGTACGTGACAGACCGCAGCACCCCGGGGCATGTGCTGGCCGCCAGCATCTATGGGCCTTCCTACCTGTCCTTCGACTATGCCCTGTCCTTTTGGCAGCTGATCCCCGAAGGGGTGTATGCCTATACCTCCGCTACCTATGACAAGAAAAAAAAGAAACAGTTTGAAACCGCCTTTGGCCTGTTCACCTACCGGGATGTGCCCAAGAGCGCCTACCCGGCGGGCATCCAGATTGTCAAGGAAGGCAATCTGGCCTTCTTCATTGCAGAGCCGGAGAAAGCCCTGTGCGACAAGCTCTACACCATCTCCCCCGTCACAAGCCGCGCCGCCTTTGACAACCTGCTGTTTGACGACCTGCGGGTTGACCGGGACAGCTTCCAGGGGCTGGACAGAGGGAAGCTGATGGAATACGCAGGCTTGTATCAAACCGCCAACCACAGGCAGTTGATCAGGTACATCAGGAGGTCAGTGTGAATACAATCCTGAATCAGATGCTGGCAGCCTATGACGGGCAGCCCCAGGCAGACAAGAGGAACGTGCTCAAGGAAATCATGCAGGAGATGGTCCTCTGCGGCCTGTCCCGGGCCGGCTTTTTTAAGGAGGTTGCCTTTTACGGCGGCACGGCCCTGCGCATTTTCTATGATTTGGATCGTTTCTCGGAGGACCTGGATTTCTCCCTGAAGGCAAGCAATGACGGCTTTGACCTGACAGATTATTTCCCGGTCCTGAAAAAGGAGATGGCGGCCTTTGGCCTTCGGGTGGACATCGAAGAAAAGAGAAAGACCCATGATTCCCAGATCCAGTCTGCCTTCCTCAAAGGCAACACCCGGGAACACCTGTTGCTTTTCTATGGCCTAAAGGGGCTCCCCCAGGTCCACAGCGGGGAGAAAATCAAGATTAAGTTTGAAGTGGACACCAACCCGCCGGATCATGCTGCCTTTGAGCACCAGTACCGGCTGTTGCCCGCACCATACGAGGTTGCATTGTATGACGCACCGTCCCTGTTTGCAGGGAAGATCCATGCTGTTTTGTGCAGATCCTGGAAAAACAGGGTCAAGGGCAGGGATCTGTATGATTTTATCTTTTTTCTGTCCCGCAAGACGCCGGTGAACCTGCCCCATCTGCAGGCGCGCCTGGTACAGAGCGGCTATCTAAAGCCAGGGGTTGGGTTCACGCTGGATGACCTGAACCAGCACCTTATCCGCCGCTTTGAGACCATTGATTATGCCCAGGCAAAAGAGGATGTGGCCCCCTTCATCCGCAACCAGGATTCCCTGAAGGTGTGGGGTGCTCCCTTTTTTCAGCATATCAGCGGGCAGATCAGCTGTACATAAGGCGTTGGACATGAGCGCAGCGGAGTGATTTCCTCTGCAAGGGTGGGAAAAGCACGGTTTGAAAGGAGAGGCTGATGAAAGGCTTGTTGCTGGTGCTGGCATGCATCCTGCTGGCGGGGGTTGCCTTCCCGGGCGCTGCTGTGCAGGCTGAACCCGCCGAGCTGGCGTTGCTTCCCGTGGACCTGGCCCTTATGGGGGAGCTTAACAGCGCAGCCCCCTGGCAGCAGGGCAGCCTGGTGGGCACATCCACAGGCGTATATTTTTATCCCGGGCAAGCTGATAGCCCTGCAGTTCTCCAGTTGCCCCAGGCCGAAGGCAGCAGCCAGCCGGCAGCCCTCACCGCCATCCTGACCCAGGAGGGCCGGGCCTATGCCCTGTCCCTGCCGGCGGGGTGCATCTGGGAAATCCTGTGGGATGGCAAGGCCCTGCACCTGGATGCGCCCCGGTCCTTTGGCACCGGGGCCTTCCTCATTGAAAACCAGCAGGGCCTAGCCCGGACCTGGGTGCCCCAGCAGGTGCTGCTGGAAGGGGACACCCTGTGTGTGCTGTCCCGGCCCATGCAGGAGCTGGGGGGCAGCGTACTAATGCTAGTGGACCTTCAAACCGGCACCAGTGAGGCCTTTCCCCAAACAGCAGGCCAGACCATCATGCACCTGTCCCCCTACCGGGAGGGGCTGCTGCTGGCCCTGGCCCATGGCGGCGGCACATCCCGGGTTGTGGAACTGGACCTGGAAGCGGGCAGCCAAACCCCCTATGCCCAGCTGCCGGCAGACCTCAGGGCAGGCGCCTCCGCCCTCCTCTACCACCCGGGGGAGGATGCCCTGTACATCAAAAGCGGCAACCGGCTGCTGCGGCGCAGCGCTGAAGGCAGCCTGAAGGAAGCCGCCTTTCTGAACGTGGAAGCCGGGCATTTCATCCGCTTCGGGGCCTTGTCCTGGCTGGGGGCAGACCGGTTTGCTTTAGCGCACCCCGGCGGCCTGTTCCTGGGCAGCCTCACGGGCGTTTCAGCGCAGCCCCTGGTGCTGTGGAATGTGGATGAGCGGGACCCGGCCCACCTGGCGGCCATGGGCAAGCTGGGCCAGACCCCCCTGCGGGTCGTGCAGCTGGAGATCGGCGCAACCGTGCACAAGCTGGCGGAGGTCCTCATCGGGGGGCTGGCGGAGCCGGACATCTTCCTGGTGTATGCGGATGAAATGGATCTGAAGCGCCTGATGACCAAGGGCTATGCGATGAACCTGGACCACGACGCGCAGCTGGCCGCATTTGCCTTCGGCACCTATCCCCAGGTGCAGGCCCAGTGCATCCACGAAGGGCAGCTGTACCTGCTGCCCATTGGCCTTGCCCATGAGGGCCTCAGCGTCAACCCATCTGCCTTGCTTACATTGGACCAGCCTGTGCCGGCGCATGCCTTGGAGCTGGTCCGCCTGGTGGAGGCCTGGCCCGGACTGTCCGAACACCGGGATGACCTGGCCCTGTTTGCCCTCGGCACGCCCCGGGATCAGCTGACGGATGCCCTCTGGGCCAGTTGGCTGGCGGATTGCGCCCGGCAGGGCCTTGCGCCCAGCATGGAGGACCCCGGCTTCAAAAGCCTGCTGGAAGCCATTGACCAGGCCGCCCTCACAGGCTGGTCCCGCCGGCAGCGCAGCCTGGAGGCCGTCAGCCTCTTCCCCAACAGCCTGGACGATGCCCTTGACCTGACGCGGTGGACCAGCGCCCTGACCCGGGAGCAATCAGGCCTGGGGCCTGCGGCCTTTGCCAGCTTTCCCCTGCCCCTGGCAGTGGCGGAGGGCAGTCCTTCTGTCCTGCCCCTGCGGCTGATGCTGCTGGGCATCAACCCCCACAGCAACCGGAAAGAGACAGCCCTGCAATACCTGCGGCATTATTTTGAGGCGATGCCGGCGGCGCGGCGCATGCTGCTGCGCCCGGACATGAACCAGCCCCTGTCTAATCCCCAGCTGCCCCTGGCCATCCGTCAGGCGGAGGAGGCCCTTCTGGCTGCGACAGCGCAGCTGGAACAAGCCGCCCCGGACGCCGATGTCCACGGCCTGAAGGAGGCTGTCAAACGGGCGGAAAATCTGCTGGCCTACTGGCGCAGCGACCCGCCCATGGTCAGCGGGGACGCCATCCGCCTGTACCGGGACATGATGGAACACGCCGTGGTGATGAGCTATCAAAACACCGGCGGCGGCGCAAAAGACAAGCTGGAACAGCTGCTGGCCCGCTTCCGGGCGGACACCATCGGGATTGATGAATTGGTCCGGGAGGCGGAGGGGGCGCTGCGGCTGTCCGGGCTGGAGGATGAGTGACGGCAGCTTCGCAGCCGGAGGAGATCACCCCGGTGCCCAAGGGGGTGATGGATGAGCGCAGCATGGCGTGGGGACGTGCCGATGTGGTATATCGTGATTGTCATGTTTATTCAAAGGAGGGCCATCTGCGTGAAGCGTTCAACCCTCCTTGACGACCCCGGGGCTTGGTCCCTCACGGCGGATCCAGCCAGAGGGTGGAGGCCATGTCCACGCGCCCGTCCGGCAAAAAGGGCACCCCTTCGGCCTCCAGCATGGCCCGGCGCAGGGGGGCTGATGCGCCGCCTGCGATGCTGCCGTCCGCCATCACCACCCGCTGCCAGGGCAAATGGTCCGGGCAGTGGCGCAGGGCGCGGCCCACCTGCCGGGCAGCCCGGGGATGCCCCAGCAGCCGGGCGATGCGGCCGTAGGATAGCACCCGGCCCCTGGGAATCCGGGCAATCAGGGCGTAAACCTCTTCAAAAAACGGGTCCATCCTGATCACCTCCCGTCCGGCCTTTTCAAGCTGGTTTAACAAAGCATTTTCCTTCTGACAGTATACCTGCAGGCAGTTTGCAACACCAGGGGTGTATTTCGCCGGGGTATGATGACATTGATGAATTCCATTGGCCACAGCGCCTGAATCCAACAAACACCGTATGAACCGCCATATATGGAGGCAAAAGCATGGGACCAGACCCAAACAGCATCTATCCCAATGAGCAGATCAAGCAAATTGTTTTCATCAAGAATGTAATCACCAGGCCCAACATCATCGTGGGGGATTACACCTATTATGATGACATTTCCGGGGCTGAAAAATTTGAAGAACACGTCACCCATCACTACCCCTTCCTGGGGGACAAGCTCATCATCGGCAAATTCTGCGCCATCGCCAGGGGCATTGAGTTTGTCATGAATGGCGCCAACCACAGGATGAACAGCGTCACAACCTATCCCTTCAACATCATGGGGGGCGGCTGGGAGCAGTTTACTCCACGGTTGGAAGATTTGCCCATGAAGGGCGATACCGTGGTTGGGAGTGACGTCTGGATCGGGCAAAACGTCACCGTGATGCCCGGCATCCGGATAGGCGACGGCGCGATTGTTGCGGCCAACACCGTTGTCACAAAAGACATTCCCCCCTACTGTGTTGCCGGGGGCAACCCGGGCAGGATCATCCGCAAGCGGTTTGATGATGAGCTCATCGCCTATCTGCTGAAGATCAGATTGTGGGATTGGGACGCCGACAAAATCTTTGGCAACATGGCTGCCTTGTGCAGCAGCGATCTGGAGCAAATCAAGCAGATTCAGGATTGACAGGCTGGCTCTCCGTTTCACATGGCGTCTGATGAATAATTAGTCGTTGATTGCCGCGATGCCCTGCGCTTTCAGCTTCTCCGGATGCTCCCGCATGTTCTGGAGAACTTCCGGCGGAGGAAGCGGAAGGCCGGGCACGGGCTATGTTGATGCTGGTGTTGAGTCTGAGATTAGCGGCATTGTTGCATGCTTCGTTCTCAATATACAGTGAACTGCGCAGAACGATTCACTCAAATTTGCTATTGTCCCAGCAACATATGGCGAATGAATGAGGGGTTACCAAGCATTCAGGCCTGTGAATAGGAGGCCCATATTCCCCTCCTGGTACGGCAACAAACTGGCAGTTACCGCGCTATTTCTCTGATCATAGCGTACATATTCAATAATGTTCCATCCTTCAAACGGATAGCATTTGGCTTCACACCGCATATTCTGAAGCCCACTTTCTCATACAAAGCCCTTGCACGACTGTTTCCTTCCACGAAATCAAGCTCTATTTGCAGGATGTTTTGATTGCCCTCCGCTATACGAATCATCTCCAAAGAAAGCCTTGTCCCGATGCCCTGATTCCAAAACTCACTCAGCAGCACAATGGCAACACTGGCCCGGTGCCTCGTTTTGATTCTGTTGTTCCAAGAAATATGGCAGTTGCCGGCAATCTTCCCATCGACCAAACATACCAGCATGGCTTCGTTTTCAGAGGAATTGATTCTGTCAAAAAGTGCCTTCTCGCCTTCCAGCGTGTATTTGCTGCATTCTTCAGGATACCGCACAATTTTCTCTGTTTCACCCGCTGAACTATACAGAAAATCAAGAACGCCTTGCGCATCCTCGTCTCTTGGACTGCGAATCAAGGCTTTCCTTCCGTCTTTCAGAATATACTCAAACGCTTGAACAACCATATTACTCCCTCACGATTTCCATCCTATGGAACCAATCTTTGCTCATTTTAATTGCTATTCTGCACTGTAAAAGAATCCCGCACGACTTCATTAATCATGCGAAAGTATTGCAGCAGATAGACTGTTTTTGGGTTCCAATCACCAGATGCATATGGTACACCGCCTTCATGTGAGATCATGCTTCACACGGTCAGTATTTTTTTATTGTATCGTGCGGGTTCCGGCTCGTCAACGCACATGCGTCCTTGTCATCTAAACATCGGATTTGGATGTGGTTCAAAACAAAGCCCGCAGACCTATGATCTGCGAGCTTGTGGCGTTCCCGCCGTGATTCGAACACGGGGCCTTTCGCTTAGGAGGCGAACGCTCTATCCGGCTGAGCTACGGGAACAGGGCCGCTTTCACAGCGGCAGGGACATCTTAGCACAGGCGCTCAGGCTGCGCAAGAACGGCCTGGGCGCCTTGTCAATGCGGGTATATTTCAGGGAAGGCAAGAAACCCCGTCCGACGAAAGCCACAAAACAGCCCTGTTACCAGGGGCCCGAGAAAGGACGTGTCCATGAACACCCGGATTGTGCTGCTGCGGGGGGGTGATGCCCACCGGCAAGAACAAAGTGCCCATGGCAGAATTGCGGGAGGCCCTCACAAAAGCGGGCTTTGCCCGGGTGCGCAGTTGGATCCAGTCCGGCAACCTGCTGGTGGATACGGACCTGTCCCGGGCGCGCACCCATGATCTGGTGCGCCAGGTGCTGCAGAGCGACCTGGGGGTGGACCTGGCGGTGATGGTGACAAGCCGGGCAGAGATTCAGGCAGCCCTGGAACAAAACCCCTTTCACAGCCTGGCACCTGACCGGGTGTTTTACGGGTTCTTCAATGAGGCACCCGAACAGGCCAAAGCCCGGGCCCTGTTGTCAGAGGACTTCGGGGAGGAGCGCTTGGCCATCACCGACGGGGCTGTGTATATGTACATCCCCGGCAGCGCTGCCAGGAGCAGGCTGAACAACGCTTTTTTGCAGCGCAGGCTGGGGGTTGACCTCACCTTCCGCAACCGCAACACCCTGATGAAGCTGTGCGAGATGGCGGAAAAGCCATAACCGGCAGCGCCTGGGCACAGCCTGGGCCTGAACGGGAAGAGGCAAGGGGCCGCCATCAGGCCTTTCCGCCACCAAGCATTCCCTTTGATCTTGCTTTTTCCAGCCAATTATACGCGCCAAGGCCCGGACGGCTGGTGAGGCCCCCGGGCCTTTTCAATTCAGCGGAACATGGTAGGATAAGCCCATGAGTCAGATCTACACCAACACCCGGGAGGGCCGCTTCATCAGCCGGCCCAACCGCTTCATCGCCCAGGTGCAGCTGGCGGGTGAAACAGTGACCTGCCATGTCAAAAACACCGGCCGCTGCCGGGAGTTGCTGCTGCCCGGGGCCCGGGTCATCCTCGCTGCGGCGGCAAACCCCCTGCGGAAAACCGCCTGGGACCTGGTTGCGGTTTACAAGGGGGACATGCTGGTGAACATCGACAGCCAGGCCCCCAACCGGGTGGCCCGGGACTGGCTGCAGGCGCAATACCCGGGCGCCCTCATCAAGGCGGAGCACCGGGTGGGCGGCTCCCGGCTGGATTTCCTGGTGAACCTGCTGCCGGACTGGGACCAGGCAGCAGGCCCCCAGCCGCCAAACAGCCTGCTGTATGTGGAGGTGAAGGGCGTCACCCTGGAGGTGGAGGGCCAGGCCCTGTTTCCTGACGCCCCCACCCCCCGGGGCGCCCGGCACCTGCAGGAATTGGACCACCTGGCCCGGCAGGCGCACCGGGCCCTGGCCCTGTTTGTGGTGCAGATGCGGCCGGTGATCAGCTTTTCCCCCAACGACGCCATGGACCCGGCCTTTGGCGCAGCCCTGCGGGCGGCGGCTGCCAGCGGCGTGCAGGTTCTGGCCCTGGACTGCCGGGTGACAGAAAACAGCCTCACCGCCGGAAACCCGGTGACGGTGAGGCTGTAGTCAGGGGAGATTTCGGTGCTACTCGGTCTTGTCCTGGTCGGCCAGCATGTCCTTGAACATCTGCTCCCGCTCCTCAAAGCTGACCACCCGGTGCATCTGGTGCAGCAGCCACTGGTGGCCGAAGGGGTCCAGGATGACGGCATTGCTGACCCCCATGTTGGCGATGTGGTTCACGGGCTGCACCGCGGTGCACCCGTTTTCAAGGGCCTTGTCGAAAGTGGCCTTGATGTCTTCCACCATGATGTTGATCCAGATGGGAGAGGGCTGTTTGGGGTCCGGGGCCACCAGGCCATACTGCGGGTTGGCGTCCAGCATGTGGAAACGTGTGCCGTACAGGGTGAACACCGCCTCGTTCATGCCCTGGTCAAAGCTGGTGGCCTCCACCTTCTCAACGCCAAAGACTTTCTCATAAAAGGGCAGGGCCTGCCTGCTGTCGGATACCACAAAATCAATTTCTACGCCTGTCATGGGGCACTTCCTTTCTGTCGGTTTCCATCAGGAATATACCCCTTTCCCGCTTTTCCCCGGTTGCCCGGCGCCTGCTTGTAAGCCTTCCGGGTACACAGTATAATGAGTGTGGACACTGCGGAAAACCGCGGAAACCACCTGATACTAAACACACGAGTTAATGCACTCATGGACCGAGGATTTTTGATGGCTCTGCTAAGTCGAAGGAACGAGGCGTAGCCGTAGCCTACGCTGAGTGAATGAGACGACGCAGAGACGCAAAAATACCGGTTCATGGAAGCATGAAAGGGTGCGTTTAGTATAAAAAGAAGGGAGAACGACATGTCTGAAGAAGAACGCCTGGACATTGTGGAAGGCACCGACGAGGACGGCAACCGCCTGCTGCTGAGCGTTGAAAAATACTTCTTCTACAACGGCGAGGAATATGTGCTGCTGAAGGAAGTGGCGGAGGAAAAAACCCCCGCCGCCCCGGACGGCGGCCGGGACACCGTCTATGTGATGCGGGTGGCCGTCACCACCGATGAGGACGGCGAAGAAATTGAGGATTTTGAGCCCGTGGAGGAGGAGCTGGCCCAGCGCCTGATCCCCGTGATCCGGGCCCGCTATGACACCATGGAAGGCCCGGTGAACCCTGACTAATTGACCAAGCGCCTGAATGACACCCTGAAGAAGAAAATCGCCCTGCTGCCGGACAGCCCCGGCTGCTACCTGATGAAAGGGCAGGGCGAGATTTTGTATGTGGGGAAAGCCGTGAACCTGGCCAGCCGGGTGCGCAGCTATTTCTCCCCCCAGCCCCATTCCGCCAAGGTGCAGGCCCTGGTGGACCGGATTGACGATGTTGACGTGATCCTGGCCGCCACCAACCTGGAGGCCCTGGTGCTGGAAAGCAACCTCATCAAGCTGCACCGGCCTTTTTACAACATCAAGCTGATGGATGACAAGCACTATCCCTACATCCGCATCAGCACAAACGAGCCCTTCCCCCGCCTCACCGTGGCCAGGCGGGTGGAGGACGACGGCGCCCGCTATTTCGGCCCTTATTACGGCACCGGCGCCATCCGCCAGGTGACGGGGGTGCTGCGGCGCATCTTCCCCCTGCGCACCTGCAACCTGAAATTGCCTGCGGCCAAGCCCCTGCGGCCCTGCATCGCTTATGAGATGGGCCAGTGCAAGGGGCCCTGCGCCGGGCTGATTTCCCAGGAGGACTACCAGGTGCTGGTGGACGGGGTCATCGCCTTTTTGAAGGGCCGCTACAAGCCGGTGGTGGACCAGCTTGAAAAAGAAATGCAGGATGCCTCACACGCCATGCAGTTTGAGCGCGCGGCCGAACTGCGGGACGCCATCCGGGACGTGATGGGCCTGATGGAGCAGCAAAATGCGCTGCAGACCACGAAAGTGGACCAGGACGTCATCGCCGTGGCCCAGGACGGCCTGGACGCCATGGCCCAGGTGCTGTTCATAAGGGGGGGCAAGATGCTGGAAAGCCGGGCCTTTGCCCTGCCCCGGGAGGGCAGCGAGCCCCTCCCGGAGGTGCTGTCCGCCTTCATCACCCAGTTTTATGAGGACAGGCTGCCGGCCCGGGAGGTGATCACCCAGGCGGCGGAGGACCCGGACACCCTGAAAACCTGGCTGCGGGACCGCCGCCAGGGGGCGGTGGACCTGGTGATCCCCCGGCGGGGGGACAAACTGCGCCTGGTGGAAAACGCCCTCACCAACGCACAGGACGCCCTCACCAAGCGCAATGCCAGGGAGCAGGTGGTGCAGGAGCGCACCCTGGGGGCCAGCCGGGAGCTGGCCGCCGCCCTGCACCTGCACAGCGTGCCGGTGCGCATTGAGGGCTTTGACATCTCCAACACCCAGGGGGCCCAGTCCGTGGCCAGCATGGTGGTGTTCATCAACGGGGAGCCCGCCCGGAAGGAATACCGGCACTTCCGCATCAAAACCGTGGAGGGGCCCAACGATTTTGCCAGCCTCCACGAGGCCCTCACCCGGCGCTTTAAGCGGGCCCTGCTGCCGGACAAGCCCTGGCCCCTGCCGGACCTGATTCTGGTGGACGGCGGGCCCCAGCAGCTGGCCTATGCCCTCATGGCAAGGGACAGCCTGGGCCTCTCTGTACCCATCTTCGGCCTGGCGGAGCGGCTGGAGGAAATCTACCTGCCCGGGGAGGACGAACCCGTCATCCTGGACCGCCATGCCCCCGCCCTGCACCTGGTGCAGCGCATCCGGGACGAGGCCCACCGCTTCGGCATCACCCACCACCGGAAGCTCCGGGGCCGGGAGAGCATCCGCTCCCAGCTGGAGGAGGTGCCGGGCATCGGCCCCGCCCGCCGCCGCGCCCTGCTGGCCACCTTCCGGTCCTTAAGGGGCATTGCGGAAGCCGATGTGGACGCCCTGGCCGCCGTGCCCGGCATGTCGCGGCCCGCAGCCCAGGCCCTGTTTGACGCCTTCCGGGCAAAAAAGGACGGCGATGCATGAATGGGCGGGCCCCGGGCGTTTGATACGTAGAACACTGGAAGGGAGGGCCCGGATGCACCGCAGTCGCAAATGGCTGGCCGCCATGGTATGCCTCATGCTCCTGCTGCAGGCAGGGCTTGCCGGCGCCCTCACCCTGTCCTTTTCCCCGGGGCTGACAGCGGTGTCCCAGCGCCTGGACCGGGGCCACGCCTACGGTATCCAGGTTGAGGCACAGCTTGCCGCCTGGCCGGACCTGAACCCGGAGACCCTGGACGCCCTGCAGGCCTGGCTGGCAGGCCATCAGCTGGCCATCACCCTCCAGGGGCAGGGGGACAGCCGGGACAGCCTGGCACGCCTGCTTCAGGGCGAGCGCCAACTCCTGACCCTGTCCACCCATGAGACACCCCGGGAGGCCCAGATGCTGCTGGGGGGCGAAAACCAGCCCCTCACCCGCTACCTGGGCACGGCGGCGCAGCCCCCCTGGCAGACCCTGCTGGCCCTGGACACCGCGTTCCCGGACCCAGAGGCGGCAGGGGCGCAGTTGACATCCTTCGGCCAGGCCGCCCTGCCCTTCCTCACCGTCTATGAAAAGCCGGTAAAAACTGCCACCACCATCAAGAACGTGGGCCGGGGCAGCACGCAGATGGTCTACACCCTGAAAAAGGACGAGGCCCTGCTTCTTTACCAGGAGGCCCGGGAGCAGCTGCTGCCCCCCTTGAAAGCGGCCCTGGAAGCCTTGTTGCCGGGGCAGGCAGACAGCCTGGGCAGCGCCCTGGACAGCCTGCAGCCGGACGGCAGCCTCACCATCAAGCGCATCCTGGACAAAGAGGACCAGGACCTGGGCCTGCAGATTACCGGACAGGTCCAGCTGCACGGCAAAGCCCGGCGCCTCACCCTCTTTGGCGGGGTGGCAGACAGCGGCCTGTACCTCAGCCTGCGCCTGCCCGCCACCCGGGGCAATGACACCCTCAGCCTGCAGCTGTCCATCCTGGATGCCCCCGGGCAGCTGAAGGGCGACTGGCGCTATGAAAGCGTCACCGGTAAGGCCCGCCACCGGATGAACGGCAGCCTCTCCCTCACCTCCGTTATCAAGGAGGGCGTGGAGCGGGTCACCGGGAAGATCACCGGCACCAGCCGGCGCACCGGGGAGAACGCCGCCAGTTTTGAATTCCTCATCAAGCCGGACCTGGAAATCCGGGAAGACAGCCTCACCGGCAGCCTGCTGCTGCAGGAGCTGGCCGGCAAAAAAACGATACGGGAACTGACGCTGCGCCTTTCCGGCCAGCCGGCCCCGGCCTTTGCGGCCCCTGCGCCCATGGCGGAGATCGACCTGAACACCGCCGAATCCACACAGCTGCCGGCCATCGCCGGCCGGGTGCAGCAGGCCTTCATCCCCGTTCTCACCGAGTTCCTCATGGGCCTGCCCCTTGCCACCCGCCAGCTGGTGCTCCACGACCTGGGGCGGGACCAGCGCACCCAGGGGGACAGCGTCCCCGCCGGCATCCTGCCGTTGCCCACCTTTGTTGTGACCGATGAATCCATTCCAACCACCAAGGAGGAAAACCCATGAAACGCTTGCTTGCCCTCTTGCTGACAGCCGTCCTGCTGCTTGGCACCCTGCCCGCTTTTGCCGCGGAATACACCCTGGATGAAAAGCTGTACAAGCAGGTCAAGGATGGCTCCGGCCTGAAAATCACCCTGAAAACCCAGAAAACCGGCGGCGCGTTCAGCGTGCTGGACGCCCCCACCAACGCCATGCTGGGCGCCCTCCTGCCGGGGGCCGAGCTGGCCGTCCGCTACCTGCGGGGCGTGGGCACCATGAAGGGCCAGGAGGAGACCGAGCTGATCCTCTCAAAGAACGGGCAGCCCCTCTTTGACCTGCGCCAGCTTGCAGACAGCCAGTTTGAGCAGCTCACCTCCTCCCTCTTCGGCGCCACCCGCTATGTGGACCGCAGGGACGGCGGCGCGCTGATGGCCCTCATCACCGGCCAGGACCCCACCTGGCCCCCGGTGGAGGGCGTCCTGCTGAAGCTCAACACCGCGGAATCCACCTGGCAGGGGGCCGTGGCCCGGAAGCTGGATGCCTACAGCGTCAAGCTCACCGTCTGGATGCAGGCCTTCACCAAGACCGAAACCATCTATGACGCCGCCCAGAACCCCCAGACCAGAATCACCGTCACCGTGCCTGCCGCCCAGCTCAAGGCCCAGGTGAAGCAGATGCTGCTGGACATGTACAGCGATGCCGAGCTGCTGGCTCTGCTCAACCAGGAGCTCAACGCCCGGGAGGCGGCCGCCTACCTGCAGCCCGCCATGATGAACAGCTTCTTCCAGACCCTGGACCTGCTGCCCCTAACCGGCGACCTGGTGTCCCAGCGCCTACTCAACGCCGCCGGCGAGGTGATTGAAAACAGGCTCACCCTGCCCCTGGGCGGCGCCCGGGGCCTGTCCCGGGCCCTGTACACCTACACCCTGAAGGAAACCGGCGCCCAGACAGAAATCGTGCTGGAATACACCAAGACCAACCCCCAGAACCAGAAGGGCGCCGTCACCGCCCTGGTCTTTGAAGGCGGGCAGACCGCCGGCAGCAATGAGTTCAGCTACCGGGGCACCCTCAGCATCCAGCCCGAGCCCGGCAGCGATGCCTTCACCGTGGACAGCGCTGAAGGGGATGTGCCCGCCCGGGTCTATGCCTTCAACCTCCTCTACGCGCCGGAGGATGAGGTGGTGGACCAGGCCGCATCCAGCTCCTCCCGGGATTTTGCCCTCACCCTGCGCATCGCGCCCCAGGGAGAGGCGCAGATGGCCGCCCAGAGCATCAAGGCCAATGTGAAGCTCACCAGCCGCCTCAACTCCCGCTCCGCCACCTATTTCACCGGGGTTATCTCCTGGCAGGATGAGGGCTCTGGCGCCCTGATCCAGGCGGACATCAGCGGCAACACCGCCCCGCCCTGGAGCATGGAGCCGGTGAACGCCGCCGGCGCCACCCGGGTGGACACCATGACCACAGCCCAGCTGAAACAGGCCGGGGAAAGTGTGCAAAACGCCTTCTTAACCGCCCTGTCTGCCCTGGTGATGCAGATGATGACCCCCACCACCACGCCCTGATATATTTCCGGAAAACCCCGGGGCTGTCGCAGCAGCGATGGCCCCTTTTCCTGTTTTTGTCCGGCGTGGTATACTAAAGCCCTGACACCAAAGGAGGTAACATGGCAAGTTTTGTGGACCAGGCGGCAATCCGCTTAAAGGCCGGGAACGGGGGCAATGGCTGTGTCTCCTTTCACCGGGAAAAATTTGTGTTAAACGGCGGCCCGGACGGCGGAGACGGCGGCAAGGGGGGCGACATCGTGCTCCTGGCTGACCACAACCTCCACACCCTGATGGACTTCCGCTACCAGCGCAGCTATGAAGCCGAGAACGGCGACATGGGCCAGTCCTCCCGGCGCACCGGCAAAAGCGGCCAGGACCTCGTCATCAAGGTGCCGGTGGGCACCGTGGTGCGGGACGCCCGCACCGACAACGTGGTCATGGACCTGCACGAGGCCGGCCAGCCCCGCATCCTATTAAAAGGCGGCCGGGGCGGCCACGGCAACGCCCGCTTCGCCACCGCCACCCGCCAAGCCCCCAATTTTGCCAAGCCCGGCATCAAGACCTTCTGGCACGAGTTCACCCTGGAGCTGCGCACCATCGCCGACGTGGGCCTGGTGGGCTTCCCCAATGCCGGCAAAAGCAGCCTCCTGGCCCGCATCACCGCCGCCCGGCCCAAGGTGGCCAACTACCCCTTCACCACCCTGCAGCCCAACCTGGGCATCGCCCAGCACAAGGGGCACAGCTTCGCCATCGCCGACATCCCCGGCCTCATCGAGCGCGCCTCGGAAGGCGCCGGATTGGGCTTTGCCTTCCTGCGGCATGTGGAGCGCACCCGACTGCTCCTCCACGTGGTGGACGCCTCCGGACAGGAGGCCCGGAACCCGGTGGACGACTTCAACACCGTCAACGAGGAGCTGCGCCGCTACGGCCAGTTAGACCAGCGGCCCCAGATCGTCATCGCCAACAAGATGGACCTGCCCGACAGCCAGGGGCACCTGGACGCCCTCCGGCAGGCCGCCGGGAACAGGCCCTTCTACCCCGTCTCCGCCGCCACCGGCCAGGGCCTCACCGAGCTGCTGGACGGCGTGGTGCAGCTGCTGGCCACCCTGCCCGCCAGCCAGCCCTTTGAGGAGGAAGCCTTCTTCGAGGAGGAGCGGGTCACCGGCTGGGAGGCCGTCCAGGAATCAGACGGCGTCTTCGCCGTCACCGGCGGGTCCATGGACAGCCTGCTGGATGCCGTCAATTTTGACAGCTTTGAAAGCATGAACTGGTTCCACCGCACCCTCCGGGCTTCCGGCGTCATCGACCGCCTTCGGGAGCTGGGCGCCCAGGAGGGCGACACCGTCCGGATTGGCGAGGACGGCGTGGAGTTTGACTACGTGGAGTAGGACGGGAGACGGGGAGGACCGGGGACGAGGGACGGGGGACGTCAGAAACCTTTTCTGAAGAAAAGGTTTCCGAACCTTCCAAAAGACTTTTGGAATCTGTATTGTAAATCAGCGGGAAGGATAAGAAACAGGGTTCCGGGTCTTCCAAGGCTGATGGAGCAAACGACAGTGAAACATCCCGCTACCTGTGCGGAATCCGCGCGAAGGACGGTGCATAATGACGCTGAACCAGGACAAACTGTGCCTGGTGGTGCCCTCCATGGCCTATGAGGGGCAACTGCTGGACTACAAGCGGGAAACCCTGGCCATTGAAGACGAGATGGCCGGAGACGCCGGCCTGGACACCACGGAAACCGTGGCAGAATGGCTGGAGCGCCTCAGCCGCTGCGCCCACCCGGACACCTGCCCGGCAGGCATGGTGCCTGCCAGCACCTACCTGTGTGTCCGAAGCCGGGACGACCGGCTGGTGGGCCTGGTGGACATCCGCCACCGCCTCAACGACAACCTCCTCAAGTCCGGCGGCCACATCGGCTACTCCATCCGCCCGGATGAACGGGGCAAAGGCTATGCCAAGCTGCAGCTGCTGCTGGCCTTGGACAAATGCCGCAGCCTGGGCATCTCCCCGGTGCTCATCACCTGCGCAGCGGACAACGAGGCCTCAAAGCGCACCATCGTGGCCTGCGGCGGCGTGCTGGATGACATGCGCATCAGCCACGAGGGCCGCCACACCCTACGCTACTGGATCAGCCTATGATGCAAACACAGGACACCCTGCGCCTGGTGGCGCCCTCCCTGGCCTATGAGGCCCAGATCCTGGCCTACCGGGAGGAATCCCTGGCCGCCGACCAGGGCAGGATGAACGGCGTGGGCAACCTTGACAACCTCAGCGTCCCGGAATGGCTGGACCTGCTGGAGCGCAAAAAGCATGATGACACAAGGCCCGAGGGCTTGGTGCCGGACAGCAGCTTCCTGTGCCTCCGCAAAGCCGATGACCGCCTGGTGGGGATGATCAACATCCGCCATGTCCTCAATGAGTACCTGCTCAACTACGGCGGCCACATCGGCTACTCCATCCGCCCTCAGGACCGGGGGCAGGGCTACGGCAAGGAGCAGTTGCGCCTGGGGCTTCAGGAATGCCGCAAACTGGGCATCAGCCCCCTTCTTCTCACCTGCGAGCCCTGGAACGCTGCCTCTCAGCGGGTCATCATGGCCCTGGGCGGCATCTATGAGGACAGCAGAACCACCCCCGAGGGCAAGACCCTGATGCGCTACTGGATTCACCTGAACGAATAACACAAGAAAGGTTCAACACACATGGAACTGACTGGAAAACAACGGGCCCACCTGCGCGCCCTGGCCAACGGCCTGGACACCATCCTCTACCTGGGCAAGGACGGCATCACCGACAGCGTCCTGCGGGAGGCCGATGAACTCCTCACCAAGCGGGAGCTCATCAAGTGCGCCGTGCAGCAAAACGCGCCTCTCTCCGCCAAGGAGGCTTCCATTGAGATTTGCCACCGCACCGGGGCCAGCCCCGTGCAGACCATCGGCCGGCGCTTCACCATCTTCCGCCGCAATGAGGAAGAGCCCGTCATCGACCTGCCCTGACCGCGGAAAGGACACACCATGGACAAAAGCGCCACCATGCCCCAAATTATCAGCACCTTAAGGGAGCTGGCCACCACCCCCTCCCCCACCGGGATGACTGAACGCATTGAAGCCCTGCTCATGGACAAGCTGGGAGCCCTGGGCCTTGCCCCCTGGCAAAGCGGGAAGGGCGCTGTCATGGCCCGGATCAACGAAGGCCAGGGGCCGGGCATCCTGCTCTCTGCCCATATTGACACCCTGGGGCTGATGGTGCGCGCCGTGAAAGCCAACGGCCGCCTGCGCATCACCCAATTGGGCGGCTTTCCCCTGCAGTATGTCGAGCAGGAGAACGTCCTGGTGCACCTGCGCAGCGGTGAAACCATCCCCGGCACCCTGCGGATGAACGAGCCCGCCGTCCACGCCAACAAGGAGTTGCGCACCGCCGAGCGCACCGACGAGACCATGGAGGTGGTGCTGGACCGGAAGGTATCCAGCAGGGAAGAAACCGCCGCCCTGGGCATCATGGCCGGGGACGTCATCAGCCTGGACCCCCGCTTTGTGGAAAGCGGCGAGGGCTTCATCAAAAGCCGCCACATGGACGACAAGGCCTCTGCCGCCATCCTCCTCACCCTGGCGGAAGCCTTCGTCAAGGGCCAGGCCGCCTGCCCCCGCCCCGTCACCATCCTCTTCACCAACTATGAGGAGGTGGGCCACGGCGCCAGCGCCGCCCACCCCGAAGGCATCACCGACATGATCGCCGTGGACATGGGGGTGGTGGGGGATGACCTGAGCACGGACGAGATCAAGGTCAGCATCTGCGCCAAGGACTCCACCGGCCCCTACAACCGGGCCCTCACCGGCGCCCTCATCGACACCGCCAAAAAACACGAACTGGCCCACGCCGTTGACATCTACCCCTTCTACGGCTCCGACACCAACGCCGCTCTCACCGCCGGCTACGACTACCGCCACGCCTTAATCGGCCCCGGCGTCTCCGCCAGCCACGGCTACGAGCGCGTTCATGAGGACGGCTTGTGGAATACCCTGATGTTATTGGTTCATTATTTGAGGGAATGTTAGGAAGAACGAGTCGGGGAAGGGCATTTTGAAAAATGCCCCTCCCCGGACCCCTCCCCTAAAACTGTTGGTAGTTATCCTGCTTCAGGGCAGGTTTTTATTTGGTTTGAGTAAAAAATGAACCCTTGCGAGTTCATCAAATCATCATGATAAAATTCTAAAGTCTTTTGGAAGGTTCGGAAACCTTTTCTTCAGAAAAGGTTTCTGACGTCCCCCGTCCTCGTCCCCCGTCCTCCCCGCCCCGTCCTACTTCGATATCTGATCCAAACTCATCCCGAAGCCGGGCACAAACTCCCGGAGGAAGTCCTGCACCTCGGGCAGGTCGATGGCGTGGAGGGTGGCCAGGATGCTTTCCTGGGCCTCGATGAACTCGTTGTTGCCGGCCTTGGTTTCCTCCAGGCATTTGATGTAGGCGCAGAGACGGTCGGCGGCCTTCACCAGGCGGTGCTCTGCCGTGTTGGTATCCGGCAGGAGGAGGGGGTCATAGGCGGCGCGCAGGTCCTGGGGCAGCATCTGCTTGAGGCGCTGGATGGCGATGCGCTCGATCTTGTGGTACTCGGCCTTGATCTGGGGGTTGTTGTGCTTGATGGGGGTGGGCAGGTCCCCGGTGATGACCTCGGAGACGTCGTGGAAGAGGGCCATGGCCATGACGTGCTCGGCGTTGTAGTCCCGGCCGTAGCGGGTGTTGCCGATGACGGCCAGGGCATGGGCGATCATGGCGGCCTGCATGGCGTGCTCCATGTCGTTTTCGGGGATGAGGTTGCGCATCAGGCCCCAGCGGCGGATGAGCTTCATGCGGGAGAGGTAGGCGAAGAAGTGGTGCATGGGGATCAGTCTCCTTGTTGTGATGGGATGGTGATGACCCGGGGGCTGCAGGCGATGCCCGGGAGGAAGGCCTCCATGAAATCGCTGGTGTTCATTTCCACCGAGGCGGTGTTGATGCCGGGGTGGAACCAGAGGCGCTGATGGGACAGCAGGGCATCGTCGATGACCAGGGTGACCTGCTTGTCGGTGTCAAAGAGCAGGCCCAGGGGGCTGACGGCGCCCTGGGTGAGGCCCAGCATCAGGGGCAATTGGTGAAGGGGTGCGAAGCTGAGCCGGGACACCCCCAGCAGCTTGCTGACCACCGCGGTGCGGAATTCCCGGAGGGGGGAGAGCAGCAGCAGGTAGTAGGCGGTCTGCTGGCGGTTGCAGAGGAAGACATTCTTGGGCATGGTGGCCAGGGCCGGGTCCAGTTCCGGGGTCTTCAGGCAGTCCTCAATGGTCCACTTGGCCTCGTGATGAAAAAGCCGGTAGGGGATGCCCATGCGGGCCAGGGCGGCCAGGATTTCTTTACTGTTGTCCATTGTGGTCCTTGGGTTTGGTCAGGTGCTGTTCAAAGCCCAGCTGCCCCGGGCGGTAGTAGACGGTGTCGGTGAAGCCCTCGGGCATGTAGTTTTGCGCCACCCAGTGGCCGGGGAAATCGTGGGGGTAGCGGTAGCCCTCGCCGTTGCCCAGGCGGCTGGCCCCCTGGTAGTGGGTGTCCCGCAGGTGCAGGGGCACCTCCCCCAGCTGCCCCCGCTGGGCATCCGCTGCGGCGGCGCCCATGGCGGCCACCACGGAATTGGACTTGGGGGCCATGCAGATGTAGATGATGGCCTGGGAAATGGGCAGACGGGCCTCGGGCAGGCCCACAAACTCCAGGGCAGAGGCGGCGGCCACCGCCTGAACCATGGCCTGGGGGTCCGCCATGCCCACGTCCTCACTGGCGTGGGCGATGAGGCGCCGCACGATGAGGCGGGGGTCGCAGCCGGCATAGAGGAGCCGGGCGGACCAGAGAAGGGCGGCGTCGGGGTCGGAGCCCCTGAGGCTTTTGCAAAAGGCGGAGAGCATGTCGTAGTACAGGGTCTCATCCACCCGCATCATGGGCTTCTGGATGCTGTCCTCGGCGATTTCCCGGGTGATGACGATGCCTTCGGGCCCCGTGGGGGTGGTGAGGGCGGCCAGCTCCAGGGCGTTTAAGGCGGTGCGCACGTCCCCGGCGGCCACCTGCACCCAGTGGTCCAGGGCTTCGTCTGACACCTGGACCTTCATGGCCCCCAGGCCCCGCTCGCTGTCGGCAAGGGCCAGGGTGAGGGCCTTTTTCACGTCCTCATCAGTGAGCCGGAAAAACTGGAAGACCCGGCAGCGGCTGACGATGGCAGGGGTCATGGCGATCATGGGGTTTTCGGTGGTGGAGCCGATGAAGCGGATGACCCCTTCCTCTATGGCGGGGAGGATGGAGTCGGACTGCGCCTTGCTCCAGCGGTGGCACTCGTCCAGGAGCAAATAGGTGTGCTGGCCGTACATCTGTCGCAGGTCCCGGGCTTTTTTGATGACTTCCCGCACCTCCGCCACCCCGGTGGTGACGGCGTTTAAGCGCTCAAAGGCGCCTTTGGTGGTCTGTGACACCACATAGGCCAGGGTGGTCTTGCCGCAGCCGGGGGGGCCGTAGAAGATGCTGCTGGTGAGCTGGTCGGCCTGGATGGCCCGGCGCAGCAGGCGCTCCTTGCCCACCAGGTGGTCCTGGCCCAGGAACTCGTCCAGGGTGCGGGGGCGCATGCGATCCGCCAGGGGGCGGGTGGCATCCTGGCTCACAAAATCAAACAGGCTCATCGCTGCTTCTGGTCTGCACCAGCAGGGTCTTGTTGTCGGCGGCCAGGCGCCATTCCCGGTCTTCCCCGGCCAGGGCGCACTCGATGTGCATCACGGCAATGCCGCTGTCGATGCTGTCCAGCTTGTTGCCGGTGAAGCTCAGGGTACTGCCGGTGAAGGACACCTTCCAGGGCTGGCGGTTCATGGCGGAGGGGGCGGAGCGCATGGCCTCCGCCGCCCGGTAGGCCCAGTAGGGCCAGAGGGTGGGGTCGTCCGGGCTGAAGGCGGTGAGGATGCGCCGCCTTGTGTGCCGGGCGCCTTCGGTGTCCGCCGGCACGCCAAAGGGCATCACCGCCATCACTTTTTCATCACCCCGAAGGGCTTTGTCGGCAATCAGGCGGCGGTAGTTGCCGGTGATCCAGCAGCCCTGGAGGCCCTGGTTCACCAGCTCCAGCTGGAAGGCCTCGCCGGAGACGCCGGCCTTGAAGGCGGCGTGTTCCACATCCTTCTGGGCCAGGATGACAGCATACTGGTGGTGGCCCCGGAAGCGCGGGAAGAGGGGCAGGCTCACCACCACATCATCCGCCCCTTCTGACACGATGGCAATGCGGATGCCCTTCTGGCACACCCGGGCGGCGGCATATTCCATGGCCGCCAGCTGGGAGATGTCCGCAGGCTCGGCAAACACCCGGCAGCTGAAGCGCCGGGGCATGACGGCCAGCCACCGGGCCAGCTGCGCGTCCTTGTACATCCCCAAAAAGGGCAGAGACATCAGGCACCTCCCTCTGTAATGCTCATAAAGTGTATCACAGGCCGGGGGTGGATACAATGAAGGGTCTGTGTAGGGAAGCTGCGTGCAAGATATTGCACTGGTTTTGTTTGCTTGTTTTGAAACTCGTTTTCCGATTAAATCACAGCCCTGTATTTCCGCCTGCCAATTCTCCGCACACAGAATGCAGCGGATATTCATTATTTACAAACGGCATATCCCGTGCACCCTTTCAATTTTCCGGTGCTCAACACGCGAAAACTGCTGTGACGGTCGTCAGGTTCCCGTACTTGCCTTCATGTTGATTCCTGATTTGACCCAGTGGATTCAGGTTGACATTCTGCCGGTTCATTGGTAAGGTAGGAAGGGACATTTGTTGGATTGTGCGCATGTATCAAGCGCAGCGCATGCAAATTCATACAGAGCATCACACAGGATGTCTGTGTTTGTTGCATCATCATTGGGAAGGAGCCAGTTCGTTGAGGGTTGTCGTAAAGAAACAAGTGAATCCGTTGCTCAACTCCGGTTTGCCAGTGGCATCAGACCAGTATCCGGTATTGACCAAAGCCTATTATGAAAACCGCTTCCAGCGTGCGCGGGATGCCATGGGCGACCTGGATTGTCTGGTCATCTACGCAGACCGCGAGCATTTTTCAAACGTGGAGTATTTCACGGGTTTTGACCCCCGGTTTGAGGAAGCCTTGCTGATTGTGCCCAAACAGGGGGAAGCGAGCCTCTTGGTCGGCAAGGAGGGCTGGGATTACGCAAAAGCCATCAAGCCCCAGGTCCGGGTGGTGATGTATGCGCCCTTCAGCCTGCCCGAGCAGCCCCGGGGCAGCGTCAGGCGCCTGGCAGACCATCTGAAGGAGGCCGGCGTCCGGGCTGATTCCCGCATCGGGCTGGTGGGCTGGAAGTATTTCACGCCGGAGGACGGGCTGAACCCGGGGGACACCTTTGACGTGCCCCACTTCATCGTCCGGGAGCTTCAGCAGGCAGCCCCGGCGGGCCATATCCGGAATGCGACGGCCCTGATGGTCAGCAACGACGGCGGCCTGCGCATCACCCTGGAAGACCAGGACCTGCTCTTCAGCGAGCTGGCGGGCACTCTGGTGTCCCGCAATGTCCACCGGGTGCTGGACAGCCTCCGGGAAGGCGTCACAGAACTGGATGCATCCCAGGCTTTCCAGATCAATGGGCTGCCGCTGTCCATCCACTGCAACCTGAACTTCGGACAGCAGCTGGACTATGCCATCGCCAGCCCAACCCCCCACAAACGCTTGGAACAGGGCGAGGTGGTGGCGGTCGGCATGGCCTACAGGTACGCGCTGTGCCACAAGGTTGGCTATTTTATCAAGGACGAAAACGAAGCGCCCCCGGGCCTGGACAGCTTTTACAGCGCCTATTTCAGGGCCATCGCCGCCTGGTATGAAGCAGTCCGCATCGGTGCCACCGGGGGCAGCGTGTATGAGGCGGTCAGGCAGGTGACGGGGGAACTCACCGAATTTGGCATCAACCTGAACCCCGGGCACCTGATTCATTCGGATGAGTGGTCCAACACACCGTTTTATGAAGGCAACCGGGATGTGCTGCGCTCCGGCATGATGATCCAGTGCGACTTCAGCGCCAACCACCCGCAATCCGGCTTCTCCGCCCACGCGGAGGACGGCATCCTGCTGGCGGACGCCGAAACCCGCGCCAGGCTGGCCGCAGCCTCCCCCATTGCCTGGCAGCGCATCCAGGCGCGCCGCGCTT
>Ga0209722_1000177_pt1 | contig 76787 bp, 64 predicted proteins | sample BioC12SIPDNA_2_FD_185745 | JGI IMG/M metagenome (GOLD analysis project Ga0209722, IMG submission 185745) | Anaerobic biogas reactor microbial communites from Washington, USA - Biogas_R1_A C12 SIP DNA (SPAdes) (version 2) | ecosystem: Engineered > Bioreactor > Anaerobic > Unclassified | place... | reverse complement strand
TTCCCATTTCAATTTCTTCCACTACCATTCGTTTAAATTCTTCGCTATATCGAACTTGTGGACGTGTCTTTTTCAAAACCTCTCTCCTTAATCTGGTTTTTTGGTCAACCTATTTTAGGATGGGTCAGCCTTGTCTGAAAGCGTTAATCAAGTGATTATCAAGCCTTAATCAAGTCTTAATAGTTAACGCTTGATTAAGGCTTGATTAAGAAGTGATCAACGCCTCGAAACATGGTGCAAGCTCAATGGAGTCAGAGAGATGGACTCCAAAAGAGGAGAAAATGTTCATCAAATCGCCAGACACGCAGTATGCCGGGCTTTGCTCACGCCGATTGAGCATGGATAAATATATTTCATTGACAAACCAAACAGAGTTGAAATGATGGAATTTCTTATTAATAATAGTTGGAGATCCTGATGGAATCGTTATTCAGCGGAATTTTGGCCTTTCAATGGCAGCAAGGCGCGATGATCATTGTCGGCTTGGTGTTGCTTTGGCTGGCCATCGCAAAAAAGTATGAGCCTGCTCTGCTCCTGCCGATCGGGTTTGGCACCATTTTGGCCAATATCCCGCTTTCTGCCGCTGTGGGTCAGGGCGGTCCCATGCAAATACTTTTTGACGCCGGGATTTCCACCGAACTGTTTCCGCTCCTGATCTTCATCGGCATTGGCGCGCAGATCGATTTCACCCCACTTTTGAAAAACCCATCCATGCTGCTCTTTGGAGCGGCAGCACAACTGGGGATATTCGTAACTCTTGCTCTGGCAACACTTTTGGGCTTTGATCTGAAGCAGGCGGGAGCAATCGGCATCATTGGCGCGGCAGACGGCCCCACCTCCATCTATGTGGCAAACCGCTTTGCCAAGGATTTGCTGCCCGCAATTTCCGTGGCGGCATACTCCTACATGGCTTTGGTGCCCATCATCCAACCGCCCGTGATCAGGCTGCTCACCTCCAAGGAAGAGCGCAAAATCCGCATGGACTACAAGGATAGCCAGGTTTCCAAGCCGGTAAAAATCATCTTCCCGATTGCCATCACGCTGATCGCAGGAATTTTGGTGCCGGCTTCCGTCGCCCTGATCGGCTTTTTGATGTTTGGCAATCTCTTGCGCGAGTGCGGCGTTTTGGATGGACTGGCAAAATCCGCTCAAAATGAACTGACCAACGTGGTTAGCATCCTTTTGGGCATCAGCATCGCCTCCACCATGAACGGCACGGTGTTTTTAAGACCGGAAACCCTGCTGATCTTCGGACTGGGACTGGTTGCCTTCATTTTCGACACGGTGGGCGGAGTGCTGTTTGCCAAATTCATGAACCTGTTCCGCAAGCACAAGATCAACCCAATGATCGGCGCCTGCGGGATTTCCGCATTTCCGATGTCTGCAAGAGTGGTGAACCAAATGGGACTGGAAGAGGATCCGTTCAACTTTCTGCTGATGCCTGCGGTGAGCGTGAACGTTGGCGGACAGATTGGATCCGTGATTGCCGGAGGCTTGATTCTGGCGCTTTTGGGGAGCCTTTGAATATGGATTTGGACTACCTTCTGGAACAGGCAAAGAAAGCCGCACAGCAGGCATATTCGCCCTATTCCGGCTACCGCGTGGGAGCCGCTCTGCTGTGTGATAACGGCAGCATCTATACCGGCTGCAATGTGGAAAACGCCTCCTATTCGCTAACCATCTGCGCAGAGCGCAATGCAGTTTTCAAAGCCGTGAGTGATGGCCAAAGAGACTTTTCCGCCATTGCCATCTATGTGGATTCCGAAGAGATTTTCCCGCCCTGTGGGGCTTGCCGCCAGGTTTTGGCAGAGTTCAATCCCCGCATGCAAATCCTCTACGCAAACCGGCGGGGAAACGTTTTGAGCGATCTGGAAACCCTTTTGCCCCAAGCTTTTAACCTTCAGGAAGATGAACCCGGAAATTTTTAGGCTGAACCCCTGCCACCTTTGCCCCCAGGAATGTGGAACCAACCGCTTTGAAAGTGTTGGCTTATGCGGTGCGGGAGCCCAACTTCAAGTGAGCAGTGCACAGCTTCATCACGGCGAGGAAAGGGTTTTACGCGGAACCCGCGGAAGCGGGACCATCTTTCTTTCCCACTGCAATCTACGCTGTGTTTTTTGCCAAAATTACGATATTTCCCACCAAGGTCAGGGCAGCATCGTCAGCATTGAAGATTGCGCAGAAATGATGCTGGGCTTGCAGGCAGCCGGAGCCCACAACATCAATCTGGTTTCGCCAACTCAATACACACCGCAACTTGCTGATGCCATCAGGATCGCCCGCAAGCAGGGTTTGAGCATTCCCTTGGTTTGGAACAGCAATGCCTACGAAAAGGTGGAAACCCTGCGTGCTTTGAATGGCTTGGTGGACATCTATCTGCCGGATTTCAAATATGCCGATGATGCCAAAGGGCTTAAATATTCGGGTGCAAAGAATTATCCCGGCGTTGCCTTGGAGGCGCTGAAGGAGATGTTCAGCCAGGTTGGAAGACTCAAGCTTTCGGAATCCGGAGTGGCTGTGCGTGGGGTTTTGGTTCGCCATCTGGTGCTGCCAAACGGGATTTCGGACTCCGCCACCGTAGTGCGCATGCTGTGGGAAAAGTTTGGCTTGAACCTTTCCCTGAACCTGATGGCGCAATACCATCCGGCTGCAGAGGCCAGACAATTTCCCGAGCTTTCCCGCCGGCTCACGCGCAGGGAATATCAGGAAGTGTTGGAAGTGGCTGAAAGCTTTCCCTTTATCCATCTTTTTACCCAGAACCCTGATTTTTTACTGGACGAAGATCCCGATGCCCAGAAAAAAGGAAACCCGCAGTGAGGTAAAATCCTCACCTTGAACAAGGAAATAATAATGAAAAGAAATAGACTGCCCTTTATACTGTTAATCTTGCTTGGATGGCTTTTATCCATCGGGTTTTTAGGCGCGGATGTGAACATCCTGATGATGCCATCAAAGCTGCCTAAAAAGCTTCCCACGGTGAAGCTGGAAAACCGCGACTACGTTGCTTTGGAAGAGGTTAGCAAGCTTTTTCACACTGCCGCCAGAGCTGAATACAGCGAATATAACGACCAAAGAGTATCGTTGTGGTTGAATGGACAGCAGTTCATCTTCCTGCTGAATTCACCGTTTTACAGTTTTGGCGAAGATGTGTTCAACATGAGCTTTCCCTTTGTGCAGGACCGTGATGATCATTATATTCCCTCACACTTTTTCCTGACCAACCTTCCGCAGCATTTCCCTGCAAGCATCAAGCTGGTGGACGGCGTTTTGCAGCTTCCCACTCCCAAGGATAAGGGCGTGCTGCGCATAGTCTTGGATCCCGGTCACGGCGGCCACGACCCCGGCGCCGTGGGCAAAAACAAGGTTCGGGAAAAAGACATCAACCTGAGCGTTTCCCTGCTTTTGAGGAATATGCTGCAAAAGGAACTGGGCGTGGAAATATTGATGACGCGTTCCGACGATACCTTTGTATCCCTAGCAGGGCGCACTAAATTTGCCATGGACAAAAAAGCCGATATTTTTGTGAGTATCCACACAAACTCTTCCACAAGCAGCAGCGCCAGAGGCATTGAAACATATTATCTTGCGACCCGATCCACCACTGATTCCCGGGCTGTGGAAGCCCTGGAAAACGGCGTTGTGGAGCTGTATGAGGGTGCGGAAGCCCGCAAGAAATATGACGCGCTGGACTTTATCCTCAGCGACATGAGCCAGACGGAGTTCCTGGAATTCAGCAATACCATGGCCACTTTGGTGCAGCGCAACATGGTTTCCGGCCTCCAGGGAAGAGACCGCGGCGTGAAACAGGCAAACTTCTATGTGCTGCGCGGCGCTTTCATGCCGGCAATACTAGTGGAAATGGGCTTCATATCAAACCTTGAGGAAGAAGCACTTCTGGCAAATCCACAATATCAGGAACGGATTGCCCGCACCATTTTTGAGGGCCTCAAGCGCTTTAAACACAACTATGACCGGGTGAGAAAAATCGGATAACGCAATGCCATTGAAGGTTTACAAAGTCCAAGCCCGCAGCCAGGCAGCAAAAGCCGGCATCAAGGATGGTGACAGCATTTTGAGCATCAACGGCATGGGGATCAACGACTTTTTTGACCTTGAATATTACTCCAACGACTACCAGTTGGATTTTGAATTGGCAGATCCGGACGGAGAAATCCGGGAACTGAGCATTTTCCGAAAACCGAACAATTCGCTGGGGATTGAGCCTGAGCCTCACCGCGTGATGCCCTGCGCCAATCACTGCGTTTTTTGCTTTATTGATCAACTTCCCCCGGGATTGCGTCCCAGCCTCTATGAAAAGGATGACGACTACCTCTTTTCCTATGTTTTCGGAAACTATATCACCCTTAACAACCTTGGTCCTCAGGAGCTGGAGCGCATTGCACAGCAGCATATCAGCCCGCTTTATGTTTCCGTGCACAGCAGCGATTCCAGTTTGAGACAAAAACTGATGGGCAACACCCGTGAATATGACTTGATTGGAACTCTCATTTCTTTGTCCAGCAAAGGTATAAGCTTTCATCTGCAGATTGTTTGCGTTCCGGGATACAACTGTGGAGAGCAGCTGCGTGCGAGCCTTCAAAAATTGCTGGATGAAAGGATCAACACGCTTTCTGTGGGAGTGGTGCCGGTTGGGCTCACCGCCTGGCGGGAAAAGCTGCCCCGCCTGGAGCCCTTTGATGCCGCTCTGGCTGAGCAAACCATTGGCATCATTGACGAATTCCGAGCCCAGCACCCCGGCGTTCAAGCCGCAGACGAGCTTTTCATCCAGGCAGGACTGCCCATTCCCGATGAAGACTATTATGGCGACTTTCCTCAGTTGGAAAATGGAATCGGCATGATGCGGCTCAGTTGGATGAATTTTCTGCTCAAAAAACGCACTTTGACCAAGGAGATTGAGAAAAGCAGGGCCAATTTTGTTTTGCTCACCTCCATATTGGCAGCTTCAAACCTGGACGCCATGGCAAGGGAACTGAATTTTGGTTTGAATAAATCGCAGGTGCGTGTGCAACAAATCGAAAACCGTTTTTTGGGCGGACATGTGAATGTGAGCGGCCTGCTTTCTGCTTCGGACATTTTTGATCAACATGGTGCCCTGGCTGGCGAAACCGTGATCCTGCCCTCCAACGTTTTCAACCATGATGGCATGACCTTGGACGATGTTTCGCAAACCGAACTGAGAGATAAGCTGAACCGAAATCTGCTGGTGATCGACCAATATTTCGAAGGCTGGGAATGGATTTGAGCCATGTATTCTTTTAAAATAGAGTTTTTTAACAACAAGGAGACGATCTCATGAAAAAAATCATTTTCCTTTTGTTTTGCCTTGCTTTGCTTCTGACAGCCTGCATGAGCGACGAAGACAGGCTGGCAAAGGCAAACTTGGATTTGGGTTCCAAGAAAAACCCCATCAAAATGTATTTTGTGCCCTCGATGGAGGCTTCCACCGTGGTAAGCAGCGGCGAGGCAATTGCCCAGTGGATGCACGAGGAAACGGGCTATTACTTCAAAGTGGCGGTTCCAACCAGCTATGCCGCAGTGATTGAAGCCATCGGATCATATCAGGCGGATGTTGCCTGGCTTGCCACCTTTGCCTACGTTTTAGCGCACGACAAATATGGCGCCGAGGTGAAATTCATCACCGTACGCAACGGTTTGACCAAATATTGCGGCCAGTTTGTTGCCCATGTGGACAGCGGAATCGACAGCCTTTCCCAAATTGAAGGGAAGGTGGTGGCCTACACGGATGCCGCTTCAACAGCAGGCTACATCTATCCTTCCGCCATTTTGAAGCGCGAAGGCATCGAGCCGGCGAAATATACCTTTGCAGGTGGCCATCCGCAGGCGATCACAGCGGTTTACAACCGCACGGCGGATGTGGGCTGCACATATTGGTCTCCGGCAAAAAACGGCCATCCGCGCGATGCCAGGGAAAAGCTGCTTCAAACCTATCCGGATGTGTTGGAAAAAGTTAAGATCGTGGCGCTGACGGATTCCATTCCCAACGATACGGTCACCTTCCGACGCAGCCTGCCCAAGCAGGTGGAGGAAAAGCTGGTGAAAGCCTTGGAAAAATTTGCCCAGACCGGACAGGGACAGGACATCCTGCACAAACTTTATGACATCGATGGGCTGCAGCCTGCCACGGATGCCGATTATGACATTGTGCGCCAAACCCTGAAGACTCTGGATATGGACGCAAACAAAGTTTTGAACAACTGAGGCTAGATGGCACAGCTCGAGATTCGGGAACTGCGAAAAAGCTATGACGGCAAAGTGTTTGCTCTCAATGGCGTGAGTTTTGACGTGCAGCAGGGTGAATTTGTGATCCTGCTGGGGCTCTCCGGCAGCGGAAAGTCCACCCTGCTGCGCTGCATCAACAGGCTGATCGAGCCCGATGGCGGCGACGTTTTTTATGAAGGACAGTCTGTAAGAGGGCTTTCTCCTTCTCAATTGCGCCGCTACCGCCGAAACATAGGCATGGTGTTCCAGCAGTTCAATCTGGTGAAAAACCTCACCGTGCTCACCAATGTTCTCACCGGCAGGCTGGGTTACCACGGCTTGCTGGAAAAATGCAGCGCCCAGGAAATTGAAACCGCTTATGCAAATTTGGAGAGAGTGGGGCTTCAAGACATGGCAAAACGCCAGGTGAGACACCTTTCCGGAGGTCAGCAGCAGAGGGTTGCCATTGCGCGAGCCTTGATGCAGGAACCTGCCATCATTTTGGCAGATGAGCCCGTGGCGAGCCTCGACCCCGCCACCGCCGATTCCATCATGAAATATCTGGGGCAAATCAATTCCGAAGGCATCACCGCCATCTGTTCGCTTCATTTTCTTTCCCTTGCCCGGCGCTATGGCAGCAGGGTGATCGCGCTGAAGGATGGCATGGTGGCCTTTGAAGGTCTGCCCTCCGAGATCGACAATGAACGTTTCAAGCAAATATATGGGCGTGATGCGCAGGAAATTTAAACATAGAGAATTGATCCAGGCTGTAGAGCACCATCCTCAAATTTGCATTTCAATCAACGCTGTGCACTTGCCCTCAATATTTGGGGTAAAACATGCAAAACAAGCAACAAACAAAATCGAAGAAAACGAATCCTTGACAAATATCGCCTCTTAAAATACAAAGATTTATTCCATAAATGGATTGATTTATGCTTACATGGGAAATAGTGGCCAGCGGTCGCGTGCAGGGAGTTGGCTTTCGCAGATTTGTGCAAAGCTGCGCCCAACGCTGCCAAATTACTGGCTGGACAAAAAACTTGCACGATGGGAATGTGCAGATCGAAGCCACCGGTGAGCGACGAAACCTTGCGTTTTTTTTGGAACACGTGCGCTCCGGGCGAGGCTTCATCAGAGTGGACGAACTCAGCGTGAAAGAATTGGATAAGACGATAAATTATGAATATTTTAACATACGATAAAAAAAGCTTGGAGAGCAAAAATGGAAGGCTTTGGACTTCCGTGAAAACCCGGATTGCGGTCTTTTTCCTGTTGTTATTGTTGCCTCTTGTGCTGTCTGCTGAATATCAGACCCATAAGGTGGAAAAAGGCGAAACTTTGTATAGACTGCACAAAATGTATGATGTGCCGGTCGAGCAAATCAAGGAACTGAACAATTTAACGGATGACATCATCCATGTGGACCAAGTTTTAAAAATCAAAGAAACATCATCTGATAAACCATCCAGCCCAGCCCCAAAACCCACACCGCAGGAAGAGCAAAAACCGGCAAAGCCCGCCCCGACAGAGACCCCAAAAGAAAAGGAAACCAAGGTCCCTGTCAAATTGGATCTTCCTGATGACTATTACTATACCGTCCAAGCGGGCGATAATCTCTACCGCATTTCCGAGAATCATGGGATTGCTCTGCTGGAACTGGAAAAATGGAATAACATAGCCGATAGCAAAACCCACCCTCTCCGTGCAGGCGACAAATTGATCGTCAAAGATCCCTCCGCTTATACTGGTGAGGGAAAAAACGTCGTCGAATCTCCCGTTCCGGTTGTGGAAGATAAAGTTACGGCTCCTGCTGACACTGTTGTGGTCGAAAGGATCTATGTGGTGCAAAAAGGTGACACTCTTTTTAGAATCGCAAAAGAAAACGGAATGACAGTGGACGAGCTCAAGGAGCGCAACAGCCTGTCTTCCAACGATATAAAGGTTGGACAGCGGCTTTGGCTGGTTGGAAATCCGCCTGCCAAAGACAGTTCACAAGCCAGTTCTTCCAGCGATGTAAGTGTCCGCACAGATCTTTTCATGCCCACCCAAGGGCGTGTGACCTCAGAGTTTGGCATGCGTAAGGGTCGCGCCCACAAGGGCATAGATATTGCCAATAAATCCGGCACCCCAATCTATGCCGCGCTGGACGGCGTGGTGGTGTTTTCCGGGGTTCAGCGTGGCTATGGAAATGTGGTTTTGATTGAACATCCGAATTTTGTGATCACCGTTTATGCTCACAACGAAAAAAACCTGGTGAAAGTGAACGACAAAGTCAAGCGCGGTCAGCATATCGCAAACATGGGTTCCACCGGAAATTCCACCGGACCCCACCTGCATTTTGAATATCGCGTGAAAGGCACAGCCATCAACCCTCGCAAGGTATTGCCCTTTTAAGCTTTAGGAACGAAAAGGAAAGATGAACCGGGAAAATGTATTCGCAGACAAAGCTCTGCAAAACTACCTGAAAGAGATTTCCAAATTCAAACCCTTGAGCCGTGAACAAGAGCGCGAACTGGGTTTGCGCGCCCGGGATGGAGATCAGGAAGCTATCAACCGTCTGGTGCAGGCAAACTTGAAATTTGTGGTGAAAATTGCCGCACGCTATCAAAATAGAGGCCTATCACTTTCAGAATTGATCAGCGAAGGCAATATCGGTCTGTTGAAAGCCATTGAAAAATTCGATCCCGACAAAAACATCAAACTCATTTCTTACGCCATTTGGTGGATCAAACAAAGAATCATGCTGGCGGTTTCTGAAAAGAGTTCGCTCATCCGCGTTCCGCTGGGAAAATCCAGTTCGGCTCATCGCGTGAAAGCCACCCAAGACCGCATCTACACTGAAACTGGAGAGCGGGCTTCCACCGTGGAACTGAGCGAAAAGATGAACATCTCCGAAAAATCCATCGAACAGCTTCAAGATCAGATGGTTGAAACCACCTCTTTCGATGAAATGATGACTGGGAGCGACTTTCAAGAGTTCAGCACCCGGGACATGATCAGCGACGAAGAGGAAGCCGACCCGCAGATCAGATATCACAGGGAACGCATGCAAGGAAAGCTGAGCCGCGCCATTGACCGCCTGGACAAGCGCGAAGCCGACATCATCCGCACCTACTACGGATTGAACGAGAATCAGGAAACCCAAAACTTTGCCCAAATTGCCGAAAAAATGGGGCTCTCGCGTGAAAGAGTGAGACAGATCCAAAAGGAAGCGTTGAAAAAGATTTTGGAAGATCTCAATCCGGAAGAAGACGCATTTGTAGACGAATTCATTGAAAAATTTAGCACCTGAGCGCTAGCTTGGGATTGGGGAGACAGCTAATGTATAAAAATTTTGACGAAATGGTAGCGGCGGTAAAAACTGGACGCCGTGGAACTGTGGTCATCGCTGCGGCGCAGACTGAATCTGTACTTGACGCAGCCATCCTTGCCAAGCAGGATGAACTTGCCGACTGCCTTTTGGTTGGCGACAAACCTGAAATCCAAGCCCTGCTGCAAAAAATGGCGCCCGAACTGGCGAATGATTTTGAGATTGTGGATGTGGGGACGGATTTGAACCAAGCCGCCAAGCGCAGTGTTGAACTGGTTCGCGAAGGCAAAGGCGACATTATTTTAAAAGGGAAAACCGATTCCGGACAGCTTTTGCGTGCGGTTTTGGACAAGGAAAAAGGCCTGAGAGAAAGCGATGTGATCTCCGACGTTTTGGCTTACGAACACCCCGATGGACTCAAACTGCTCAGTGATGGCGGCGTGAATTTGTATCCCGATCTCAAGGAAAAGATCGCCATCGTGAAAAACGCCGTGCAGGTTGCCCACAGCCTTGGTTCGCCCATGCCCAAAGTTGCCTTGTTGACAGCGGTGGAAACCGTCAACCCCAAGATGCAGTCAACGATTGATGCGGCTTTGATCTCGCGCATGAACGCCCGCAAGCAGATTACGGGCTGCATCGTTGAAGGTCCCCTGGCTTTTGATAACGCTGTGGATGCCGAAGCCGCCAGAATCAAAGGGATCGAATCCCCCGTTGCCGGGCAGGCAGAGGTGTTCATTGTGCCAAACATCGAGGCCGGCAACATCTTTGGCAAAATGCTGGGCTACTATTGCGGCTGGCGGGTCGCCCACGTGGTGGTTGGAACCAAAGCCCCGATTTTGATTCCCTCCCGAGCCGACCGCGGAGAATTGAAAATGCTGTGCATGGCCATGGCTTTGGCCTGCATGAAGCAGTGATCTTCAGGATTTTCCAGCTCGGTAAAACCCGGGAAGCCTGGCTGAAGCAAGGCTGCGCTGAATATATCAAAAGATTGGGACCCATGGCCAAGCTGGAAATCACCGAAATCCCCGACGTCAGCATTAGCACCGCTCCAGACATCCAAACCGTGATGGCAAAAGAAGCTGAAAGCTGTCTCAAACGCCTGGATAAGGACGACTTTCTGGTGCTCCTGGATGAAAACGGTCAGGCAAAAACATCGCTTGAGTTTGCCGAATTTTTGGATAGCTTATCTTTAAAAAAGTCTGTCGTTTTCTTGATCGCAGGAGTTTATGGCGCCCATGAAAGCCTGAAAAACCGAGCCAACGCCATGCTGAGCCTTTCCAAAATGACCTTTACCCACCAGATGGCGCGCCTTTTCCTCTTGGAACAGATTTACCGTGCCCAGATGATCAGACAAGGCAGAAACTACCACTATTAACAACCAAGGAGCCAAACGATGTTTCAAATGCTTATTGCCACAACGTCGCAAAACTTTAAACAGTCCCTGCTGATCCTGTTGATCGGAATGGCGGGGGTATTTGTTTTTATGGGCTTGCTTTTTGGCCTCATCGTTGCTTTGGAAAAACTGCTGCCGCGCGTGGAAAAGCAATCCCCCGACGAGGACAAAAAATGAAGAAACTCTTTGTTCTGCTCGCCCTGCTGGCCGCAGTTGCGGCAAGCGCCACGGTTAGGGTTTTGGAAAGCTCGGAAAGCCATATCCTGCTTGAATATAGCCTTGGCGACTTCGAGCTCCATGAAGCCGGGGACTTTTTACATTTGGAACTAACTGGAGCGAACTATGAACACAGAGTTGGAGCGCCACTTTTGCCCTTGGATGAAATCAAGGCAGCCCTTCCGCCTGTGGGAAACGCAACTGCTGTGGTCTTAAGCTCTTCCCAACGCTCTCAAACCCTTTCCAAAAGGCTTCTGCCCGTTCCGGAAATGCGCATGGGAGAGTCGGTTTCCGAATATGTCCTCAATGTGGATGAAAGCCTTTACCGTGAGGCGCCCAAGCCACTTTTGGAAATGCTCGAACCCAGCACCTTCCGGGATCTCCGCTTTGTGGCTATCCATATTCATCCGTTCAGCTATGATGGCGGATTTTCCTTGCAAATCACCGAGCAGGTCCTGATCAGGATTGACATTCATGGAGGCAGCGGCCAGCGAGGCGAGGCGCTACAAGACGAACTGACCCTGGCTTTCGCCGAAAGCTTGGTGAATCCAGAACATGCCGTGCAGTTCCACAGTCCCGTCAAACAGCAGATTCACTATGCTGATTTTTCCAAATCGGACCATTGGCTGAGGCTGGAAACAGACCGTGACGGCATTTTCCGCATCGGTCCCGAACATTTTACCGGCTTTCCGCTGGCAGACATCGATCCGCGCAGCTTCCGTCTCTTCACCAATGGCGGCCAGCTACTTTCCCATGGGATCCAAAACCCCGGAAATGAATTCGTGGAAGTGCCCATCCGGGTTGTGGGCGCCGAAGATGGGCGCTTTGACCCCCAGGACTACATTGTTTTTTATGGCACAAACCGGGATGGCATCACTAAAAATTCCGGTCTGCAATTCGCACCCACATATTTCAATCCATACAGTGGCAACACGGTCTGGTGGCTCACCTTTGCAGGAGAATTTTCCGGCGAACCTCTCAGGATGCAAACCCTGCCCGGCGAGCAAAACTGGACCACACAAACTGACCGTTTTTCAGAAAACGTCCGCGTGGAAAAAGAAAACCACCGCCGCGACGTAATTGGATTTGATTGGTATATGACCAGGCTGTTCGGAAACTCCACCGCCGAATATGAATTTCAACTCCAGCTTGCCAACCCCGTTCCCGAGCAATCAGGATTACTGAGTTTTTCCATTCGCCAGGAAGCAGTCTCAAGCAGCGATTCTTTGCACAAAATCAATATTTTCTTGAACGACGAACCCATTTATACCAATAGCGGCTCTAGCATCTTCAGCTGGGGTGGGACGGGCACATACGTTTTCTCCAGGCAGGTTTCGAACCTCTTAAATGGCCAAAACACCCTGCGCATCAAAGTGATAAGATCCTCCACCGACAACCTTTTCCTGGACTGGATCACCCTGAACTACGCCCGCCACATCTACAAAGAAGACGCTCAAATTGCTGTCAAACAGATGGAGCTGAATTATGGAAACCCTGTCCGCTACAATATCTCTGGAAACACGAACACTAAAATCTACCTGGTGAACAGCTTTACCGATCTTGCGATGCTGCCATTGCAACAGTCCGGATCACAGAGCTTTTTTGTTGGCACGGGAGACAGCTCCACGCGGTTTTGGCTCAGCGGCGACTCTGAACTTCTTCAGCCTTTGAATGTGGCGTTTAAAAACCCCACTGATCTCACTGCCGATCCCGCCCATCTGGACAACATCATCATCAGCCCGGATGAATTTTTAACCCAAGCGCAGACTTTGGCGGATATGTATTGGCAGGATTACGGTTTACGCAGCCGGGTGGTGAATCAAAATGATATTTTTGAACAATTCAACGGCGGACACCCCGATCCTGTGGCGCTGCGCCAGTATCTGCGCTATGTTTTTTACAACCACACTTGGCCACGCTTGAGTTCGGTGACCCTTCTGGGCTTGGGAACCATCGACTGGCGAAACTTCTCCGGCCAGGCGCAGCCCAAAAACAAGATCATCACCTACCAGAGAGATTTCATTTCCTCCGATGACTATTTTGTGATGCTCACCCAGTCTTCCTATCCGGAATTGATGGTGGGACGCTATCCTGCAAGCAATGAAACCGAACTTGCCGTGATGCTTTCAAACTTTGAAAACTACACTCGCAACCTCCAGGGCGGTTGGTGGCGAAATTCCACCATCCTGCTGGGAGATGACCTCTATAACGGCAGTTCTCAAGCCTATGAAAACATCCACACCCGCCAAACACAAAAAGCCGGTACATTTATCCATCCCAGCATGTTGACAGATAAAATCTTTGCCTGGGATTATCCTTATGACCAGTTTCAGAACAAACCCGAAGCCCGCGACGATATGCTCAAAGCCATCAACGAAGGCCGCCTGATTTGGTATTACATCGGTCACGGAAGCTACGACAAATTGGGCTCGGAAGACTACTTCAACGGCGCTGCAGACATGGGACGCTTCAACAATTCCGGCAAGCTGCCCTTTTTCATGGCCGCCAGCTGCAGCGTTTCCCATTTTGACTACTGGGGCTTTGAAAGTTTGGGGCAAAAAACCGTGTTGATGAACGATCTGGGAGCCATCGCCTCCTATTCCGCCACCAGGCTCAGTTCTGCGACCCAGAATGCCCCCATGATGGAGTATGTGCTGGAAAACATCACCAAAAACCGTTACCCTGTGGGAAAATCCATCATGCTGGCAAAGATCAGACACACTGGAGTTGGCGCCGATGAAAACGATGCAACTTATGTTCTATTCGGCGACCCCCACCTGAACATCGTCCCTCCCATCCGAAACGAACAAATGAACGTGACTTCGCAATCTGACGTTGCGGGACAAGATGCCTTGCGACCCAGAGACCTCGTCACCATCCAGGGTTCTTTTTCAGGCTCGCAGGCAAATGGGATAGCCCAAGTCAAGGTTTTCAACACAGAAACCGAATATGACCTGGATTGGCAAACACATGTGAGCCATCGCGGAGCCCAGCTCTTCAGTGGTCAAGCCAGTGTGGATGGAGGCTCATATCAAAGCTCCTTCATCGTGCCGGATGATGCCACCCAGGGAAACACAGGCCTCATCGTCTCCTATTTTTGGGACCCCCTGGAAAAACAGGACTACACAAATTTCCGCCATCCGGTTGCCTACAGCAGCAACGCCGTTTCTGTTGAAAATCCCGGCCCTCCCAAGATCGACTTGCTACTGGGCAGCCTCGATTTTCGTCCCGGTGACACAGTTCCTCAAAACACCACCCTCTATGCCAAAATCGAGGATGAAAATGGCATAAACCTGACCGGACAATTCGGACACGGCATCCTCTTGGTTTTGGATAACGCCCTCCAGGCCATCGCAGTCACAGATTATTTCAGCTACAACCTTGATTCCCACACCGCAGGACAGTTGGTTTATCCTCTTACAGACCTATCTGAAGGACCCCACACCCTGCAGCTGATCGCGTTCGACAACTTCAACCTTCCCGCCGTGGCAAGCGTAGATTTCACCGTTAAAAAAACCGGTGACCTGACCATCGAACGCTTTTTGATCTATCCCAACCCCATGGAAAACGAAACCAATTTCACCTTCCTGCTTTCCCAGGATTCTGAACTGGACATCGATATCTTCACCATCACCGGCAAGAAGGCTCACAGCATCAAAACCTTTGGCAAACAAGGCTTTAACAGCGTCCACTGGGACGGAAAAGATGGAAGCGGCCATCGCCTTGCAAACAACACCTATTTCGTAAAAATCCGCGCCAAAACGCAGGACTTGAAAGCCGAGGCCTTGGAACGCCTCGTGATCTTCAAATAAGGAAAACCCATGCTTTTGTACAACACAAGCAAACGCAGCAAAGAAGAATTTGTGCCCGGGCAGCCCGGAAAGGTTAAGATGTATGCCTGCGGTCCCACGGTTTACGACTATTTCCACATCGGAAATGCCCGTGCCTTCGTAACTTTCGATGTTTTGCGCCGCTATTTTGAATATCGCGGCTACGAGGTGGACTATGTGCAAAACATCACCGACATCGACGACAAGATCATCGCCCGCTCGCTGGAGGAAAAGGTTCCCTTCCAGCAAATTGCGGATAAATATGCCCAGGCATTTTTGGACGACAGCGCCGCCCTGGGAATCAAAAAACCAAACCATCAACCCCGAGCCACCGAGGTTTTGACAGACATCATCAGCGCCATCCAAGCCCTTGTGGAAAAAGGCTTTGCCTACGAAGTGGCAGGTGACGTCTATTTCGACACCGGCGCTTTGCCCGAATATGGCAGCCTCTCTGGAAAAAAGCGGGATGAACAGCTTCCCGGCGCACGCATCACGGAAAACCCCAAAAAACGCAACCCGGCAGACTTCACGCTCTGGAAGGCAAGCAAGCCCGGCGAACCGGTTTGGCAAAGCCCTTGGGGCGAAGGCCGTCCCGGCTGGCACACAGAATGTGTGGTGATGGGACAAAAGTTTTTGGGCGACAATTTCGACATCCACGGCGGCGGCATCGATCTCGTGTTTCCCCACCATGAAAACGAACTGGCACAGGCACTTGCGCTCACCGGAAAACCCCTTGCAAACTATTGGATGCACAACGGTTTCCTGAATATCGATGGCGACAAGATGAGCAAAAGCCTGGACAACTTTTTCACCGCGCGCGACATCTTGGAAAAACACAGCGCCGAAGCCATCCGCTTCTTCTTTCTTTCCAAGCACTACCGCTCCCCCATCGACTTTAACCCCCAGATCATAGAAGAATCCGAACGCGCTGTGCACAACTTCCATGAAGCCCTGCGCAGCATCGCTTTCGGCAAGATCAGCGCCGAAGCCGACGGCAGCTTTGCAGAGCAGGAAAAAGCCTTTATCGAAGCCATGGACGACGATCTCAACACAGCCCGCGCCCTGGCGGTGCTTTTCGAGCTCACCCGCAGCGTGAAAAATGAACAGCTGCCCCGCGAAAAGCGCGAACAGGCTGCGCTGATGCTGGTGAAACTGGGCAGGGTTCTTGGCTTTTTTGCGGACCTGGAAAGCAAGCTCAGTGAACAGGTTCCGGACCTCTCCAGGCAGTTGATTGAGCTGCTTCTGGACTATCGTAAACAAGCCCGCCAAAACAAGGATTGGGCTCTATCCGACCGCATTCGGGACGACCTTGCCGCCCTGGGAGTGGAAATCCGCGACACCCCTCAAGGCTGTGAATGGAAAATAAAGTGAAATAGGACGAAAAGATGAGATTTGGAAAAAGACGCGTAACCCTGCTTTTGATTGTGACGGTTCTGGTTCTGCTGGCGGCATATCTGGTGTTGAAATTCGTTAAACAAAGCAGCTTCAATAAACCCGAAAGCATTGCCTACAATGAAGTTACTGAAAGCTTGCTGATCTCGAACGTGGGCAACGGCAGAATCCTGAGCATGAATAAACAGGGCAAACTGAGCACCTTTGCCAAGGGTCTGAAAGCTCCGCGAGGCATCAAAACCCTGGACAGCCTGCTTTGGGTGGCGGACAACACCCAGCTCAAGGCCTACAACCTGAAAAGCAGAAAGCTGGTCCACACCGTCGCCATCGAGGGCGCCAAGATGCTGAACGACATCGAGAACGACCACCTGGGCAGGCTTTACCTCACAGACACTCTGGCAAACAAAATCTTCATCCACGACCCTGCCTCGGGAAAAACCGAAAGCATCAGCTCCGAACTGCTGACCTCTCCCAACGGCATTGTTTATGATGCACCCCGCCGGCAGATGTTCATCGTTTCCCTTCGCCAAGCCTCTCCCATCCTGGCTTTCAACGTTGAAAGCAAGGAAATCAGCGTTTTTCGCGAAACCCTTTACGACAATCTGGATGGAATTGCCATCGACGAACTGGGCAGGATCTATTTCAGTTCCTGGGAAGGCAGATGCATCTATATGATCCCGCAGGAACAAAACCGTTTCCTGCTCTGGCAAGAGGAACTGCAAAGCCCGGCCGATATTTTCTTCCACAAAGCCACAAACGAAATCATCGTCCCGCTGTTTGAAAAAAACCAGATCAAACGCTTCGCAGTGGATTGAATACCATGACCCCGATCAACATTTTAGGATAGTATCGCAATGACCATAATTGATGTTATAAATCTTTTGGGCGGTCTGGCGCTGTTCCTTTTTGGGTTGAACAGAATGACCGACAATCTTCAAGCCGCAGCCGGCAACGAAATGCGCAACATCCTGAAAAAGCTTACCAATACTCCCTTCAAGGGCGTGCTGGTGGGCATCGGGGTTACCGCTCTGATTCAAAGCAGTTCTGCCACGTCGGTGATGATCATCGGCCTCGTAAATGCAGGAATCATGACCCTGCAGCAGGCTGTGGGAGTGGTGATGGGCGCAAACATCGGCACAACTTTGAATGCTCAGCTCATCGCTTTCAATTTTGGCGAAATTGCCTACCTGTTTGTGTTCATCGGCGTGATGGGTATGTTCGTCCAGCGCAGCCGCAAGATGGAACGCTGGAGCAACGTTATCATGGGTTTTGGCTTGCTTTTTGTGGGCTTGGGCGTGATGTCCCGCGCAGTTTTGGGCTTGCAAAACTCCCCCTTGGCGTTGGAGACCCTCACAAAGGTTTCCAGCAATCCCATCCTTGCCATCTTGGTCAGCATGAGCCTGACCATGATCATCCAGAGTTCATCCGCCTCCGTGGGTATCGTGATGATTCTTGCCAAAGCCGGTCTCATCTCTTTTGAGGGTGCGCTCTACTTTGTGTATGGAGACAATATCGGCACCACCATCACCGCGTGGATCGCCAGCCTGGGCTCAAACAACACCGCAAAAAGAGTGGCTTTGGTGCACACACTTTTCAATGTGATTGGAACAGTCATCTTCGCAACCCTCACCTGGGCGGGCTACTACACCAAATTCATCAACCTCATCACTCCCGGAGACGTTTTCTCCGAAGTGCTCACCGAGCGCAATATCGCCCGCCACATCGCCAACGCCCACACTTTCTTCAATATCTTCAACACTATGCTGTTGCTGCCCTTCGCAGGGCTTTTGGCAAAAATCGCCTCCATGCTGATACCCAAAGACCCCGAAGACATGGTTTTCATGGGCGAGCCCAAACACCTGAACTATCACCTCGTTGCAGATTCACACATCGCCATCGACCAATCTTTGAAGGAAATGCGCGAAATGCTGCGTCTGGTGCGCATGGGTCTCTTTGTTTCCTACGAAGCTTTCCGGGATAAAAACTACAAAAAACAGGTGCGCATTTCACGCATCGAACAAGCCATCGACCAGCTGCAAAGAGAAATCACCCGCTATCTGGTGGCCATCAACGAGCGCACCCGCTCCAAAACGGTGGTTCAAAAGATTCCCGCCCTGCTGCACACCGTGAACGACATTGAAAAGATCGGCGACTTCATCGAAGAGATCAACCGCACCCTGAACTATCAGATTTCGTCCCAAAAGAACCCGCTGGGACAGGATTTCAGGGATATCATCGACAGCTTCAACGCCTTGGTGACCGACATGCTGGACCTCAGCATCGACTATCTGGAAGATCTGAAACCCTCCTACACTTTCAAGATCATCGAGATGGAAGGGCGCCTGGATGAGATGCACCATCGCCTGCGCGACAATATCATGCTGCAGATCCAAAATGGCGAATGCGACCCCGAAGGTGCGCTGAACACCATCGACTATATCGACACAATGGAAATGATTGCGGATAAATTGATCAACATCGTGGAAGCGGGAACCTACAACTTTATCTATCAACACGATGTGCTTGATACAGACGACCAGGGAAAAGTGATTCCCCACGACAAAAAAGGCAGATAAACCTCAAAGCCTGACTGCTTCTCCCCAGGCCCCCAATCCACTTTTACAGCGCTGATCCTCCCCAGCCTCCCGTCCAAGATCGGGAAAGAGAGGGGTATCCAACGGGTGGGAGTATTTTTTGGCTCAAGGAGGAAGCAGGATTTTTTATTCCGGCTTCATTTGTGGGAAAAGAATAACCTCTTTGATGGAATCGTTTTCGGTGAGCAGCATCACCAGGCGGTCGATGCCAATGCCCAATCCACCCAGAGGCGGCATGCCATATTCCAGAGCTTCCAGAAAATCCTCATCCACGGGGTTGGCTTCATCGTCGCCCAAGGCACGCAAGGCAGCCTGCGCTTCCAAGCGGGCACGCTGATCCAGGGGATCGTTCAGCTCGCTGAAAGCGTTGCCAAACTCATGCCCCGCAATGTAGATCTCAAAACGGTCTGCCAAATCCGGATTGTCGCTCTTGGACTTTGCCAGGGGTGAAACTTCCTTGGGAAAATCGGTCACAAAGGTGGGCTGGATCAGCTTGGGTTCCACATATTCCTCAAAAAGCAGGGCGATCATCCTGCCGGCTCCGGAGCCGGGCGGGATTTCCAGCTTCCGCTCCTTGCAAAACGCCTCCGCCTTCGCCGCATCCATATCCGAAAGGTCGATGCCGGCATATTCCTTCACCAGTTCGATCATCGGAACCCGGGCAAAGGGCTGTTCCAGGTTCACTGTGTGACCACGGAACACAAATTCTTTTTTGCCCAAAATGTCCAACGCCAGATGGCGCAAGAGCTCTTCGGTGAGGTTCATGATACCATTGAGATCGGAATATGCCACATAGAGTTCCAGCATGGTAAATTCGGGATTGTGGACGCGGGACATCCCTTCGTTGCGAAAGTCTTTGCCGATCTCATAAACGGCTTCAAAGCCGCCCACCATCAGGCGTTTCAGATACAGTTCCGTGGCGATGCGCAGGTAAAGATCAATGTCCAAAGTGTTGTGGTGGGTCACAAAGGGCCTTGCGTTTGCGCCTCCATAGAGCGGCTGCAAAACGGGGGTTTCCACTTCCACGTAGCCCAGTTTGTCCAAAAAGGCGCGGATGGCGGTGATGATCTTTGCCCTGAGCACAAAAACCTGACGGTGCGCAGGGTTCAAAAGCAAGTCCAGATAGCGCTTGCGATAGCGCAGTTCGATGTCTGAAAATTCATCGTAGCGGATGGTTTTTCCATCCTCCACCTTTTCTTTCACCGCCGGGATGGGACGCAGGTTTTTCCCCAGGAGTTTGACCTGGTTCACCTTGAGGGAATACTCACCAGCTTGTGTGAAAAAGAGGCTGCCGCGCAGTTGGACAAAATCCCCGGGATCGCAAAGCTTGAAGAGTTCATAGTTTTCCTCTCCAACCAGGTTTTGCGCCACGTAGATCTGGATTCTGCCGCCGGCGTCTTCCAAGTCTCCAAAGCCAAGCTTGCCCTGCCTGCGCATGGCAACCAGCCTGCCGGCAAGGGTTACTTCCTGCTCACTGGAAACCCAGGTTTCGCGGTCTTTCAAGACCTCAGCGATACGGTGGCTGCGTTCAGACTCGATGGGATAGGGATTAATTCCGGCGTCGCGAAGCTTTGCCAGCTTCTGCTTGCGCAGCTGGATCAGTTGATTGTCCTTGGGCTGCATCTGCTTTTTTTAAAGATCTTTGAAGGGATTGTCATCCGCCACAGTGGGCTTCTGATTGGCATAGCGGCGCCATTCATCATCCTGGCGGGATCTGCCGCGGAAGCGTCCATAGTCCGAGCCTTCACGGGGTTCGCGGCGCTCGTCCGGACGGCGGCGTTCCACAATCTCGCCGGGCTGGCGATCTGTGTAGTCCAGGGTGAGACGGTGGTTTTCCCTGTCGATGGAAGTCACCATCAGTTCAACCTCGTCGCCGGGCTTGAAGTTGTCTTTTTCACGCACTCTGGAGCGCGGCAGAAGACCGGTGATTCCTTCGGTGATGGTGACGAATACGCCAAAATTTGTGGCGCTTTCCACCACTCCGTTGAAGGGGGTTTCCAGCTTGATTTTTTCGTCGATCTCATCCCAGGGATCAGCCTGCAGGGCACGCAGGGAAAGGGAAATCTTTTGGGTGTCGGGGTCAATGCGGAGCACTTGGACTTCCACAAAGTCGCCTTCCTTCACCACTTCGCGGGGATGGACAACGTTGCGGCTGCGGCTCATTTCCGACACAGGGATCAGACCTTCCACTCCGGGCTTGATTTCGGCAAAGGCGCCAAAATTGTGCAGCCTGAGAATGCGGCAATTGATCGTGTCGCCTTCTTTTATCTCCTTCGCAAAGCTGTCGAAGGGGTTTTCCAAAAGAGTTTTCATGGAAAGGGAGAGCTTTTCGCCCTTGATGTCCAGGATCTTCACTTCCACTTCCTGGCCCTGTTTGAGGGCGTCCTGGGGCTTCACAACGTGTTGCCAGGAAATCTCGGAAACGTGCATCAGGCCTTCGATTCCGCCCAGGTCCACAAAGGCGCCAAAGCTGGTCATGCGCGTCACCGTGCCGGTGACCACATCATCCACGTGAAGCGTTTTGAGGGCTTCGGCTTTGCGACCCATCTCTTCCTGTTCTTGAATCAGACGGTGGGAAACCACCACTCGCCGGCAATTTTCTGAGCATTCAATCACAATGAAATCCAAGGTTTTGCCGATGTATTCGGAATTTTCGCCACCACCCCGCAAAGCGATCTGGGAGGCGGGGCAAAAAGCGCGTGAGCCCAAAACATCAACGTTGAACCCGCCTTTGGTGACGCCATAGACCTTTCCGGAAACCGGGATCTTGCGCTCAAAGGCATCCAAAAGTGACCGTTTGTCCACAAATTGTTTGGTAAGGCTTTTACCGATGACGAAGCCCTGTTCGTTGCTGTCGACGATGTAGCCTTTCAGGCTGTCGCCCACGACGAAGGGGAGTTCCCCTTTTTCGTCGGAATATTCCGCAACTTCGGCATAGGCGTCAAACTTTCCTCCCAGGCTCAGGATAATATTTTTATCACTGATACTGATGATGGGAGCTTCGATGACATCGCCTTTTTTGTATTCGGCTGTGGTTTCGAAGGATTCCTCGAGCATCCGCAGATACTCTTCCTTCATTTCTTTCATGGCAGCTTTGCTGCTTGTGTCTCGCACCTTGTCTGGCATAACTTTCTCCTAAAGACGTTTCAGAAAAACCACGATTTCCGTTCCGCCTTTTTTGTAAAGGTTTTTTATTCATAAACTTGGACGCCACCCTTGCCGAAGTGCGCTGTCCAGCGACGGACGGCTTTTCACACTGTGCAAAAATAGCCTTTGATCAATGTTTTCAGATGCTTGGCTGGGAGGCGGTTCCGCCGCATTTGGGTTCTCGCCAGTTTGAACGCCAAGCTCTTTACTGACAATGGGTTGGCTTGGTTTATGATGGAAATGCTGATTTATGGATACAAACACTGGCAAAAGATTGGGGTGAACCGGCTTTGCCAAAAATGGACTTGACTAAATCCAATCCCTCATTTTGAATGTTTGAAACTTTAGTTTAGGAAGTACAATTTGAGCAATCTCCACCTGCTTGTTTACCAAAGCTATATGCAGTGCATGCACGATTTTTGCCAGTATCCTCAGTTGGTTGAACTCCTGCAGCGCAAGCGGCTCAGCTCAAAAACCCAGATTTTGGCAATCGGCAAGGCAGCCTGGAAAATGGCTTCGTTGAGTGCCCGGGTTTTGGCTGAAAAAGGCTTGGGTTACAGCGGTTTTGTGCTCACCAAAGCCGGACTTGCCCACGGCGAAATTCCCGGCTTGAAAATCCTGGAAGGCGGGCACCCCCTCCTCAACGAACAAAGCCTTGAATCCAGCCAAATCATTGTGGATTGGCTTCAAAAACTGCCTGCGGAAGATGACCTGCTGGTGCTGATTTCCGGCGGAAGCTCCGCAATGTTCGAACTTCCCGCCCAAGGGCTCACGCTTCCCGAACTGATTTTAAAAAACAAAGAACTGCTGGCCAGCGGTTTGAACATTGCACAAATGAACAGCGAACGAAGAAAGCTCTCCCGGCTCAAAGGCGGCCGGGCTTTCGAACTTTGCCGCTCCCGGCGTGTCTTGGTTTTCGCGGTGTCCGACGTGGCTGAAGACGACCCCCGGGTGATCGGCTCCGGGCCGTTCACGCCAAGCTCTGAACTCTCTGAAACAGAGCGGGGCTGGCTTTTCAAAACGGGCGGCAGAACGCTTGAATACAGGGTTGTGGCAAATAATCTGGATTTCAGGCGGCTTTTGGGCAAAAACTTGGGAAAGCACGGATTTCGCGTTTTGATCGACGAAGCTTATGAAAGCGACGAACTGTCCAAACTGCGCACCAAAATCCGGGGAACTTTGCGCCAAACACAAAAGCTCAGACCCGGGAGCAGGATGCCGTTCATGCTGCTTTTGGGCGGCGAAACCCCGGTCAAGGTCACAGGTTCAGGCAAGGGTGGACGCTGCAGCCATCTGGCTTTGAGCCTCTCCCGCTATCTGGCAAGGCTGGAAAATTCCGCCCTCTTTTGCTTTGCCACAGACGGTTGTGACAACATCCCCGGCAGCGGCGGAGCCTGGGTTGACAGCAATTCCTGGAATCTATTCAAAAAAGAGGAAATTCACCCTCCGGACGCCATCCGCGATTTTGACAGTCACAGTGCGCTGAAAGCCATCAACCATCTGCTACCCGCACCGCTACTCACCACAAACGTGAACGATGTTTTTCTGCTGAGCCACGGCTACAACTTGGAATACCCCTGTGCCAACGACTGCTCTGAAGAATTGGATATCTTCCATGACTTGCCTTGAAAGCCGGGTTTCCGCGCTGAAAAAGCTCATATTCCTGCTGATTTTGCCGCTGCTCGCCATCCCTGCGCTGCTGAATGCGCAAGGCTTGGACGAGCTTTTCAAGGAACCCGAAATTGAGGTGATCCAGCCCGGCGAGGAAGACTCGCTTTTCTACGCTGCAGACAGCCTTCACTATAACAATGCCCTGGAGCAGATCCGGCTTTTCGGCAACACCCAGATTCGCTATCACAGCTTTGAAATCAGCAGTGATTCCCTGCTGGTGGACCTGAAAAACAAGCTCGCCTACAGCCAGGGCAACACCGTGATGCGCGATGGCGACCAAATCATTTTGGGAGAAGACATTGCCTATCACATGGAAAGCCAAACCGGAACCATGTCCAGCGGGATCAGCCGCATGGATAAAAGCTTTTACACCGGGGAAAACATCCGCAAGATCAGCGATGTGGCCTACGACGTGGATAATGGCAGCTTCACCACCTGCGAAAATGAGGAGCCGGATTTTTGGTTCACAGCCAAAAAACTGCGCATCTATCGCGGCGACAAACTTGTGGGAAAACCCGTGGTGGCGTATGTTAACCACCTTCCCGTGTTCTATTTTCCCTTCATCGTGATTCCCATGCAAAGCGGACGCAAACCGGGTTTTTTGATCCCCCAGCCCGGTTTCAACAACCTCGACGGAAAATTTTTCAAGGACATCGCCTGGTATTATCCTTATAAAGACTATGCCGATCTGATTTTGAGCCTGGACATCTATGAACGCACCGGCTGGCGTGCCGCTTTGAAGCTGGACTATCTGCGCCGCTATATGCACAACGGAAACCTGAACGCCAGCTTCCAGCGCCGAAATGCGGGCATGGGCTATTATAACGACTGGTCCCTGCGCCTGAACCATCATCAGGATTTTGCCAACAAGGCCAGTTTTGATGCGAATGTGGACTTTGTGAGCAACAAACGCGTTTGGGAAAGCAGTTCTGATATCGACGAAAGCCTGGCGCAGACTGTGACTTCCACCCTTTCCTACCGCCAGCCATTTTTGGGTTCAAACCTGAATCTGGGGGCTTCCTACACCCAGGATCTCATCAACGACAGAGCCACAATTTCACTGCCTTCAGCGTCCTTTGCCCTGCCCACCCGACCGGTTTACGAGCTGTTTTACAAGCCCGAACGCAGACCCACCAAGTGGTGGAGCGACCTGAACTACAGCTATAACCTGCGCATGGACCACAGCGGAAATCTGGACACAAGCCAAAGCCAGATCATGGATTACATCTGGAGCAACCGGGTTGACCCAGCCGACAGTAGCCGGATTTCGCTGCACAATCTGGGTTTGAAACACCAACTGGGGCTTTCCTACAACTGGAACGCCTTTGGCTGGCTGGGCTTCCAACACGGTCTGCGCTACAACGAAGCCTGGTTCGACCGCGATAGGAACGGCGTAAACTTTGTGCGCGGAAACGATTACAACGCCTACACCAACGCCAGTTTCAACATCTATGGCATCAAAAACTACAAGCGCGGCTGGCTGAAATCCCTGCGCCACATCCTCACCCCAAACGCGGGAATCAGCTTTAATCCGGATTTTTCAGACAACAGCCGATTTTACAGCTTTGGCGGCATAAACCTGAACAGCGCGGGAAGATCTGCCAATCTGAACCTGTCCCTGGACCAAAAATGGCAGATCAAATATGGGAAGGAAAACCGCAAGCTGAACGACGTTTTCACCCTGAACAGCCGCAGTTCGGCAAACCTTTTGAACCCGCAGCAGAGACCTTTTGAAAGCATTTCCCACACCGTCGCCTTCCGCCCTGGAAGTTTCAACTTGGGAAACCTGACCCTGCCGAAAACCAAATTCAGGCTCAGCGGGCTTTCCCTGAGTTACAACGCCCAATACAGCCTGAGCCACAGCCTTTACGACCTCAGCCTGGACAATTGGCGGATTTCCAGTCAATATCTCTCGCAAAGCCTCAGCCTGTCTGGCTCGGCGCCATATCAAACCTATTTTACCAAGGATAAAAACCGCATTTTTGACCCCTGGCAAAAAAAAGACAGCCTGAGCTTCGATTCCCAAAGCTTTGAGAGCAATCCCAACACCTGGCGGATTTCTCTGGCGCATGATATGAGCGCCGCCTCGCGCCTTTTCGAACCCAATGCCCACAATCTGCGGCTGGAGACTTCCTTCAAAATCACCCAAAATTGGGCGCTTTCCTACGGCAACTATTTCAACCTGAAAACCGGTGAAATGCTTTCCCAAACGGTGCGCGTGACGCGTGACCTCCACTGCTGGAAGCTGGACTTGAGCTACACCCGCCGCAACGACTATTGGGAATATAAGGTTGCGCTGTTCAACATTGCCCTGCCTGATGCCTTGAGGTTCCAAACCAGTGACAGCAAAAAGTTTTAATAAAGCGGTGTTTCTGGACCGCGACGGCTGTATCAGCCCGGATAAATTCGGCTATATCTCCGATCCCGCCGGCTATGAGCTGTATCCCTACACCGGAGAGGCGCTCAGGCTGCTGAAATCCCTGGGCTATTTGCTGATCCTGGTCACAAACCAATCCGGGATCGCCAGAGGCTATTTTGACTTCCCCCAGTTGGAAAAAGTGCATGCCAAGCTGCGGGATCTGCTGGCCGCTGAAGGCGCAAAGCTGGATGCCATCTACTTTTCCCCCTACCTGAAGGAAGGAATCGTGGAGCCATATAACATCGCCCACGAAGACCGCAAACCCGGCTTGGGCATGTTTCGACGCGCCCAGCGTGAATTCAGGATCGACCCCGCCGCTTCCTGGATGATTGGCGACCGCGAAACAGACATCGCCTTTGGAAAAAAAGCCCAGCTGAAATCCATCCTCCTGCTCTCTGGCAACGGCGCTCAAGAGATGCTGTCCGGGCCCTGGAACTGGGAATATCGTCCGGATTTTATGGCTGAAAGCCTGCTCACCGCCGCCAAATTGATCGAACTGATGCAGCCATGAAGTTTCTGGCTTCCTACAGTAAAAAGAAATTCCAAAGTTTGAACCCCGAAACCCAAATCAAAGCCCTGGACAAGCTTGCCACTGCCTTGGAAGAAAATTTGGCTGATTCGGAGGCGGTTGCCCAGCTTATCGGCTCAATCCAAAACTGTGTGTCTTGGCTGGAAGAGCCTGTTCCCCACCACCTTATGCTGTTTTCCAAAGCGCTTGAAAAAGCGAAAGATACAAGGGAAATCTCGCTTGCCATTGCCGCTTTTCAATCTTCACTGGGAAAAAACTTCACCGACAATCAGCTCCGGCTTCAAAGCCAGGATGGACCGCGTTTTGCCGACCCCCAAACCCTGGAGCGTGCCAGCCGGATCATTCTGATCTTGGATAATCTGCGTTCCGCCTTCAATGTGGGCTCCATCTTTCGCAGTGCGGAATGCCTGGGAATCCCTGAACTCTGGCTTTGCGGGGTCTGCCCCACTCCCCAAAATCCAGCTTTGATAAAAACCGCCCGGGGAACCGCTGAAAAGCTGTCCTGGAAACATTTTGCCCACACCACCGATGCCGTGGAAGAGGCAAAAAATAAAGGCTACACGGTTTACGCCCTGGAAACGGCACCGAATGCCGGTTCGGTATTTGAAACGGAATTCCGGCTTCCCCTGGCTCTGCTTTTGGGCAATGAAAGCCTGGGAATTGGCGATGCCCTCAAGCTTTGCGACCACATTGTTTCCCTGCCCGTGCAGGGCTGGAAAAACTCCCTGAACGTGGCTGTGGCTGCATCTGTGTGTGCCTACCAGATTGTTTTTGGAGAACAAACTCACAAGCTGGGGCAACTCACCCACCCAAACTCACCCACTCCCTGAATCTCATTCTGTTTATCAACGTAAAATAATATTTCGCTTTGCCCAACATATCAATTATTTTATGATCAAAACATAAGGAGATACACCATGAAAAAGTTAATTTATACATTGCTGGCTTTGGTCTTTGCCACTGTCTTGAGCGCCCAAACCGGACTTTTCAACCTCTCCTATGGCATGGACGCAGACGAGGCAAGCGAGATACTGTCAGAAAGTGGTTTCGAACTGTATATTGAAAACGGTAACCGCTTATCATTCATTGACTATGATAACTATTATGTAGATGAAATCGTCCTCAATTTTTCCGATTATGATGGCACCCTGGAGAATTGGGTGGTTTACTATCTGCAACAAGATGATGAAGATATTGAAGATTTGGTGCTGGATGCTTTGATCGAACGCCACGGTGATGATTTCGCCGTAGACTTTTACAACGAAGTATTCATCTGGGAATTGGACGATATTCACACAATTGTCGCAGGCTGGGACGACTATTATTTATACGTGGAATATAGCACAGAATAAAGCCCTTAAACCCTGACTATAGTGGAAAAGCCCCCAGCGCAAACCGGGGGCTTTGTTTATTGCTTGAGTTATTTGCTGATTACGCGACGTGGAGGTCTGCCAAAATCTCATGTGTGCCAAGAATTTTATCTTTTATTTTGAAAGAGTTGGAAGCAAGAAATAAACTTCGTTATTCTCCTGAAGGAACATCCTTTAAATACGGATATCCTCCATTTTTCTTGCCTCCAGTATCAGGCACCCAAATTTCCCGGTCCCAATCCTCGTAAGTATTGTAACTGTAAGGGTGCACCATTTCACTTGTGCGACGCCCATAGCCGCCAGCACTCTGTTTCTGATTGGATTTGTCGACATCCCAATAGCAATTACTGATTTCGGCATAAGTATCGAGGCTTCTGCCCACAAAGCCACCTGTGTTCTTTTTCCCTATGACGGAGCCAACGCTGTAACAGCAACCGACAATGCCTTCAAATAACCCTACCAAGCCACCTGTGTCCTCTCCTCCTAAAACGTTTACGATGCTGTAACTGTTTTCGATGGTGCCACATAAATCCCATTCTATCATATTGTCGGTTTCTTCGTTATAAGATTCTTCATAAACAACAAAATTATTAAAACCCACCAAACCACCCGTCATTTTTTCACCTGTAACATCTCCGGTGCTATAACAGTTAATAATCTCATTAAAATTATTCCCAACCAATCCTCCTACTGAAGTGCGTCCGGTTGTTTTTCCTGAACTAAAGCAACCAAATATCCAACCTCCACTGGCACCAACCAAGCCGCCTGTACTTTCATCTCCTGAGACGTTTCCAATACTGTAGCAATTGTTGATCGAGCCACGTTCATTGTACCCAACCAAACCACCAGTATCATCTTTCCCAAAAACGTCACCTATGCTATAGCTATTATTGATATAACTCAACAAATTTAGACCTACCAAGCCACCGACACAGTTGTCCCCAGAAACATCGCTGGTGCTATAACAACTGTCTATCGTTGCTTTATAGTGCATTCCGACAAAACCACCAGTAGAATATTCTCCAACAACTTTTCCCATAAAATAACAGTTACAAGCATCGGTAACATATAGATATCCAGCAAGACCGCCAATACAGCCTTTCCCAGACACGTTTCCAGTGCTAAAACAGCTGTCGATTGCGCAAAATTCAGCATTTCCCACCACACCGCCGACACATCTTTCTCCAAATACGTTTCCTTTGAAATAGCAATTGCTGACGGTACCTTCAGCAACACAGCCCACCAAACCCCCGGTATCATTTGTACCTGTAACATCACCTGTGCTAAAGCAATTGTTTATTGTACCACTATTTTGACCCACCAAAGCACCCGTTTCCCATCCTCCTTTGATATTTGAGTCAACAAGATTGAGGTTGCGGATGGTTCCATCTAAGTAACCAAACAAACCTTGAAGTCTAGCATCAGGTCTGTTGATATAAAGCCCCGAAATCATGTGACCATTTCCGTTGTAAGTCCCTTCAAACGGTGAATCAAAAACATCGTACTTTGATGAGATTCCAATTGGCTCCCATCCTTCTCCCTGATTCCATGGCTTCACGTCCAAATTAATGTCCGCTATTTGGATGAACCAAGAATCCAAATAGTTTCGCACATTATTCAAATGCTCTGCGGTTGCCACGCGGTATGGGTCTTGTTGAGAGCCAGATCCGCCTGCAAATTGGGCAAAAACTGGGAATGTCGTCAGTAAAAACACAAAAATTAACAGCCAAGAAATGCCGGTCATACGTATTGTTGCTTTTCTTTTCATATCTCATGTTCCTTTTTTGCATCTTGCTTTTTCCTTATCGCTTCATCCCGATTCGGTTGGGCACAGCAGCTTGGACTGTTTGGATTTTCTGCATATTATGCCTTTATCTCAGGTATCTTTTCACGCAGTAAAGCATATCAAACAGCGGATGATTCTTTTGGTTTTCTGTCAAGTTTTTCTTTGATCCATAGGCATAGCCCATAATCTTGCCAAACATAAGCTGAAGGCATCCTCTGCGGGGTTCAGGATGCTTATTGGATGACTTTAGGATGTGTATCGGTCAGGGTCAAGGGCTGGAAAAACAAGGTCTTCTGTTTTCCACACCAAACAGAACAGCCCCACACAATGGCAGGGCTGTTCTTTGATCTGGAGTCTATGATGGTTTAGAAATTGAATTTCAACACCACAAATTGTTCGGTTTTGTTGCGATCCTGCACATAGAGCAGGATGGTGTTTTTACCGTCTTTTTTCATTTTTGAGATTTCGCGGTTGATGGCGGTGTCAAATTCCTCTGGGCTGTCAATTTCGGTGTTTCCCACTTTCAGGATGATGTAGCCCACCTGGATTCCGGCGCGGGAAGCGGGTGAATTGGATTCGATGGTGCTGACCACCACACCCTTGTCCGCCTTGATGTTGTTCCGCTGGGCATAGGCGCTGTCCCGGGCTTCCACGCTGATTCCGGCAACGGTATCTTCCGCGGTGGGTTCCTTGGCTTCTTGGTCACCGTCTTCGGGGAAACCTTTCAACTGGATGTAGAGGGTTTTGGTTTCGCTGCCGCGAATCACCTTCACCGGCACTTTGGTTCCGATCTTGGAGGTGGCGACTGCGATGCGGAATTTGGAGACATTGGGCACTTTTTCGCCGTTGAATTCCAAAATCACATCACCCACGGAAAGTCCGGCGTTGTGAGCGGGGGAATCGGCTTCCACCTTTGCCACCAAAACTCCGGAAACCTCTGAAAGGTTAAAAGCTTCCATCAGGTCGGCGGTGATTTCCTGGGGAGAAATTCCGATGTAGGCGCGGGTCACCTTTCCGTTTTCCACGAGGTCTTCCACCACGCGTTTTGCCAGATTGATGGGAATGGCGAAGCCGATGCCGATGTTTCCGCCGGAAGTGCTTGTGATGGCGGAGTTTATGCCGATGACTTCACCGTCGATATTCAGCAGGGGACCGCCGCTGTTGCCGGGGTTGATGGCGGCGTCGGTTTGGATGTAGTCCTGATAGATGGGTGAGTTTGTGCCAAAATTCAGGTTCGACCTGCCGATGGCGGAAATCACGCCCAGGGTGACGGTGCGGTCCAAGCCCACATCACCAAAGGGGTTTCCGATGGCAATCGCCCAATCGCCGATTTCCAGGTTTGCGGAATCTCCCAGCGGGGCAAGGGTGATTTTTTCGCCTTCCTTGAGGGTGATCTTGATCACAGCCACATCGGTGTTTGGGTCCAGTCCCACCACGGTGGCGGTGTAGTTCACCTTGTCCGCCAGGGTCACGGTGATGGTTCCTTCCTTGCCTTTTTCCACCACGTGGTTGTTTGTCATGATGAAGGCTTCGCGGGTTTGGGGGTTGTATTCATAGATGAAGCCGCTCCCCATCGAGGTTACGGGACGCTGGGTCTCGCGGGGCTGCTGGGGGAAGAAATAGCGGAAAAAGTCGTCGTCAAAAAAGGGATTGCGGAAGTTTTGTACCGTAACTTTCGCTTCCACCTTGATTTGCACCACAGATTCGCGCACATCGCGCACAACTTTCACCACGGGGTTGGGGTTGTTTCCGTTTGGCATCCAGGCTTTATCGGAGCCGGAGCGGAACCTGGGAACGTCGCTGCTATCATGGGTTTGGGCAATGGCGCAGGACATCAGTCCCAGGGCCAAAACCAAGGGTATGATGCGTTTCCATATTTTCATATAATTCTCCTAAAAGATGGGAAGCAAAAGGCTCCCCGGATTTTTTTTGTATATAAAAAACCAAGCTTACAGAGTTCTGCGACTGCGTTTCTGGAATATTATAAGCCGCAAAACGGAAAAGGTCAAATAAAAAATTGCCGTTGGATCGGAAGGAATGGCTCCGTGGTTGACAATTATGGCGGACACGCCAGGATGGTTCCCATGCAAAAAGGTCAGCAAACTCGGGATACAAGCACGCCCATCCAGTTTTTGAAGGGTGTGGGCGAGGTGCGTGCGCGCCAACTGGACAAGCTGGGCATCAGAACCGTTCTGGACTTGATGGAATACTTTCCCAGGAACTACATCACACGCATGCTCCAGCCTGCCATCCGGGGTTTGAGGCCGGGAGACGGAATCGCCCTGACCGCCATGATCAATTGGGTGGACGAATATCCCAGCCGCGAAGGAAAAAAGATTCTGAATGTGGGCATCAGCGACGGACATGCGACCCTGGTTTGCACCTGGTTCCACTATCCAAAAACATATCCAAGTCTGCTCAAACCGGGCACAAACATCTGGGTGACAGGCACTTTGAGCGAATACAACGGACAGCTTCAACTGATGCACCCGGAGTTTGAGCAGGTGGACGACACTGATGAGGAAGACTTTTGGAAAAGTCGGGAAGCGCTTCCCGTATATGGGCTTACAGGAAACCTGACCCAAAAATTCTTTCGCAAGGCGATTCACGCGGCGTTTGAGGAATTTGCCAGTCAAATTCAAGAGAATCTGCCCACAAGAATCTTGGAAAAACACGGCTTTCTCCCACGCCGGACGGCTCTGCAAAAGATGCATTTTTCGCTGAAACCCACAGAACTTGCAAGGGTGCGCGAGCGCTTTGCCTATGAGGAGTTTTTCTATTCCCAACTGCTGTGGGCACGCCATAAGCACCATCACGTGAGCAAGGTTCAGGGCATGAAGTTTGAAAATAAGCGGGAACTGACTTCGGACCTGTATCGGAAGCTGCCATATAGGCTCACCGGCGCCCAAAAAAGGGTGATCAACGAGATTTTTTCCGAAATGTGCAGCCAAAAACAGATGTCGCGCCTCTTGCAGGGGGATGTGGGTTCCGGAAAGACGATTGTGACGCTTTTTGCCATGCTTTTGGCGGTGGAGAATGGCTTTCAAGCCGCTCTGATGGCGCCCACGGAAATCCTTGCCGACCAGCATTTCACCAATATCAGCCGCCTGCTGGAAGGCACTGAGCTGAAGGTAGTTTTGCTCAAGGGGGGCAGCCACAAGGGCAAAACCCAAACCAAAAAGGAAATTGCGGATGGCACGGCGCAAATTGTGATTGGAACCCATGCGCTTTTGCAAAGCGATATTGTGTTCCACAGCCTGGGCTTTGTGGCGGTGGATGAACAGCACCGTTTCGGGGTTCAACAGCGTGCGGAACTGGCAAATAAAGATAAGCACCCGGATTTGCTGTATTTGAGCGCCACGCCCATCCCGCGTTCGCTGTCTCAAACGGTTTATGGAGATCTGGAAGTGAGTGTGTTGGATGAAGTTCCGCCAAACCGGGTTCCGGTTTTAACCTCGGTTCGCTCCACGCAAAAGATTGATTCGGTGTTCCGCGAAGTGGGCAAACAGCTCGCCGCGGGAAGCCAGGTTTACGTGGTTTGTCCCTTGATTGAGGAATCCGACAAACTGGACCTTCTGGACGCTGAGCGCATGCATAAGCATCTGTCTGAAAATGTCTTCCCGCAGTATTCCTGTGTGCTCTTGCACGGCAAAATGAGTTCGGCGGAAAAGGATGAGATCATGCTGCGCTTCAAGGATGGGGAAATCAAGATTTTGGTATCCACCACAGTGATTGAAGTGGGCCTGGATATTCCCAACGCCTCCGTGATGGTTGTGGAACACGCTGAACGCTTTGGACTGGCCCAGCTGCACCAACTTCGCGGCAGGGTTGGGCGCGGAGGACAACAGGCTTGGTGCTATCTGATTGCACATCATCCGCTTAGCAAGGTGGCGCGCGAACGGCTGGACACGATGGCACGCACAAACGACGGCTTCCTGATTGCGGAAAAGGATTTGCAACTGCGCGGACCGGGGGAGTTTTTTGGCACGGAACAGTCTGGCATGCCGCAGTTTAAGCACGCCAGCCTGATTTCCGACCAGCCCATTTTGCAAAAAGCACGTGCAGACGCCTTTGAAGTGATAGCCGAAGACCCGGATTTGAAGGCGGAAAACAACGCCGCCATCAGAAAATTCCATGCTTCTCAACAGCTTGAAAAAGAGAAGCTTATCCTATATTGATGTCCCGTCCTGGGGATTAAACTATTGACGAAATCAGCCCCTGTATTATTAAGGATATTAGACTAAAAAATAAGAGAGAAAAAGAGGTGCCAATGAAAAAGCTGACCCTCATTACACTGTTGGTCATCGCGTTGAGCGCGGTGTCCGCCATCAATTTTGACCCCGATTACTTCTATTCACAAACCGTGATCGTCTGCTTCACCAAAGACGCTGTGAACAACGACACCGGCAAAATAGAGACAAGCCTTGTGGATGGCACGATCCGCACCGGGCTTGAATCCTTCGACGCTTTGGCGGCGGAGTTTGGAATCGTGGAACTGCGTCAGATGCATCCCTATGTGAAGGTTCCCACCTGGAACGACAACGGAATCTATCTGCAAAACCACTATCGCGTGATTCTGGACTCAAACGATCGCATCGACGAAGCCGTGGCTGCGCTCGCCAAGGATAAAAACCTGATCTACGCTGAATTGGAAGGCATCAACCGCTCCAAATTCACGCCCAACGACCCCATGGTGACCCAGCAATATGTTCATTCCCGCATTCGCAGCTATGAAGCCTGGGACTACATCATGGGTTCCTATGACGTTAAAATCGCCATCACAGACTCCGGCGTGAAATGGAACCACCCGGACCTGCGTGCAAATATCTGGATCAACCCTGCTGAATCCGCCGGCATGACCATCAACTGGGATGCCGGAACCATCCACGGCGGAAATGGTGTTGACGCTGGCGAAGGCGGCGGAAAAATCGACGACCTGGTTGGCTGGGACTTTGTTGGCAACGACAACAACCCCATCCAAAATTATCCCACAAACGACCACGGCACCCACGTTGCCGGATGCGCCGCAGCGGTTGGAAACAACGGCATCGGCGTGGTTGGCACCTCTCCCCTGGCTTCGATCATTTCCTGCAAAGGTTCCCCGGACAACACTCCCTCCACCGGAATTCAATATGCCTACGACCAAATCAAATATTCCGCGGAAGTGGGAGCCGACATCATCAACGCCAGCTGGGGCAGCCCCGGCAGCGGAGTGTATCCAAACTCCATCGTGAACTATGCCACAGCGCTGGGTTCCCTGGTGGTGACAGCCGCCGGAAACGACAACACGGAGCATAACGCCGGCTATCAGGACTACCCTGCAGACTGCGACAACGCGCTCTGCGTGGCTTCCACCGGACAGCAGGATATCAAATCCAACTTCTCCGACTTCGGCGCACCCATCGACATTTGCGCCCCCGGCGAAGGCATCCTTTCCACCATCATCTCCAGCAACGGATATGACGCCTACGACGGCACTTCCATGGCTTCGCCCGTGGCAGCCGGAGTTTGCGCACTGGTGAAAGCGCTTCATCCCAACATGACCCCCGCCCAACTGAGGCAGCGGGTGATGATGACTGCAGACTATATTTACGACGTGAACCCAAACTACGTTGGCAAGCTGGGCGCAGGCAGGATAAATGCCTATGCCGCAACGATGTATGATAAAATTCCGAACGTCACCATCGACGACACCATGGTCACCGAACTTCAGGGTGATGGAGACGGAATCCCCAACCCAGGTGAGACTGTCCAGCTCAAGGTTTCGCTGAACAACTATCTGGATCCCTTCACTGGGCTGGCATGGCTCACGGCAAACAACCTGAGCGCCACACTCACCACCAATTACCCCGGAGTGACCATCCTGGACAACACCGCCGCCTTTGGAACCCTGGCTCCAGGCAGCACGATGTGGAACAACAGCCAACCCTTCAAGTTCAGCACTGCTTCCACCATCGCTTCGGAACCCATTCCCTTTGAACTGGTGATCAGCGCAAACGAATCCTCCTCTTTCCCCTACACCAAAACCCTGCCCTTCAGCGTGGATCTTTCCCTGAACCAAGCCGGCTGGCCGCACCACGTGGGCGGAGCCTCATCCTCCAGCGCCATTCTTTACAATCTGGACAGCGACCCCGATCTCGAAGTGATCTTTGGCGACCCCTCCGGCAAAATCCGCGCACTGAAAGCCAACGGCAGCCCTGTTTCCGGCTTTCCCATCAACGCCGGCGCAGCCATCGTCGGCTCCCTTGCCATGGGCAAGCTCGACAACTCTGGCAACAAACACTTTGCCGCAAACCTGCAAAGCAACAACATCATGCTTTTCAACCAGAACGGTGAAGTTCTGTGGACCGTTCCCTCCGGTGGAAACCTGCGCAACGGCCCCGTGATCGCAGACTTGGCAAACAACGGCCAGGGCAAGGTCATCACAGTGACCCAAACCGGAAGCCTGGTGGTTTTGAATGCCGATGGCACTCCTTATCAAAACTTCCCCGTGGCTCTGGGCGGCGCCTGCCTGGCAACCCCTGCCATCGCAGACCTGAATGGAGACGGAATCCATGAAATTCTTGTGGCTACCCTGAGCGGCAGCCTGCACGCCATCAACAGCGCAACCGGCCAAAACATTGCGGGCTTCCCCGTGACCATGGTTGGCGGCTCTCAAAACTCCATCACCATCGCAAATATCGACAGCGACCCCAATCCCGAAATCATTGTGACCACCAGCACCGCCGGTGCGATTTTGGCATACAATCACGACGGCACCCAGGTTTTCAACAAACACATTGGCGGACAAATCAAGACCAGCGCCGTGGTGGCAGACGTGAATGGTGATGGCACCAAGGAAATCATCGTGATCGGCGCCTCCGGGATCGTGCATGTTTTTAACGCCAGCGGAAACGACCTTCCAAACACGCCCATCAGCATTGGCCAGGCAGTGGAATGCACTCCCACCATCGCCTATTTCGACAACGACAACTATGCCGGAATCATTTTCGGCGATACCAACGGCTATATTCACAGCCTGCGCATTGATGGCACGGAATCTCCGAACTTCCCCATCCGCATCAACGGAAACGTGAAAACCTCTGCTGCCCTGGCAGATATCGACCTCGACAACGACCTGGACATCGTGATTCCAAACGACGACAGCTTCTATGTGGTCGACATCAAGCGCCCCGCCCAGCAGATCCCCTGGCCTTGCTATCTTGGCGGCTACAACCGTTCCGGAAACGTGATGCAATATACCCCGGTTCAAGATCTTGAAATCCCGGCTCTGGTCACCGAGCTGAAGGGCAACTATCCCAACCCCTTCAACCCCTGCACCTTGATCAGCTACAGCCTGGAAATTCCCGGACACGTGAGCCTGGAAATCTACAACCAAAAGGGACAGCTGGTGAACACCCTGGTGAACACAGAGCTTCCCTCCGGCAACCATCAAACCCAGTGGAACGGATGCGACTCCAGCGGACAGCCCGTCAGCAGCGGAGTCTATTTCTACCGTATGCGCTCTGGAAAATACTCTTCCACCCGCAAAATGGTGATGATGAAATAAAGAATACCACATAAATTGAGACCGAAACACCGGAATCCGGCCACCCCGGACCAAAATGCACGGGGACCCGCGCTTCCGGTGTTTTGGAAAAAAGCTTGAAAAGCGAGGAAGCAAATGGCTGAAAAACAATATGGATCGAACAAGTTCAAGGATTTGGGCTGGATCGCCTCCCACTGGAACTACTATCTGCGGCTCAATTCACACGTTTTGATGCGTGGCGTGCCGCCGCGTGAACTCATCGGCTTGAAATATCCCTTCAAGCTGGCCGATCCCATCAAACCTCCCCTGCTTTCGGTGGATTTCACCGATGCCTGCGACCTCGCCTGTGTGTATTGCAACAATCCCTGTTTTCCGCATCCGCGAACGATGATGAGCGACGGCATTTTCAACTGCCTGCTGCAAAACCTCCGTGCCGCCAAGATCAACCGGGTCCGCGTGGGCGGCGGAGAGCCGATGCTACACCCCAACTGCGCTGAAATGCTGGGCAAGCTGAAGCCGCTCACAAAATATCTTTCCATCATCACCAACGGACAGTGGAAAGAACCGCACGAAATTGACGAAATCCTGCTTTCCGGGGTCGATCTGATCGAGGTTTCCGTGGATGCAGGCGGAGCAAAAATCTATGAAGCTTCCCGCCAAAACGCCAGCTACAGGCGCCTGCTGCAAAACATCCGCCACCTGCGCCACCAGCGCGACAGGCTGAAAAGCAGCACCCTCATCCGCATCAGGCTGATGCTGCGACCTTCCACCAAACACCTGGAACGCAGCGAAACCGCTTTTTGGAAAAGATATGCCGACGCCGTTTTGCCGCAACTGCTCTTGAAGCACCCTGATTCGGAATATGACCAGGACCTGTTTTACACCAGGGTTTACGACCAAAACACCGCCCCGGTCTGCTCCCTGCCATTCAAAGACCTGCAGATCAGGCCCGACGGGCGCATCCCGCTCTGTCCGGCAAAAGGCACCAGCTTGGACCCTGCCAAGCGCAGTTTCCTGGGTCATGTGTGCCACGATTCGCTGATCGACATTTGGAACGGACCTGCCTTCAAAGCCATGCGCCAAGCCCAACGCACCCGCCAGGGCAAGATCATGGAAGGCTGCAAAGGCTGCAACTACAGCTGAACAAAAATTCGCCCACAAAGCAATTGACATAAATCCCACTTCCTGCAAAGTGGCATTCAGAAATAGATGGTGCTACTTTCAGGTAAAAGGGAATCCCGTGAAAAGCGGGAGCGGTAACCGCCACTGTATGCGGCAAATTCAGCCGGAGAAGTCACTGCGCTACATGCGTGGGAAGGCTTTTCCACTTTCAAGGCCGCCGCGAGCCAGGAAACCTGCCACCTTTTCGCCAAAGTTCATACGGTTTATGTGAACTTTTGGCAAAGTAGTGCGATCCCTGTTCAAAAAAAGAAGCAAGGAGAACGCTATGAAAACCAGACACATGATCGCCCTTTTGGCACTTTTTTTTGTTGCCAAAACCCTCACCGCCACGGAAATTTTCGTGGTCAATTCCGTTTCCCAAACGCTTTCCCGGATCGACACCGAAAACGGAAGCGTGAACAATTCCTTCGCCCTCTTGGGACAATCCCCCAATCTGATGGATATGGACGAACAGCACATTTACGTGGTCTGCTCCGGAGACAATGCCATCCAGGTTTTGAACCGTCTCACCGGCGCCCATATCCGCTACATCCCTGTGGCGGGTTCATCAAATCCCTACGACGTTCTGAAAGTGGGTGAACACCTCTACGTGAGCGGACTTTTCACGGAAAAGCTTTACAAAATCAGCCTGCAAACCAATTCTGTGGTGGCGTCTGTGAATGTGGGAGCCGGACCGCAGGGGCTTTGCTCGGATGGAACCCGGCTGTTTGTTTGCAACACAGGTGGTTGGTCACAAAACTTTGCCAATAGCTCCGTCAGCGTGATAGACTTGGCTTCCTTCAGCGTGGCAACCACCATACCAACTTGGACAAACCCGCAATTCGCCGAGGTTTGGGATGGCTATTTGCACGTTTCCTGCACCGGAAACTGGAGCGATATCCAAGGAAAAATGGACATCATAAACCTTTCCACCCTCACTCTGGAAAAGCGTTTGGATATTGGCGGCAATCCAGGCTCACTGTGGATCAACCCCAACGGCATCGGCTACATCGGGGAAGGAATGTCAAGCGCGCTCTACAGCTATGATGCAAACACACACACCCTCCTGCACGGTTCGGCAAATCCGCTGGCTTATGATGCCTCGATGGTGCACGGAAACAGCAGCATGATGGCCTTGTTGAAGCAAAATTGGACTTCAGCTTCCAAAGTGAGCGTTTACGGTCTGGATTTTTCCCCATTGGGAAGCTATGATGTGGGCATTTCCAGCTCGGACCTGATGGTGGCGCCCGAACTAAGCTCCATTCAGGATGAGGTTTACGCCACTCCCGCCGCGCAAGTCTATCCCAATCCCCTGCGCCGGGGAAGCCGGTTGAACCTCAAACAAATCGCTGATGATAATTCCCTGTTCCAGCTTTTCAACATCAAGGGCCAGTTGGTGCAAACCCACACCCTTGCAAAGGGCGAAAACAGCCTGGGACTGGGCGCTCTGCCCGCCGGAATATATCTCTATCGCATAGGCGAAAACTCCAAGGCTGAAAGCGGAAAACTGATGATTTTGGATTGAAGCTCCAAAAATTTCCCTTGACCTGATAAAGCAACTCCAAAAGCTTGGCGAACCTCGTTAAACGCCAACAATCAAGGAGTTATGATATGAACTACTTTCTGAGTGACGACCAGCTTGAGATGCAGGAAATTGCACGCCGCATCGCGGAAGAAAAGATGCGCCCGCTTTCAGAAAAATATGATGAAGAGGGGATTTTCCCCTGGGACATCGTGGAAGTGATGCGCCAAAGCGACCTCTTCGCCATCCTGGTGCCGGAGGAGTATGACGGCATCAGCGGCAGGGTTTCCGACCTCGTTGTGGTCACAGAAGAGCTTTGCACCGTTGATGCAGGCATTTCCCTGGCTTTTGGAGCCACCGGCTTGGGTATGTATCCCATCACCATTGCCGGCAACGAAGAGCAGAAGCAAAAATGGCTGCCCATCATCGCCTCCGGAGAGAAGCTTGCCGCTTTTGCGCTCACCGAAGCCAACGCCGGTTCCGACGCCGGAGCCATGGAAACCACAGCCCGTAAGGAAGGAGACAAATATATCCTCAACGGCACCAAGCAGTGGATCACAAACGGCGGTGAAGCAGAGATTTACACAGTTTTTGCCATGACGGACAAAAGCAGGGGCGCGCGTGGTGCCTCCTGTTTTGTGGTGGAAAAAGGCACACCCGGTTTCAACTTCGGCAAGAAGGAAAACAAAATGGGAATCCGTGCATCCGCCACACGCGAGCTGATTTTTGAAGATTGCGAAGTCCCGGCGGAAAACCTGCTTGGACGCGAAGGCACCGGCTTCATCACCGCGATGAAGGTTTTCGACAAATCCCGCCCCATGGTGGGATCCCAGGCTGTGGGCATTGCCCGCGGCGCCTTTGAAGCGGCGGTGAAATATTCCCGGGAAAGGCACCAGTTTGGCAAGCCCATCTCATCCTTCCAGGCAGTCCAATTCATGCTGGCAGACATGGCGACCCAGATCGAAGCTGCCCGCTCTCTGGTTTGGCAAACCGCCAAAATGATAGACAGCGGCGAACGCAACTACAGCAAGGAATCCGCCATGTGCAAATACTTTGCCTCGGACGTTGCCATGAAGGCTACCACCGACGCCGTTCAAATCCTGGGCGGATACGGCTACATGAAGGAATATCCGGTGGAAAAAATGATGCGCGACGCCAAGATCCTGCAGATCTATGAAGGCACAAACCAGATTCAACGCGGCATCGTTGCCGCCAACCTGCTGAAGGAATATTGATTGATGCCGGATTGGGTAAAAGATTTCCCCGCGTCCATCACCGTGATCGACGCAGACGGCACCATCCTTGAAATGAACGAAAAAGCCCGCGCCACCTACGCTACCGATGGTGGCGCGGACTTGATTGGCAAAAGCATTTACCACTGCCACAAACCCGAATCCGAACAGCGGATCCGCGAGATGATCGCCGCCGGCGCAAACCACGTTTACACCATCGAAAAAAACGGACGCAAAATCCTGATCTACCAGCAGGCATGGCTTCGTGACGGCGAACCCGCTGGAGTGGTGGAAATCGCTTTGGAGCTGCCGGAAAGCATTCCCCATCGTGTTCGTTCCTAAGCACTTACTCTTGCACAGCTGTTGCGCGCCCTGCCTCATCGCGCCCTATGGACAGCTGAATGCCGAAGGCATCAAAACCACCGTGCTGTGGTATAATCCGAACATCCATCCCGTAACCGAATATCGGGCACGCCTGCAGGCCCTCAAAGAATTTTCCCAAAGAGAAGGCTTTGAACTTGTTTTGAAAGACGATTATGGCCTGCGGGAATTCACCCAAAACGTGGCGGACGACATTGACAATCGCTGTGCATACTGCTACCGCACGCGCCTTGAGCTGGCAGCCAAAACCGCCGCCGAACTGGGCTGTGACGCCTTTTCCAGCACCCTGCTCTACAGCAAATATCAAAAACACGAACTGATCTGCGAAATTGCCCAGGAAATGGCAGCCAAATACGGCGTGAAGTTCTTCTATCGGGATTGGCGCGAACTGTGGGATGAGGGCATCCGGCTTTCCAAGGAAGCTGAAATGTATCGGCAAAAGTATTGTGGCTGCATCTACAGCGAGGAAGAACGCTATCTCAAATCAAAAAGGAAGAAGACGAACAAAGCCTAAAACCTCTTTATCCGTCCCATCCGTCCTTATCCGTTTTATCCGTAAAAAATCACTTTAGCTACCCACGTTCATCATTTCAATCAATTCAATCAATCCGAAAATGGCTAAATCCAGCCCTGAAATCCGCTAAGCTTATATCCAGATGGAGGTTATGAGTCTTTGGGGTTTTATCAATTCAATCAATCTATAAATATCTCTTATACCACCCCCTCCGGGCTTGGAAAAAGGTATCTTGACAAAAAGGAAAGCCAAGTACCTGCATCCATGAGTGTTGGGTATTTCATATATATGATATATAGTATATAAAAATATATTACTATATAATAATATATATACATATCTACTATATATATCTACTACTTAGAGCAATCTACTCGTTTCATCACTCTCTATCCGGTCCCGGGAGACGGTATGGAGGATATTTATAGATTGATTGAAATGATTAAATTATCAGTTGAGGATAGTAAGCTCTTAACATACTGCACTGCTGGTATTTACAATTTATCTTGTCCTCAAAAAGCGTCGATTTCTCCCAAAATGCCCAAAATCGGATTGATTGAATTGATTGGAATGATAAAATGCCTGATTTATGAAACCCCTCTCGATACATGCCGCATCTACAGAAGTTTATACATATCCCCAATAAAATATCACGGTGGACAGAGGGATAATTATCCCCCTGCTTCATAAATTTAATCTCCCTGCTTCTGAATCTTCAAAAGGCAAAAAGGGAGAAACAAAAATCAAGGGAAAGTCCTGCATACGCGGAAGCCGATTGCGAAGTAGCTCAACTCAGCATAGTCACCGTTCCGACGTGAAACGGTGCAATAGTCGGCAGAGCTGTAACAGCTACCACCGCGATTCACGCGGATGGAACCGCTGTAAACATCCCAGCACCATTCCCAAACGTTGCCGCTCATGTCGTAAATACGAAGCTCGTTGGGACGCTTTGTACCAACCTGTTTTGTTCCGAAAAGCGAATTGTTGCCTTCATGCCATGCCACCTCATTGATATCGTTGCTGCCGCTGTAGGTGTAGCCGTGCGTATGCAAACCGCCCCGGGCGGCAAATTCCCACTCCTCCTCCGTAGGCAGCCGGTAACCGATGGCGTTCCAGTTACAGCTTACGTTAATGTGGTTCTCAGAATTAGCATTCCAACCTGCAGGCCAATTATCCGGATTGCTGCCATAATCCAGATAACTGTAACAGGGAGTCAAGCCTTCCAGAATGCTGCGACGGTTGCAATATTCAATGGCATCGAACCATGAAACTTGTTCCACAGGATGCTTTGGATTACCGCCAAACAAAGAGGGATTGCTGCCCATCACAGCCGCATATTCAGCCTGGGTAAGCTCGTATTTACCGATGTAAAAACCCGAGACAGTCAGGCCATTGGTGTAGTGACCTGAGCCAGGATAAATGGTGCCACCCGGAACATAGACCATCCGGATGGGAGGGGGAGGTACGCCTATTGTGTATGTGGCGATGGCGGTGGAACTGGGCGCCCAGCCTGTTTTGAAGCCCTTGGCTTTTATTGTGGTGCGGACATTCAACGTAATGGGTTCAGTATACTTAGTCGACGTTTCGGTTGGTTCCGTCACGTCGGTTGTGTAATGGATTTCTGCCCCCGGAGTTGCACATGAGATACTGACAATTTTTGCCGAATCATAGGTACCACTTGGGACACTAAATATCGGTTTGGCAACCTTTAAATTGTATTTTGCGCTCGCGGTTTTACTGTCCTGCAAGTCTTGTCTAAATGCCTTGGCTTTAATTGTTGTTGTTTCATCAATGCTTATAGGTTTTATGTAAACAGGTGATGATGAATCAGGCTCACTTCCATCCAGTGTATAATAAACGCTAACTCCCAGGGTTGCGCAGTCTATGCTTACCGTTTGAGGGCTTTCATATGTTCCTCCAGGTGGGTCAAAAAAAGGTGTGGCCACCCTATTAGGATTAGTGAGTTTATCACAAGCTCCAACCAAGAAGAATGTAAGAACCACCAAAAGAGAAAAAACTACCTTGGCTTTTGTTTTCATGGTGCACCTCTATTTTTTTGTTAAACGTTGCGTTCATTAATCATAAATAATTCAAACAATTTCCGCTTTGGCTGTTTCATAACTTTAATCCCCCTGCTTCTGAATCTTCAAAAGGCAAAAAGGGAAAAACAAAAATCAAGGGATATTCCTGCATATGCGGAAGCCAGCAAAGGCGCTGCTGTAAGTGGCAATGCTGCCGGCCCGAAACGAAACAGGGCGACAATAGTCGTACCAACAGCCACCGCGCAAGGCACGGTAGATATCGCAGTAAATATCCCAGCACCATTCCCAAACGTTACCGCTCATGTCGTAAATACCAAGCTCGTTGGGAAGTTTGCCGCCAACCTGTTGTGTTCCCCAAATCGAATTGTTTCCAACATACCAAGCAACTTCGTCAACGTTGTTGCTGCCGCTGTAGGTGTAGCCATGCGTCTGCAGGCCGCCCCGGGCGGCATATTCCCACTCCGCTTCTGAAGGCAGCCGGTAACCGATGGCATTCCAGTTACAGATTACGTTAACGTGGTTCTCAGAATCAGCATTCCAACCTGACGGCCAGTTGTCCGGATTGCTGCCGTAAGTCAGATATCTGTAGCAGGGGGGCAAGCCCTCCATCAGGCTGCGACGGTTGCAATATTCAATAGCATCAAACCATGAAACTCGCTCGACAGGATGATTGGGATTGCCGCCAAACCCAGAGGGATTGGTGCCCATCACTGCCTCATATTCAGCCTGGGTAAGCTCATATTTGTCGATGAAAAAATTACCAACCGTAATCCCTGCAACGGTCCCACCCTGAACAAAGACGAAGTTCTCAGGAATGAATGTATAGGTCTCGCTGGCGGTGTCGCTGGACGCACAGCCTGTTTTGAAGCCCTTGGCTTTGATTGTGGTGCTCACAATTACCGTAATGGGTTCATTATACTCGGTTGACGTTTCGGTCGGTTCCGTCCCGTCGGTTGTGAAATGGATTTCTGCCCCCGGAGTAGCACAGGAGATGCTAACAAATTGTGCCGAGACATAGGGGCCGCCTTGGACACTAAATATCGGTTTGGCAACCTTTAAATTGTATTTTGCGCTCGCGGTTTTACTGTCCTGCATGCCTTGTCTAAATGCTTTGGCTTTAATTGTTGTTGTTTCATCAATGCTTATAGGCTTTGTGTAAATAAGCGAAGCTGAATTTGGCTCACTTCCATCCAGTGTATAATAAATGGTTACTCCCAAAGTTGCGCATTTTATGATTATTATTTGGGGGCTTTCAAATGTTCCTCCCCGTGGGTTAAAAAAAGGTGTGGCTACCCTATTAGGATTAGTGAATATATTACAACCTCCAATCAAGAAGAATGTAAGAACCACCAAAAGAGAAAAACATACCTTGGCTTTTGTTTTCATGTTGCACCTCTATTTTTTGTTTACCATTGCGTCTCTTTAATCATATAGAGTTCAAACAACTTTCGCTTTGTCCGCTTTAAAACTTTTACCTGCGTTTCTTTGAAGTCAATCCGGCAGGTTTTGCCATGAGCACCACGGCGTAATGTTTATGGCTTTTTTCACCTAAACTCATATAAACAAAACAAACACTTTTTTGTCAAGTAATTTTATGCATGGATGACCCGATTTACAAAGATGTGAATGATTAGCTCAGCAAAAAACTCTCTCAACTTCCGGAGACCATTTTGAAGTCTTTTTCAGGAATGATACAGAAATGAAGGAATTGTTTGCTCAATTCACACCAGCACGTTGGCAGGGAAATCCCGGACTTCAGCCCGAATCATGCCTCCTCCTTGGTTCGAGCCCGGTTCGTGCTTCAGAAATCCTGCTGACCCTCCCGCCTTTTTATGGGGAGACTCACGGGGGCGAAACTCGTAAGTGACGGGATGGGGTCTGGGAGGAAGCAGAGAAAATGGGGAAAACTAACCCAGAGCCACATCCAAAAGCATCATCACGGCAAAGCCCAGCATCACGCCCAGCGTGGCAAGGTGTGAGTGTTCCCCGCTTTGGGATTCGGGGATGACTTCTTCCGCCACCACAAAGATCATGGCGCCCGCGGCAAAGGCAAGCGTGTAGGGCATAATGGGCCGAGCTAGCATCACCATGCCAGCGCCCAGAATGCCGCCCAAGGGCTCAACCATACCGGAAAACTGTCCCCAAAAAAAGCTTTTTCCGCGGGACATGCCGTCGCGACGAAGCGGGATGGAAAGCGCGGCACCTTCGGGCAGGTTTTGAATGCCGATGCCCAGAGTGAGCGCAATGGCCCCGGCGATGGTGGCGGATGGCATTCCCAAAGCCGCCGCTCCAAAAGCCACTCCCACAGCCAAACCTTCGGGAAAGTTGTGCAGGGTGACCGCCAAAAACATGAGGGTGGATTTGCCCCAGGGGGTTTTCAAGCCTTCGGGATGGTCTTCGCCGTCTTTTTGGTGCACGTGGGGCAGCAGCATATCGATGAGCCGCAGGAAAGCGCCGCCCAACAGAAATCCCACCACGGCGGGAAGGGGGTTGCCGCCGCTCATCTCGATGGCAGGCTGCAAAAGCGACCAAAAACTCGCCGCGATCATCACTCCCGCCGCAAAGCCCAGCATGGCGTTCATGGTTGCCGGCTTGATGGTTTTGAAAAAGAACACAAAAGCAGAGCCGACCGCGGTTAGAAACCAGGTGAAGCCCGTGCCCAATAGTGCCAGTTGGATGGGGGTCAAAGTTTCAAGCCAGTTCATGCGTAAAAGTTTTCAATCACGTCCAACATTTGTTGGATGACGGTTTGGGCGTCGTCCACGTCCAGGGTGCGTTTGTCGCCGTTGTCAAAGGTGACCACCACATTGCCCAAAACCTTGCTGATCTCGCGGATTTTGGGAATCACGATGTAGCTCTTGCCAAGTTGTTCATCATCATAGGTAAAAACTGCTTTCATCAAGCCTCCAAAGTGGATTTCAGGTTTGAGACGTCCATCCGGATCCCCTGCCACAAAAACAAGGGACCCGGACAAACGATATAGATCGGATTATCGCTTCAAATTGCAGCCTTGGCTGTGGCCTTCACCGGGACGCAGATACTGCGCATAGTCGGGTTCGAACTCGATGAGGCCAAAGTCGGGGTCATCATAGCCGTGGAAATATTGGTCAAAAAAGTAGCAGGCTTCGGCAAGTTCAGCCTTGAGTGCGTCGTTGGTGACAACTTTGGCTGTTCCGCTGAAACGGATATAGCCGGTCTGCCCGGATTCCTCCAAAGGCACGCAAGCTTCAACCCACTTGTTTGCAGAGATTTGCGCCATCTTGGCATCGCCGCTGAAGGTGGTGAAAAAGAAGCGTGAGTCGTGCAGGATAAGCACCACGGGACGCACACGGGGCTGTTTTTTATCCACAGTTGCCAGATAGACATACTGGTTTTGACCAACCCATGCCATAATCTCTTGCTGCAGAGCAGATTCCGAAATTTTTGCCATTATTTCTTTTCCAAACGGATGGAGTTGATGAAGGCTTGGTTTCCCACCAGGGGGTTGTCGCTTTTGTCGCGGGGCAGGTTTTCGATCTCATGCACCACTTCCAAGCCGGAAGTCACCTTGCCAAAAACGGTGTGTTTACCATCCAGCCAAGGGGTTCCGGGTTTTTTGGTCACGATGAAAAACTGGCTGCCGTTGGTGTTTGGTCCGGAGTTTGCCATGCAGATATAGGAATAGAGCACGGGCGCCAGCAGCACTTTTGTATAAAGGTCGTCAGTGCGTCCGGTGCGCTGCAGATACCATTCCACGGTCTTGCCATAGATGGGCTCTGGTCCGTTTTGGGTTTGCACCTGCTGAACGATGTCGAAAATATCCTTTTGGGGATCCTTGGCACTCTGCATGTAGGGGATGATGATTTCGGTCCAAACCAGAATGGCGGTCTCTTCATCCTTCACTTCGCCGGTCACTTTTTCGCCGGGGCCATAGCATTCGTCTTCAAAACGGTAGCCGGGGCCTCCCTGGCCGTCGTTGCCGCGGTCGTCGTCCTTGGTGTTGGGATCGCCGCCCTGGATCATGAAATCCGGGATCACGCGGTGGAAATAGGTTTTGTCGTAAAAACCTTCACCGGCGAGTTTGATAAAATTGTCCACGGTTTTGGGAGCCAGGTTCGGCCACAGTTCCAGTTCGATTTCTCCCAGGTTTGTAACGATGGTGGCATATTTGGGTGGGACTTCACGTTTCACTTTAATCTCCTCTTTTGCATCTTCGGCACGCTTGAATCCGTCGGTTTGACAGTTCAGCAGGCTAAAGCTGAAAATCAATACCAGCGTCGTCAAAGCGATCTTCTGATAGGTTTTTAACATGGTTGGTCTCCTTTCTCATTATAAAACTTTAGTTCGACTTCGCCATCGATAATTTCCAGATAGCTGCGGTGGGTGGTCCAATCTCCGCTGTTGGCATAGATTCCGCCGTCCAGCCGCTGTATCTTGGGATGGTGGGAGTGTCCCATGCAAACGATGTCGTAGCCTTTGCGTTTGATCATATAACCAGCGTGGTGCTCCAAACCTTCACTTTTTTTTCTTTGCAAAAGGGCGGGAACCTGCCTGAACCTGCTGGAGCGCGAAAGCTTGGCGCCCAGGCGCAGGGCAAGTTCGGGATGCAGCAGGGAAAAAAGCCCCTTGCTGAAGGGAAGGCGGATGAGCCGGCGCAGGATTTTGTAGCGCGTATCGTTGTAGGTGTAAAAATCGCCGTGGGAAAAAAACATCTTTTTTCCGTCGGCAGTCAGGGCGTGGGATTTATCCTGGACCACGGCGTTCAGGTGTTTGGTGAAAAAGTCGTTGAACCAAAAATCGTGGTTTCCGCTGATCATCACTATCTTGCAGCCGGTTTCGTCAAGTTCGGCGAAGCGGTGTAAAACCCCAAAATATTCCTTGATGATCAGGGATTTCCAGTCGAACCAAAGGTCGAAAATGTCGCCATTGAGCACCAGCAGGTCATATTTGCCCACGGATTTCTTCAGAAAAGCCTGGAAAAGTTTGGCGTTTTCGCGGTCGGCAGCGTCCCAGGGAACAAATTTGATGTGGGCATCGGAAATCACGCAGATGCGCATTTTATCCTCGGGTCAAAAGATAGTAAACGATGTTGCAGCCAAAGCGCAGGGCGGCTTCACGGATTTCGGGCGGGTCCTTGTGGGTGTCCGGGTCAGCCCAGCCGTCGCTGATGTTCGTTTCGTAGGTGTAAAAGCACATCAGGCGGCCGTTTTCGTCAAAAACTCCGAAGGCCTGCGGGGGTTTTTCATCGTGCTGGTGGATTTTGGGCAGCCCGGAGCCGAAACTGAAAAAGGAGGTGAACAAAGGAAAGCTGCCATCCAGTTCCACCAGTTCATATTCGGGAAAAACGCGCTTGATCTCGCGGCGGAAGGAAGCATCCATGCCATAGTCGTCGTCGGCATACAAAAATCCGCCTCGCAGCATCCATTGGCGCAGGTTTTCCACTTCGCGGTCGTCCCAGCGGATGTTTCCATGCCCGGTGAGATACACGAAGGGATACTCGAACAGCTTGGCATCATTGGCTTTAACCACACTCTGGTCGATGGGGAAGTTTGTGTTCAGGGTGGAGTTTACAAACCGTGCGAGGTTTGGCAAAACTTCGGGATCATTGTACCAGTCTCCCCCACCGTCATACTGCAGCCGGGCAAAGCCTGTGCGGGACACATTCCCGGTCACGGCGCCCAGGGCGGCTGTGAGAAAGAGCAGTGAGAAAACCATGAATCTGCGCATGATCTTAGTTTGTGATATCCAGGTCCAGACGCATGAGGATGTTTCCCGAAACCACGTAGAAACAGCGGTTTTGCAGGTCGTAGGGGGAAATGAAATCGATGTCTTGATCCAGCGTGATCTCGTGCATCACGCCGCCGCTATAGTTGTCCAGCACGGCGATGCCGCGATCTTTCGGGATCAGGGTGATGCTTTTGTCCAGGCGCATATCCTGGCTTTGGGTGATCTCGATGGGCTCAAGCCCTGTGCTGTTCGACATCCGGGCTTGGATGTCTTTTTCCCAAAGCACCTTTCCATGCTGGTCCAAACCCAGCACCATGCCGTTCTCCAAGCTTGCCTGCAGGCTGTAAACCGTTTTCAAAAGGTTGTTTACCCTGGAATCGAGTGCGGTTTCCCAAATTGGTTCATTGCCGCCGGGCTTGTAGGCTCGCACAGTGTTTTCGCTGGCCACATAAACGACGTTTTTACTGAAAGCCGGGGCTGCGGTGATTCTTTGAGGCAGGTCAACGCTCCAAGCCACATTCAGTTCCATGGACCGGGCGGGGGAATTGACCGCTTTTCCGATGTTTTCGATGATCTGGGCGGTTTTGGGCTGGGTTTTTCCCGTGAACCAAAGGCGGACGCGCATGAAGCCGTGTTCCACAATGCCTCTGCCGCCAAGAGCCATGTATAAGATCGCCAAGGTGGTGCCCAAAAGCAGGATGAGGGTGCTGATTTCAAGCTTGGTGAGGCGGCGTTTGCGCGGTTTGGCAAGGGGTTTGGAATGTTTGAGAAGCAGCCACAGAGCGGGGCTTGCGTTTTGGAAGGATTCCACCAAGGGTCTCAGGCTGCTGGCATCGGCGTTTCCGCCGCAGACGCTTTCGGCAATCCTGCCGGGCAGAACCACCAAAATTTCGTCTTCGTCCAGATGGAACTTTTGGGGTCGAACGTTGATGTCTTGATCCTGCAAGCCCAAAAGGTTCAAGCCCTGCAGGGGCTGGATGTGGTGGTTCTTCCAGTTTTTGCCAACGCTTTTCAGCTTTTTGCCTTCCGTGGCAGCGCAGAAAATGCGCCCGAATTGGACGAAATAGATGTCGTGATCGTAGCTTACGGCAAAAAACAGGGACAGTCCCTTTTCTTTCAGGTCCGTGCGACGCAGGCTGGCATGAAGCTTCCAATGAAAATCCTGGAAAAAGCTTTTCAGCCAGGATTCGATCTCTATCCTTCCGATTTCCAACACTTTGGCAGCCATGATCTCGAGCTTGACCATGGCCATGATTTCTTCCAAAACCACGTCTTCTTCCTCGTGAGCGGCACAAAGAAACCAGCCATAGCGCCCATCCTTGGAGGTTTGGATCTCGCAGATGCTCTGCGGATGCCGGGAAAATTTACTTTGCAAAGTGATCATTATAGTTTAGCTCCACCATTTTAGCATGCTGCGCCAAAAGACCCGCACGAGGGTGGGAAAATCCATCAGCATATTTGTGTAGGCGGCGTTTGCCAAGGGGCACCAACACTCTTTTTTGTGGATGCTCCTGCGCTCCAATTCCGCCTCATGGTCAAACCAGATTTTTCGGAAATTATAGTTGCTTTTACGCAGATTGCCCAGGGGACGTGCCTTCACGCAGCAGCTCCAAAGGTCGCCATCGGGCGAAATCTGCACCGAAGCCACTCCGGAATAGCAGGGCAAAACCTGGCGCTCGTCGCGCATGATGCGTTTCACCAGGTTGTAATATTCGATCCTGAACGCCATCGTGATCTTGTTCATGCCTTTGTAGCGGGAGTTTTTGATGCTGTGGATCAGGTAGTCGATGGCGGATTTGTATTCCACCAGGCTGGGCGTGATCTGCATGCCCATGGTGTCCAGTTCCACGCGCTCCTCCGCAATTTCCGTGATGTAGGAATCCGGCTCCAGCCTCATCAAACCGCTGGCGATGGCGGGAAAATTCTCCACGTTGAATTTGGAAATCACGGTGTGGATTCCCACGGCCAGGTTTGGAATCTTGAGCGCTTTCAGGCGGTGAAAAGTGGATATGGCTTTTTTGTAGTTGCCCGGAACGTTGCGGATCTGGTCGTGCTGGGCGTCCAAGCCGTCAATGGAGATATTGATTATGATCTGGCTTTTGGGGCAGGCGCGGGCAATGTCGGCGGTTTTTTCCACGATGGCGGAAGTGAGGATGCCGTTTGTGGGAATATTAATGATTCGCGGGCGCGAGGCTTTGTAGATTGCGGAAACAATCTCGGAGATATCGCGCCGCAAAAAGGGCTCTCCACCGCTGAAGGTGACCCAATATGGCGCATGCCCGATCTTCTTGAAGGTTTTGGCATATTCCTCAACGGTGAAATTGCGCGCTTTCTTTTTCCAAACATTGCAGGTGCTGCAGCGCGAATTGCAGCTGTAAAGCAAGCTGACTGTATAGCTTACGGGCAGAATCTTGGGAAAGCCGATGTGCTTCATCAGCCAAAAACCAATCATCTTGAAAAATAGTGAAAACATCAGTGAAGCCGCTCCGTCATTTCTTCAAATCTTTTGTGGATCGGGCGATATCCCAGGCAAAGGGGTTTTTCCCTTTCACATGAAAATCCCAGGAGCCGAGCATGCGGCAATACATTTCCAAAGCCATCACGGCAAAGACTTTGGGCGCGGAAGCCGGATATTGAAACAGTTCCGCCAACAAGATCCTGAACAGGGTGCCGCCATCCTGGGAAACCACGCTGTAATCCTGATGTTTCTTCAGCCAAAGGTGTCCGTTTTGGATGCGGCGGCGCTGCTTGATGAAATCCTTCAGGTTCAAGGGACCCTTGTTGTTGATGATGGCGCCGGGCACATAGCGCAATTCCAAGCCCTGGGCGCGCACGATGGCCTCGATGCTTGCTTCGTCAACTGCGGATTCCGCGGGAATGGAGTCCATCAGCCTGCGAAAAGCGATCATTTCGCCAAGTTTGGGTGAAATCAGTGCCATGCGGTGATGCAGCCGCCAAAGCAGGTGCACGGCAAAGCCCATGAAGGTGTTTTGCGGATTCACGGGCAGGGGCCTGCCGCCACTGGCGCCCACTTTGGGGTCCAAAAACGCCAGGGCAAGCTTTTCAATCGTGGTTGGAGCGGGAATCACATCTCCGGAAATCACGATCAGGATCGGAGATACGGCTTTTGCCAAAAAAAGATTGATGGCGCTGGATTTGCCCTCGCGCTTGGCCTGACGGATCAGGGTGATGCGGGGATCCTTTTCTGCAAAGGCTTCCACCAGTTCGTCCGTGCCGTCGGTGCTGGCGCTGGAAACCACGATGATCTCAGCAATCTCGGCGCGCTTCAGCTTTTGGGTGGTGAGCGCCTGGAGCAGTGGGACGATGTTTGCCGCTTCGTTGTGGGCAAAAACTCCCAGGGAGCAGACAATCTGTTCTTTTTTCACGATGTCTTCCTCATCCAGGCAAACCTTCAAGTTCTTCGCGGGCAAGCAGTTCCTTGTGCACGGAATCCAAAAGACCGTTGATGAAGCTCACGGAACCTTCGCCGCAAAACTTTTTGGCGATCTCAATGGCTTCATTGATCACCACCGGCGCCGGAGTGCCGGTGAACATCAGTTCGTAAACCGCGATGTTCAAGATGCTCAAATCCATTTTGGACATGGCTTCCAGGCTCCAGTTCTCACTGTGTTTTCCGATCTGAGCCTGGATCTGCTCAAGGTTGATCACCGTGTTTTTCACCAGATCGTCGGCAAAATCCAGGACTCTGGCTTGGTTTTGCAGCCTGTCCAGCTTGGCAACCTGCTCCATCAGTTCGGGATAGCCGCTCAGCATGCCATATTCCCGATACTCTGGATCAATCTCCCGAAAGTCCAGTGCATAGAGGGTTTTGGCCGCAAGTTCGCGGGCTTTGCGCCGCAGTCCCAAGGTTAAAATTCCGCCATCAGGTTAAGCATTTCCAAAGCTGCGCTGGCAGCGGAAAAACCTTTGTTGCCAGCCTTGATTCCAGCGCGCTCAAGCGCCTGTTCGATCGTGTCTATGGTCAAAACTCCAAAGATCACGGGCTTGCTCTGGCTCAGTGCGATCTGGGCAATGCCCTTGCTCACTTCCGCGGCGACGTAGTCAAAATGCGGGGTTCCGCCTCTGATCACCGCACCCAGGCAGATCACGGCGTCAAATTCCTTTTTGGACGCAGCCAGCTTTGCCACCTGCGGGATCTCAAAAGCTCCGGGCACCCAGATCGTGGTGATGTCCTCATCCTTCACTTCGTGCCGGCGGAGGCAATCCTGCGCACCTTCCAGCAGCTTCGAGCTGACAAGTTCGTTGAATCTGGACACCACCAGGGCGAACCTGTAGCCTTTTGAGGTCAGTTTACCTTCTATAACTTTCATTACTTTAGCTCCTTTTCACAAGGATTTTTTCCAAGATATGCCATAATATTGAAAGCGCATAATCAATCAAGGAAAATCTTTGCCCCAAGTCTGCGAACTTCACTTTGAAAAGTGGCTAACAAAATTTGGTTGACACAATGCCGCCGCCAAAAATCATGCCAAAAACTATGAAAAACGCAGTGAAAACAAACGAACTCTTTCAGTCGGAACTGGTGAAGATCGTGGATGGCTTTGCCTCCAAGGCAGATTGCCTCGAACAGATGTGTTCCCTTTTGGCTCAAAGCGATTGTCTGGGCAGCCACCAGCGCTTTTTGGATGCCGTTAACGGCAGGGAAGACATCATGACCACCGGAATCGGCAAAAACGTGGCAATTCCCCATGCCCGCGACCTCAGCGTAAGCTGCTTGAAGGCAGCGGTTTGCCTGTTGCGCGAGCCCTTGGATTTTCAAAGCGTTGACGGGCTTCCCGTCCAGTTGATTTTCATGATTGCCATTCCCCAAACTGCGGGAAAAGAATATATGAAGGTTTTGCGCGCCATTTCCGAATATCTGCGCGATGACGCAAAGCGCCAAGCCCTCTTAAACTCAAAAACCTCAGCGGAGCTGAACCATGAAGTTCTCAAGATCCAAGCACTTGTTGCTGACAGCCTTGACGCTTAGCATTTGCTTCCTTTTGGCGGCAGTGAACGAAAACGCCGGCACCACGGGATTTGCCAGCCTGAAAACCGTGCATTCCGCCCGTGCCCTGGCGATGGGACAATCCCTCACCGGAGAAGCTGGAAGCCCGGACGGGCTGCACTTTAACCCAGCCTCCATCTTGAAAATGCAGGCCAACGAAGTGGGCAGCACCTACACGAACTCATTTGTGGGTTCCCAGGGCGGTCAAGTCCAGTTCCTTTGGCCCAAAAACCGGTTCACGGCCTGGGGCTTTTCCCTTAAATATATGAACATGGGCAGCATTGAGCGCACCGAGATGGATCAGAACGGAAACCTTGTCTCCACCGGGGAAACCTTTGGTGCAAACAACATTGTGGCGTCCGCTTCGCTGGCAAAATATATTTCCGACATGGTGGACCTGGGTGGCAGCGTGAAAGTGATTTATGACCAAATTGACGACAAAAACGCCGCCGCAGCCATGCTGGACCTGGGCATCATGCACCATCCTGAAAATGAAAAGCTGAAAGTGGGCGCCAGCGTGCGCAACCTTGGCTTCCAGCTCAATAAATATTCCCAAACGGGTGAAGCGGAAAAGCTTCCGCTCACTTTTGCCGCGGGGATCAGCTTCCGCTTCAATCCCAAAACCATGGGAAACCTGGATATTGGAAAAGCGACCGGAGAAAATATCGTGGCCAAGGTGGGTTTTGAATATGAGCCATATCCAAACCTTGACCTCCGCGCCGGATTTCGCACAAACGCAGCTGATGGCTACACCGGCGGTTTCACCTCGATTTTTTCAGGGTTTTCCCTGGGCGCCGGCTGGAAATGGAAAAACTACCGCATTGACTATGGCGTGGCGTCCTATGGCGGTTTGGGCTTGCAAAACCAATTGAGCCTCAGCCTGGCGCTGCCTTAATAAAGGGTATTCGATAATGCGGGATTTTTTGCTTGAAATAGGGATGGAGGAGGTGCCTGCCACACAGCTCCAGCCCGCTGTGGAGCACATTCTTTCTTCTTTTGAAACCCTGGCCAGGGATTCGGGTTTGGGATTCAGCAAAGCTAAAGCCAGTTCCACTCCCAGGCGCTTTTTCCTGCTGGTTTGCGGATTGCAGGAAGAGCAGGAAGACGTGGCTGTCCACAAGATTGGACCCGCAAAAAAGATCGCCTTCGACGACGCTGGACAGCTTCTGCCCCCTGCCCTGGGCTTTTTGAAAAAAAACAACGCCCAGCCCGAAGACATTGAAATAGAAAGCTCAGCACGCGGTGAATTCATCGTTTTGAACCAGATCCAAAAAGGACGCCAGACCCAGGACATCCTGCAGGAATGGATTCCCGGGCTGATCAGCCGCCTGCCCTTTGATAAAACCATGGTGTGGAACGCTTCCAAGCTCGCTTTGTCGCGTCCTTTGCGCTGGCTCTGTGCGCTGTGGGGAAAAGAAATTATCGACCTGGAAATAGCCGGCGTAAAAAGCGGAAACTTCAGCTTTGGAAACCGCTGGCTGGGTTTGGAAAAACCCTTGACCATAGATTCGCCAAGCTCATATTTGGAGGTGTTGCAGCAAAACCATGTTTTGGCAGACCGCGGCAGGCGCCGTGAAAAGCTGCAGGATGAACTGGACAAGGCGGAACTGCCAGAGGGACATGAAATTGCACAAGACGAACGCCTCACCGACACCAACACCGACCTCACTGAATTTCCCAGCGCAGTGGTGGCAGAGTTCAATCCGGAATTCCTTTCCCTGCCGCCCAGAATCATCAGCTCCACCATCAGCCAAAACCAAAAATACTACTGGGTGCGCGATGCCGCGGGAAAGCTGAGCAATACATTCGTTTTTGTATCCAATGGCGACCCTGAATCAGCCGGTTTGATCCGAAAAGGCAATGAAAAGGTCGTGTCCGCCAGGCTTGCCGACGCCTTGTGGTACTTTGAAGAAGACACAAAAAAGCCGCTTGAAAGCTGGCTTCCCCAGCTTGAAGACGTGGTTTTTCAATCCCAACTGGGCACGATGGCAAACAAAACCGAACGCATTGTCCAAATCACCCGCCAGCTTTGCGGCAAACTGGGTTTGGACGATGAAAACACACGCCTGGCAGAACGTGCCGCCCTGCTTTGCAAGGCTGATCTCGTCACAAACATGCTGGGCGAAAAAGAATTCACCAGGCTGCAGGGCTACATCGGCCAACAATATGCCCTGGCTGCAGGAGAAGACCCCGCAGTTGCCCAAGCCATCGGCGAACACTATCAACCCCGCGGTCCCAATGATGCCCTGCCCGAAAGCCTGATTGGAGCGATTGTTGCCGTGGCAGACAAGCTGGACAGCGTTTCCGGCATCATCGGCATTGGACAGGCTCCCACCGGCTCGGCAGACCCTTTTGCCCTGCGCCGTGCCGCAAACGGAGTGGTGCAGATCATCGTCCAGCGCGACTGGGATCTGGATTTCTCAGAAATTCTGGATTTCAGCTTGGGTTTGATTGCAAAACAAACCCAAATCGTGCCCAGCGCCGCCGAGGATCTCCAAGCCTTTTTCACCCAAAGGGTGCATTGGCTTTTGAACCAACTGAAGCTGGATTACGATGTGATCGACAGCCTGAAACACCTGGCTTTGAAAAACCTCAGCGACCTCAAAAACCGGGGGCTGGCACTGCAAAACTACCGCAGCAGGGACGACTTTTTGCGCCTGGTAATCGGTTTCAAGCGCGTTTCCAACATCATCGAAGCAGAAAAAGACCTGCCCCGGGTGGATGAAAAGCTTTTGGAAGAAGCTGCCGAGCAAGCACTGCACACCGAGCTGAAAAGCCTGCACACCAGGATCGACGCCAGCTTGGCCAAGAACGACTACCACGAAGCCATTAGCATTTTGATAAAATATGGAGCAAGCATCGATGCCTTTTTCGATGCCGTGCTGGTGAACTGCGAAAACCCCGCCCTCCGCCAAAACCGACAGGCCTTGATGCGGGACGTGAAAAAGGAATTTTTGCGCGTGGCAGACATCAGCCGTTTAGTGTTAGATAATGAAAACAGAGGAACATAGATTATGGACATCATTTCGGAATTAAGAGCCAAAGCCAAGAATCTCGAAGGGCGCATCGTGCTGCCCGAAAGCTTGGACACACGAACCCTTCAGGCTGCCGATATCGTTATGCGTGAAGGCTTTGCCGACATTATTCTTGTGGGAGACCCCCAAGCCATCCATTCGCGGGCTGAAATCCTGGACCTGGACATCAGCCAAGCCACCATCTACAACCCCGCCGAATTCAAAGAGATCGACAAATTTGCAGACTATTACTATGAACGACGCCGGGAAAAAGGCGTGAACCGCGAACAGGCAGGCCAGGTCGTCAAGAACGAACTCTTTTTCGGCGCCCTGCTTGTGAAGTTCGGCTATGCGGACGGCATGGTTGCCGGAGCTGAAAACACCACTGCCGACGTCATGCGCGCGGCACTTCAGGTGGTGGGCGTCACCGAAGGCGTGAAAACCGTTTCCAGCTGCTTCATCATGGTGGTTTTGGACTACCTCTGCCAAGACAGAGTCTATTTCTTTGCCGACTGCGCAGTGGTGCCGGATCCCAACGCAGAACAGCTGGTGGATATTGCCATCAGCACAGCCTCCACGCGCAGAGCCATTTTGGGCGACGATCCCAAGGTGGCGCTGCTTTCCTTTTCCACGCGCGGCAGCGCCAAGCACGAAAAGGTGGAAAAAGTTCAGTTGGCAAAAAAGATCCTCAGCGACCGCAAGGTGGATTTTGACTTTGACGGTGAACTGCAGCTTGATGCAGCCATCGTGCCCCACATCGCCAAAATGAAAGCTCCCGACAGCAAGGTTGCCGGCGACGCAAACACCCTCATTTTCCCAGACCTGCAATCCGGAAACATTGGCTACAAGCTGGTTCAGCGCTTTGCCAAAGCCGAGGCGATCGGCCCCATCATCCAGGGCCTGGCTTCCCCGGTTTGTGATCTTTCCCGCGGCAGCTCCCGTGAAGACATTGTAAACACCTGTGTCCTGGTGCTGCTGATGGCAAATCAAAAAAATAAAAAATAATGATATAAGGATACCCAAATGGCGATCAAAATCTCCAACCGGATCAAACTGGTGAAACCCTCACCAACCCTGGCTCTTTCCGCCCGTGCCAAAGAAATGGCGGCGGCGGGTCACGACGTCATAAACTTTGGCGTGGGTGAACCCGATTTCAACACCCCCGAATACATCAAAAAATCCGCCCAGGCGGCAATTGACGCAAACTTCACCCGCTACACGGCAAACGCCGGCATCATCGAACTGCGCAAAGCCATCTGCGACAAATTCAAGCGTGAGAACGGCTTGGACTACGATCCCAAGCAAATCTTGGTTTCCCCCGGCGCCAAGGCAAGCATCGTGAATGTGCTCATCGCAGTTTGCGACGCTCAGGACCAGGTTTTGATCCCGGCGCCATATTGGGTGAGCTATCCCTCCCAAGCCATGCTGGCAAACGCCGAACCCGTGATCATTCCCACCAAGGAAGAAAACTCATATCGCCTCACCGCAGACGAATTGCGCCATGCCATTCAGGAAAACCCCTGTGCCAAAGTGCTAATGATGAACAGCCCCAGCAACCCCACCGGAACGGTTTACACCCGCTCTGAACTGGAAGCGATTGCCAAGGTCTGCGTGGAACACGACATTTTGGTGATCTCGGATGAGATCTATGAACGCTTGATCTACGATGGAGTGGAGCACATTTCCATCGCTTCCTTGGGTCCCGAGATCAAGGAACGCACGGTGATTGTGAACGGTGTTTCAAAAGCTTACGCCATGACGGGCTGGAGGCTTGGCTATGCAGCCGGGCCCGCCCACATCATCGCTGCCGCCGGCAGGGTTCAGGCTCATGCCACCTCAAACGTTAACTCCATCACCCAAAAGGCCTGCGTGACCGCTTTGGAAGAAGAGGACGACTCCATCGAAAACATGCGCGCCGAATTTGAAAAACGCCGCGACTTCCTCTTTGCAGAGCTCAGCAAACTGCCCCACATCAGCGTTTTCAAGCCCCAGGGCGCCTTCTACATCATGCCAAACATCCAATGGTATTTGGAAAACAACAAGCTCGGCATCACAAACAGCAGCGAATTCTGCGAAGCACTGCTGGAAAAACACTATGTGGCGCTGGTTTCCGGCGAATCCTTCGGAATCGACAGCAATGTGCGCTTTTCCTATGCCAACAGCATGGAAAACCTGGAAAAAGGAGTGCAGCGTTTCGCTCAGTTCCTCAGCGAACTGCGCTCATAACACAGTTTTGGAACCATCATGACGGATATTGACGAAAAATATCGGGAGCGTTGGAAAGACAAACGCAAAAAAACCTACGACTGGAAGCGCCTGGTGATCATGATTTTGGCGCTGATTGCGATTTTGTATGCGCTGAACCGATTGAACAAAGTTGGGAAAACCCAGGAGTCCGGTGTGGAATTCGTTGACCCTGAAAGCAGTCCCAGCCAGGAAGGCCAGCAATGAGTTTGGCAACCGTCCGGGCTGCCAGGAACGCTTCAGGCTTCAGAGTGATTGGGCTGCATCACCTGGAAATGGCAGACCCCCGGAAAAAGGCACACCAACTCCGCAACTGGACTTGAGCGTAAAGCAATGAACGACAAGAAATTGGACTACCGCAGCGCCGGGGTGGACATCCAAGCCGGCGAAGAGGCTGTGGACAGCATCCGCCACTTGGCAAAAAGCACCTACAACTCAAATGTTTTGAGCGACTTGGGAAGCTTTGGTGCGCTGTTTGGCTTCAACAAGGAAAGCTATGCCGACCCGGTTTTGGTTGCCAGCACCGATGGTGTGGGCACAAAATTGCGCGTGGCGATCATGGCAGAGCGCTATGACACCGTGGGACAGGATCTGGTGAACCACTGCGTGAACGACATCCTGGTCCAGGGCGCCGAGCCGCTTTTCTTTTTGGACTACATCGGCTTGGGCAGGATGGACCCCCGGATCGTGCACCAGATCATTTCCGGCATGGCAAAGGCTTGCCGGGAAAACGGCTGCGCCCTGATCGGCGGAGAAATGGCGGAAATGCCCGGATTCTACCAAAGTGGAGATTTCGACTTGGTGGGAACCATTGTGGGCGTGGTGGACAAAGCCAACCTTCTGCCCGCCGCCAGAATCAAAAAGGGAGACATCCTTGCCGGAATCCCCAGCACCGGGTTGCAAACGAACGGATATTCCCTTGCCCGCAAGATCGTGTTCGAGCACATGGGCTTGGGCGTGAACGACGTTGTGCCCCAGCTTGGCGCCACCGTTGCCGACCTCCTGCTCAGTGTGCACGGCAGCTATCTTCCGCTTTTGAGGCCCATGCTGCGGGACAGGCGCCTGCATGGCTTGGCACACATCACCGGAGGCGGAATTCCCGGAAACCTGAAACGCATCATCCCGGAAGGGCTCTGCGCCTATGTGAGCTATGCGGATCATGAGATTCCGCCGCTGTTCAGATTGCTGCAGGAAGGCGGCAATCTGGACCGCGAAGCCATGCTGGAAACCTTCAACCTCGGCATCGGCATGATCGCTGTGATCGACCCAGCCTTCGCTTCTGAATTCATGAGCGCAACCCAGGCTCTGGTGATCGGTGAAATCGAAGAATGCCGCACTCCGGAAGACAAGGTGGTCTTCATCGACTGAATTCCAGTCCATAAAAACAAGTAAATCAATATAAGACAAACAATTAGCCCGGGGATCCCACCCGGGCTTTTTTTGCTCTTTTCTGCCAAAACCTGCGCCTTGTGAGCCCCTTCCTTGAGCCCCACAAATTTTCTGGCTGCGTGATCCCCGTCGAACACCCGCCTTTGGGCGGGTGGCCAAGGATGGCGAGACGGGAGCAAAACGGTTTGGAGCCCAGGGCCACGCTTGAACGGTTCGCCATCGGCAAAGATTTTTCCCGCTTAAAAACTGCTTACAGCCTCCAGCCTTTGGACTTGAGCCAGATTGGATTTAGGTTCGGAACTTGTGTTCCATAAAAAAACCTTGACGATTTTTGGTCAGCCAGATAATCGCATCCTAATGGGAAATAATCTTGTTTTGGTCGGTTTGTTTCTTGCAAAATAGATGTTTAAAGATTAAAAAGCCATATAAGAAGGGAGGTTTTTCGATGCGAAAAACTTTATTTATCCTGCTGTTTCTCAGCCTATTTTGTCTAACCTTTTTGGATGCCGCCACCACGGGTCGGCTTTCTGTCCGCGTTCGAGACAGCCAAGGTAAGGCAATTGAGTTTGTGAACGTTGTTGTGATGCGTGGAACTCAGCGCGTCACTGGCGGACAGACCAATGCCAAAGGCACCGCCATCATCATCAATATTCCGCCGGGAACCTACACGGTTCGTTTTTCCCTGATCGGCTACGACACAGTTTCATACAACGATGTCCGCATTCAAGTTGACCAGACCACAAACCTTTCCCCGGTCATGAAAAAGGCGGGAGTGACACTTTCCACAGTTGTGGTCACGGCAGAGCAGGACAAAGTTGGTAAAGACCGCACCTCCAGCGAACGTCAGATCGAAATGGACCGCATTAGCGACGTTTCCGTGAGCGACGTTGCCGGCATCGTTGCCCTGCAGGCTGGAGTGAGCAACATCGGAGGTGAGCTTCACATCCGTGGAGGCCGTGCCAACGAAATCAACTTCACGGTGGACGGCATGAGCGTTTCCGACCCCGTTGACGGCGGCAGCGCCCTGGGAGTGGACACCGACGCCATCAGCGACATGAAAGTGATGACTGGAGGATTTCCAGCAGAATATGGCAACGCTCAGAGCGGAGTGATCAACATCGTTACCAAAGACGGCGATCCTTTCTATTCGGGCAAAATCGAGTATAACACCGACCATATCATCGGAAGCGGCCGCAATTCAGACCTGGTGAAATTTGCCTTTGGCGGACCGATCTGGCCTTTCTCTGGTGAAAACCTGCGTGAAAAGCTCACCTTCTACCTGAACGGCGGAGGTGAATGGCTGGATGGACGCATGAAAGATTATTACATCGCAGACCCCATGAGCGATTATCTCTTTTTCGATACTCACAACAATGCGTGGCGCCAGCTTTTGGAATATGAATATCCGATCAACGACCCCTACGAAGACAGAACAAGCTTTTTGGGCTTGGATCTGGGCAACCGCAACTACAATGCCTACAACATTAACCTGAAGACCAAGTTCGTGCCCAGCGCCACCCAGCGCTTCACGCTTGGCGCCAGAGGAGACTTGAACGTTGACTATCCCTTCTCCTGGGGCTCGCGCTATGCCTTGGATCATTATGCGGAATCCAGAACCGACCAAAGACAATATATCGGTACTTACGACCACATTTTCAGCGGCACCATGAACCTGAAGGTGAAAGGCAGCTACTATCAAAAGAACAGCAACACCGGCCCCAGAGGGATCGACCGCAACAACTATATCTATATGAACATCGATCCGGAAAATCCCGGCGTGGACTATGTGGATAACGTGCTGATGGGTGTTCAGGGTTGGGACACGGTTGACCACGACAGCGACGGAATTTTCAGCCCGGACTATGACGGCGACGGTATCAGCGATGCAGACTATCTGCCCGCTTCCTATTGGACCTATCGCATTGCCGGCGTGGAAGATCCCCGCACAATCACGGGCTTTTCCGCTCCCGGCAGCATCTATCAGTTCTATCAGAACGACGTGACCACCTCCATCAACACCAGGGCGGACTTTGAGTGGCAGATCAACGAAACCCACCTTGCCAAAACCGGCTTGGAAGTGATCAAACACTCCATCAAAAAAGACCAGCTGCAAAGCTTCCTCACCATCTATGAAGACCGCTTCCAGTCCAGCTTGAAGCGCGTTTGGGACGGCATGGCAAGCTTTGAACCCGTGCTAAACGATGATGGCGTCATCACAAACGTGCCCGACGAACTGTATGACATGTATTTGACCGACGACGGCATCGTGATCCCGATTTACAAACCAACAGACTACTATCGTGCAGCCCAGGAAGCCTCTGGAAAGCGTGACGGCTACCAAGCCGACCCCTGGCAGATGGCATATTACATCCAGGATAAGATGGAATGGGAAGGCATGATCGTGAACGCCGGACTCAGATTTGACCTCTGGTATCTGGGTGCAAAATATAAGGTTTTGCAAGACGACGCCAGCTATCGCACCGTTGAGTTCGATCCCAGCGAAAGGCTGCAGGTGATGGTTTCACCGCGCCTGGGTGTTTCCCACCCCATCACGGATCGCGACGTTTTGCGCTTTGCTTACAACTATCAAAACCAGCTTCCCCAGATGCAGTTCATCTTTACTTCAAAGACGCCTGCGGACGCCAACGTTTCCGACCAGACCGTAACCGTTGGAAACACCATCCTTGAACCGCAAATCACTGTTACCTATGAGGTTGGACTCTCCCACCAGTTGGCGGACGACTATGTGTTGGATATGACCGCCTACTACAAAAACCTCTACAACTATGTGAGCACCATGAAGGAAAGCAAACCCGGAGAAGAACAGATCTTCTGGTATAAATTCATCTCCGAGGACTATGGTTCCGCTCGCGGCATCGACATCCAGTTGGAAAAACTGCTTTCCAATTTCAACACCTGGAGCGTTGCATACTCGCTTGCCTGGGCGCATGGAAACAACTCTTCCACCGTGATCCAGGACGAAGCCACAAACCTGAGGGAATTCCCCCTGGATTGGGACGTGCGTCACAACCTGAACCTGAACTACACCTTCCGCATCGGACGCGGTGAAGAATTCTTTGTGCCCTTCACAGACTTCATCCTGCCTTTGGACGACTTCAGCGCAAACATCAACTGGAGCCTTGCTTCCGGATCACCCTACACACCGCAAAGCACGGTTGGCAGCAGCATGCTGGATACAAACAGCGCCCGCAAGCGCTTCACCCATCAGGCAAATCTGCGTCTCACCAAGGGAATCGCCCTGTCCAACAAGATGAATATCAGATTGTTCATGGACGTGGAAAACCTCTTTAAGACCAAAAACATTCTCTCTGTGTACCCCAAAACCGGAAACTACTATGAGACTGGGGAAGACATTTCGGATCCCAACACAAACTACACCTATGCCGAACACCAGTTCGTGTATGACAAATACATCCGAAATCCAAGTATGATAAACGATTATCGTGGCGTCACTTTTGGCGTCTCGTTCAATTTTTGATAAACTCCATGGAGGAAAAAGAAGATGAGAAATAGCTTCTCGAAAATACTTACACTCATAATGCTTATGAGCCTGCTGCTGGTTGGAATTGCCTTTGCGCAGCCGGCGGCAAAAGCAAAACCAGGTGAACAAAACACCGCTGAACAAGTTGAACAAACCGAGGATGCCGTAGCCCCCGAAGAAGAGGCAGCCCCAGTAGAACAAGAAGAAGTCGAACAAGCAGTGGAGGAAATGGAAAAATCCTCCGGCTTCAGAAGCGTGGCGGAATTTTTGTTTGGCCGCTCACTGGTTAAGGAATTTGTGGACGGCGGCTGGGCGATGTGGCCCATCCTTGCCGTGTTGATCTATGGTCTTGCCTATGCCATCTGGAAATTCATCTCCCTGATGTATGCCAAGGTAAACCTGAACAAGTTCCTGGCTGAGATCCTGCCCCTGATCAAAGAAAAGAAGATCAAAGAAGCTGCTGAAAAAGCCCAGAAGACCCGTGGTCCTGTGGCAGCAGTTGTTTATGCCGGCCTGATTAAAGCAGACAGAGGCATCGAAGCAGTTGAGAAAAACATGGAAAACGCTGCGATGATCGAGATGTCCTACCTGGAAAAAGGCTTCGTGGAAATGACCTCCACCATCACCCTGGCCCCCATGCTTGGTTTCTTGGGAACAGTGGACGGTATGATCGTTGCTTTCGACGCCATCGCCAAAGCACGTTCGGTGGACGCCACCATCGTTGCAGACGGTATCAAGATCGCTCTTATCACCACAAAATATGGCTTGATCTCCGCTATCCCAGTGCAGCTTTTCTATAACATCTTCACCACCATGGTGGACGGCATTGTGATCGACATGCAAAGAGCCTCAGAGAAGGTCACCGAAGCCCTCATCGAGTCCTGATAGGGGGAAATCATGAATGTCACTCGTAAAAGAAGGCGTAAGGTCGAGATCCCCACAGCTTCGACCGGCGACATCGCCTTCCTGCTGATCGTCTTCTTTATGGCAACCACCAAGTTTGACGTGAAAGAAGGCGTGAAAGTTCAGCTTACCAAAGCTGTTGACCAGGCGCAGCAAAAAGCATCTGAGATCAAGCTCACGGAAAACGAAATGACCAGGATCGACATTATGCAAAACGGACAGCTCAGCTTCAATGGAGCCACTCCCGTCACTTTGTCGGACACTGATCTGGACAAAAAGATCCTGGAAAAGATCGAAATGCGTGATGCTTTGAACAAAAGGGAAACCGATCCCACGCTCAGATCGACCAAGATGCTGTTCCTGGTTAAAACAGACCCTGAAGCAAACTATGAATACATGGTGAGAGTGGTTGAGCGTTTGGTGACCCATCGGGACCGGGCGCTGATTTCCATTTCCACTTCAATATAGGAGCAAAGCATGGCAAAAATTATGAAAAAAGAAGCCCCGGATGTGAGCATTCCCACCACTTCCACGGGCGACATCGCCTTCCTGCTGCTGCTCTTCTTCATGGTCTCCACCGTCTTTGTGCAGGAAAGGGTTTTCTGGGTGCAGAGGGAACGCTTCCCGTTTGCCTCGGAAAACATTGAACGCATCTCCCGAAATGAATCTGCAACGATCTATATCATGAAAAAGGGAGACATCCTGATCGACGATTTTCCTCGCACGGTGGAAGACAATTCCATCATTAATGCGATGCAGGCCAAGGCACGGGATATTCCCACCCTTCAGGTCTGTTTTCGCACCGACAGGGAAACGCCCTACCAAACCGTTAGGGACGTGATGATGCGGCTTCAGGATGCCGACACCCGCAACGTTGTCTTTGAAGTTCAAAGAAAACTTTGAGGAGGTAAGACATGACAATTGGAAGCCACGACTGGAAAGACCACAGCAACGCTCAATTCAGCAAGGCGGTTGCATTGGCGATCACGCTCATGCTTTTTGCCTTTCTGATCACAGCGAAAGTGGATACCCACAGATCAAGAGAAAACACTGTGATGGCGGAAATGACCGAGGCACCTCCGGATGAACGGCAAAAAGAAGAAGACGTTCAGGAACAGGAGATCCAGGTCGATATTCCTGTCTTCAGTGAAGAACTTGCCACCGACGCCAGCCCCGAGCTCAGAGAGCAGAGGCTTCAGGCTTTGAAGGATTTTGGAGATATCCAATCCACAACAAGCTCCTCACTCCAATCCGGAGGGGACGACAAACCCTTCGACTTTGTCCCCTACGAGGATTCCCCCGTTCCCTTGGGCAGGATCAGTCCGGTTTATCCAGACTTTGCCAAACGAGCCGGCGTGCAGGGAACCGTGATGCTGGCTGTTGACGTCTATAAGGACGGCAGCGTTGGCAATATCAGGGTATTAAAATCCGTGCAATCCGGACCTGGAGGCTTGGATGAAGCCGCAGTCAATGCCATTCGCGGCCTGCGCTTCCAGCCTGGCAAAAGCGGTGGAAATGCGATTGATACTACCGTCAACATACCTGTCGAGTTTAAGTTAAATTAAGATATATTGGGAGTATTGCATGAAGTTTAACAAATTTGTGTTCTGCCTGCTGCTGGCGCTCCTGGCAACGGGAGTGGCTCATGCAGCCATGGCAGTTCCTTCTTCAGGCACCAAGAAACTGGACCTCCACGTGTACCACAACGTTGGAAACATGTGGCTGCGAGTAAGTAACTACGGTTTCTTTGGTTCCGGGGACGACATCGTTCCCCAATATCCATCCTTGGAATATCCAGGAGGCAGCGGCTACGACTACCTTTACCAGGGAGCCCTGTGGTTTGGCGCGAAGAAATATCGTCGCGACGATGCCGGCAGAAAGCTCTATTGGAAAGCCCAAAATCCAAGTGCCGACAGCTCTGGAACCATTGCCTATGGCACTCCGGACTGGAGGCCATGGATGAAGCCAGTGGTGGATACTTTGGTTACAGTGGGGTTCGATGGCGACTATGACCTCTATGAGTTTTTACCGGCCTACAACCCTTTGGTTGCGGGAAATGCAAACGCCACGGATCTCTACAATGCCTACAACGCCTTGGATGGAACCGCCACAGCCAGCACCCGCTATCAAAAGCGCGGAGTGGATGACGACGGCGATGGCATCATCGACGAAGACGGCGTTGGCTACACCTTCCCGCTGAGGTCAGCGGATGAATTGCCCGCCCAATTCAGCAGTTTTGGTGGGAGATTTATCCACCAAACCAACAACTTTGCCATCATTAATGAGGGTTATAACTCTGAAATCTGGTTCCCGCTGGGGTTCATGGAATTGTCAGACACTTCAAACCCCACCTACTGTTTCACCATGCCCTATGATGACGACGGCGACGGACTCATCGATGAAGACGGCGCACCGGTTTCCGAGCAGGACTTCATTTCCTACTACTATGACTACTGCCCTCTGGGCACGGTGGGAGACAGAGACCTTGGCGGTTCCAGAAGCCGCAACATCCACGTTCCCCTGAATGTGCGTGTCCGCCAGATGTCCTATCAATGGAGCTACGATTACATTAAAAACCTGGTTTATGTGGAATTCAACGTTACAAACATGAACATCGCCACCCAGGACACCTTGTTTGACTGCGCCATGGGAATCTACATGGACTGCGACGTGGGTCCCCAGACCATGGGTCCCGAAAAAGCATCTGACGACAAATCCGGCTACGTGAAAGGAACGGGGTATGAATTTGCCTACACCTACGACGCCGATGGAGATGGAGGTTTGTCAACCGGTTTGGTGGGATCCCGTGTTTGTACACCCGACCCCGAACAGCTTCAATTCCACTGCTGGTATTGGAAGGTTGGCGACGGTCCGGATGACTTCAAGCCCCTGAACATGAACTATGCGCCCAAGCGAACGGCAAACGAGAAATATTGGCTTTTGACGGGCAGAAACCCCGATGAAAGCAAATTTGCGCCCCTGCGTCCGGAAGCGGCTGACCAGATGGAATATGAACAGCCATCGCCAAACGACACGCGCTTCCTTTTCTCTTTCTATGGAGACCAAAAAGGAATGAGCGCTCCCAGCGACAGGTCCTGGAACCTCGCTCCCGGAAAAACAATGAAAATTGTGGTGGCAGTGTTCCCCGGTAAAGATAAGGAAGACCTGAAGCGCACCGCACGCTGGGCCAAAGAAATCTACGGTCAGGCCCAAACCCTGACCACTGTTATCCTGCCGGACACCTTCCCACACTACAATCCGCCCGAACCGCCGGAAATTCCAAAGCTTTATGCTGAAATGTCCGATGGCGGAAACCGGATCGACCTGTATTGGGACAACCGCAGTGAATTCTCTTACGATACCAAAACGGTGAGCAGCGCCATCATCGGATGGCAGCATCCCGGAAGCGCCAACCTCATCCCCGGAATTGACAGCGATCCCGGTTCTGTTGACTGGGCCAGCTACCCCTCACAGTTCCACATTCCGGATCTGGCAGACTCATTGAGCTTCAACATGAACGCTCTGGTCAACCCTTACACCGCTTACAGATTGCGACACGACTTCCAAGGCTACTCCGCCTGGGGACGCAGCGGCAGCGGCTCGCAGGAAGACTGGATCATGATTGACAGATGGGACAAAGTTGACACACCGCAAGACCTCATCGACTTCCAAGTGAACTATGGCACACCGCAATACATCGACTTTGGTGGCTACCTTGGCATCGACAAAGGCCTGCCAAACAAAAACCAGTGGAAGAGCGATCTTTCGGCAGATGAAGCTGGTGATCAATACGCCAAATTCACCACCTTGGATGAGAACTATATGTATATGCAAAATCCGCGTGATGAATTCCATGGCTGGCCCATCTATAACCCAGATGTGGAATGGAGTGCGGACATTGAAAGCCAAGCCCAAGCCATTGCCGACGAATATGCCGGTCTGCCGCTTAATACCATTAAGATGATGCAGGCAAGGCTGTTCAAGCATCCCGAAATCCGCAATGAGATCTATGACGAAATCTTCGATTCCAAATTGATCCCCCTGCCCGGACATGGCGGCCAAATCTACATTCCCGGCAATCCCAACGATCCGGATGATTATGAAGGATTGCAAGATCTGAAAGACCAGCGCCTGGCGCGCAGGTACTACCATTCAGAGATCCTGTATCCTCCCAAGGGTCGTGAATACTACGTTGCCATCACTGCTTATGACCGTGGTATTCCTTCTAACGACCTGAACTTCCTGGAAACCGGACGTGACGCAGATGCGAACATGAAGATCTTCTTCCCCGGCACCACTGCCCAGGAAAACATGGATCATATCTACGTGGTGCCAAACCCATACATCGGCAGCAGTACCTTCGACGGCAGACGTCCCAAAGATGACAAGGGCGACAAGAGCCGCAGGCTTTGGTTTGTGAACCTTCCCCAGCAGTGTAAAATCAGCATCTACACCCTGGCTGGAGACTTGGTGAAGGAAATCGATCACGATGGAGCCTACCAAGCCGACATCATCACGGTGTCAAAGGCTGCAAACCAAGGTCTCACCGCTTCCGGAATTCACGATTGGGATCTGCTTTCCAAGCATAACCAGATTGTGGCGCCCGGAGTCTATATTTACTCCGTGCAAAACAAAGCCGACAACAAGATCAAAGTCGGAAAATTCGTACTGATTAAATAGGGGAGGAATTGTGAAAAAACATAGCATTGTTATTCTGGCCATCAGCCTTCTGCTTTTGCCCGGCCTTCTTTGTGCCAAACCCTTTGGCAAAGTTGGAACCGCGGCTTTGCAATTCCTCAAACTTGGTGTGGATGCCCGCGCCATCGGCATGGGTGAAGCCTATACGGCTGTGACGGATGACGTGTCTTCCGTCTATTGGAACCCTGCCGGACTGGCTCCCGCCTTTGAAAACCAAGTCTTGGTTTCCCACACAAATTGGCCTGCCGGAATCATGCACGATTTTGTGGCGGGAACCTATACCAACGGCGTGCAAACCTTCGCCGCCTACGGATCTGTTCTGCACATGGACAAGATCGACATCACCGACGAAGAGACATTTGGCCCCACAGGAGAGCAGTACACAAACAGCGACCTGGCTTTTGGGCTTAACTTTGCACAGCAGTTCACAAACAAATTCTCGGCAGGTGTTGGTGTTAAATATCTGCGTGAAAACCTCTACACCTTCAACGTGAACAGCTATGCCTTTGATGTTGGATCCATATACAATACCGGATTCAAAAATATCAAAATCGGCATGGCACTGCGTAACTTCGGACCCGACGTCCGCTACAGAGTGGACAATGATGACGACGGTCTCATCGACGAAGATCCCTTCGATCTTTTCGACAACGATGGAGATGGACTCATCGATGAAGACGGTCCGGAAATCGAAAGCAAAATCCCGTTGAGCTTTTCGCTGGGAATCAGCGGAGACATCATGCGCACCGACACATCCCACTGGATCGTTTCAGCTCAGCTGGACAACGTGATCGATCGCATTGAAACTTGGAACCTTGGCACCGAATATAAGATGGGCAACCTCTTCCTGCGTGCCGGCTATCAGATCAACTACGACACAAACGGCTTCAGCGCCGGAATCGGATATCAGATTCCCACCCGCTTTGCCATCATCAATGTGGACTATGCCTACACGGATATGGGCGCCCTTGCAGAAACTTTCTTGAAAAGCGCCCACCGCCTGTCCATCAAATTCAGATATTAAATGGTGACCTAAAAGAATATTATGGAGGAAACAATGAAAAGAACCATATTGGTCATGTTAACTCTTGGCTTGGTATTCTCCTTCGCCTTTGCAAAGGAAATGCAGCCGGGAACAAACCTCAGAGTGTTGTCCACGCCTGAACTCGGTGTGGACAAAATTGAGGCGGCACCCAATTATGGAGCGTCAGCCGTCAAAGCTGCTCCGCAGTACACCTTTACCAAAACCCCAACTTCAATTATAACAAACTACTACGACTACATGATCGGCAGCTACAACGGCCTGCCTCTCAGGGTGATTCCAAGCTCTGAAGGTGGCGGATATTTCTTGACTTTCCATGGAAAACGTCAACCAACAACAACCCGCCGTGCCTTCTATGCCCATATGGACGAAAACGGTAACGTGGTGAACAACAACGAGATCACCAGTGTGCAAAACCACGAAGGTTATGCCACCGTGGCAGTTGATCCTATTTCAGGAAAGCCCTTGTATGCCTGGCATGCGAATGCAGACTCCGACGCTGAACTTGAAGTCCAGTTTGCTTCCGACGCCTTTATCGCCGGCATTTCCGGACTTTTCAACGATGTGGAAGTTGCCATCAACAACCCCCAAACCATCACTGCTCCCAGCGGAACCAGCACCAGCAACAATGAATTCATCTGGCCCACAGCTCAGGTTGGACCCTCTCCCATAGACGGCAAAAGAAGAGTGTATATCGCTGCCAGAAACTCTGAATCGATCGCATACGGTCCGTCTGAGAACCTTCAGATTGCCTATGCCGACTTTAATGGTGACGAGATCGAGATGGGCATGCCCATGGTGTGGAACCACATCACCATCCCCGAAATGAACGCCTGGAATATGGACACCAACGAATGGCGTCGTCCTTTCCACGCCCTCACCACCGACAACGCTGGCAACCTCTACTATGCAGGCTACCACTTTGCCACCGATGGTGATGGAGTCGATAGTATTATCGAACCCGACATCGACGTCTTCATTTGCCCGAACTATGGTCAGGGAACCTGGACCCGCGTGACCGACTATAGCTGGCTGCAAACTTGGAACCCTGCCGGAACCCTTGGTGGCGAAGGTTATTTCCAAGATGATGATGGCGCAGTTCCGGATGGAGAACTGATCTATTCTTTGGCAAACTCCTCCCACATCAATGCCAGTGTGGACGACCTTGGACGCGTTCACGTGTTTGGCGTTTGGGCTCTTTCCACCAAGGATAGTGGCTACTGGCCTCCTTACCAGGTTGTCAAAGAATTCGTGTTTGACCCCGCCGATCAAAGCTTTGTGATCACCGACGTGTTTCCTCAGAAGCATCCTGATGATGATTTCAACGTCAGCTTTGTTCCCTGGGACATGGAAGCTCCTTTTGGTCAGCCAGAATACACCGAGGTTGATGGCAGCTACTATCTGGATATGGCCGTGCTTTATGGCCACCCCGGATTTGCCTGGCCCTTCCCCCACTGGGATAGAACCGCCCACAGCGATGCCATGTTCTTCCACTACAACAATACCAAAATCACCGAAGCCAACGGACACGGCATGATGGCTGCAGTTTGGCAGGATTGCCAGCGTGCCTACTGGTATAACATCGAAAACGATGTGGACTACATGGCCTATTCAAACACTCCGGAAATCTTTGTTTCCGTAACCCCGGACAACGGCAAAACCTGGAGCGAACCCATCAAATTGAACAACCAGGAAGTTCCTGAATTCTCCGGCATCAAACCCATGTGGGTTTATCCCGCTGACCATGTGATTTACACTGGCATGCAGGGTAACAACAAGGTTGGAAAACTGGGAATTATGTTCTACAACGACTTCACCTGGGGTTCAAATGCCATCGATCCTTCCTACCACCCGAATCCTGACGGTGGCGAAGTGATGTTCACGGAACTGGAAATTGTCTTCCCGATTGGCGTGGATCCTGCCAACGACGACAACACTGCTCCCGCCATCACCCAGATGCTGCGTCAGAACTACCCCAACCCCTTCAATCCTGAAACCACCATCAGCTTCGACATGCCCAAAGCCGGCAACGTGAACCTTGGCGTTTACAACACCAAGGGACAGTTGGTGAAAACCCTTGTGAACGGCAACCTTGGCAACGGACGCCAGAGCTACGTTTGGAATGGAACCGACGAACAGGGACAGCCTGTTTCCAGCGGCCTCTATTTCTATCGCCTCAGCGCCAACGGCCAGGTGGAAACCAAGAAAATGATGCTGATGAAATAAAGCATCCCTCAATATATCTCAAGACCCGGAAATCCTCCGGGTCTTTTTTTTGCAGTGCATTCATGAAGTTGCCGAATTTCCCTTGACAATTATTAATCGCTCAGAATACTGATGCAGAGATGGGATTTTGCCATTGGTACAAACACACATGGCAATCCAAAAAGTATAGCGTGAAATGCGATCCGGTGCGCCGGATCTTAGAAATAATAAAATAAGACAACAAGACAGGAGAGAGATATGAAACGTATTTGTTTATCCACCCTTATCCTTATGCTGCTGCCAGGATTGATCCTGGCTGGCACCTTGGTTCCTGGTCCGCAGCCAAAACCTCTTGCTTCCCCGCCCGGATACAGAATGCCGGCACACAGGGACAGTCCCGCCTATACTTTCACCAAGCTTCCCACTGCCATTATCACAAACTATTACGACTATATGATTGGCAGCTACAACGAAATTCCGCTCAATGTGATCCCCGCCTCCGAGGGCGGCGGATATTTCATGACCTATCACGGACGCCGTCAGGCAAACTCCACCCGCCGTGTGTTTTACACACACCTGGACGAAGTTGGCAACGTGATCAACAACAACGAAATCACCAGCATTCAAAACCATGAAGGCTTCCCGGGCATGGCGGTGGATCCGGTTACCGGAAAACCCATGTACACCTGGCACGCCAACGTTGATACTGATGCCGACCTGGAAGTTGAATTCACGTCCGATGCCTTCATGGCAGGAATTTCCGGCCTTTTCAACGACATCACCGTAATCAGCGATTCCCCCATCGAGATTCATCCTCCAAACGGATCCCCCACTTCTGATAATGCCTTCATCTGGCCATGCATGGCGATTGGACCATCGCCCCAAGCCGGCAAGCGCCGCGTTTATGTGGGCATGAGAAACAACACTTCCCATGCCATGAGTGGAAACCCCAGCGAAAACATGTATATCGCCTATGCAGACTTTGATGGCGATGACATTGAGATGGGCGGAATCCTGAATTGGAATCACACCTCCATTCCTGAAATGGATGACTGGAACCATGATACTGTTGAATTTCGCCGTCCCGCCGGAACCCTGGCGGTTGACAATGCCGGAAACCTCTATTGGGCTGGACATCACGTTGCTTATGATGCCGACGATAACTATTTGGACGAAGGCGACATGGATGTGTTTAAATGTCCGAACTACGGTGAGGGAACTTGGGAACACTTGAGCGCCTATGGAAACATCAAGACTTGGAATCCGCCCGCAGCCCCGGGGTCAAACCAAGGCTACTACACAAACCCGGACAACGGCGATATCCCTTACAATGATGATGGCGAAATGTATTTTGGCATCATCAATTCCGGCCATGTGAATGCTGTGGTTGGGCACAACGGCAAACTGCACGTTCCCAGCATCTGGGGATTAAGAGCTTTCAATGGCTACTACTATCCCGCTCTGCAATATGTGAAGGAATTCGTTTTTGATATCAACACCCACGAGTTCGAGATCAGGGATATTTTCCCCCAGAAAGATCCATCTGACGACTTCAATCTAACTTTCACGCCTTGGGACCTTGAAGCGCCCTGGGGTGAAGTGGATGAATATGGAGGCGACGCCGCCAGCGGCTATTATCCGCTCATGGTGACAGATTGGCCCTTCGGCCACTGGGATCAAACCGCCCACGACGATGCCATGTTCTTCCACTACAACAGCGTGAAGCTGTCCGAACCCAACGAAGAAGGCATGTTGGTTTGCGTGTGGCAGGATTCTCAGCGTGCACGTTATTATAACTACTATAACGAAAACGATTATATCGACTTTGCTCAAACTCCCGAAATCCTGATCTCCGTTTCCGCCGACAATGGTAAAACCTGGAGCGAACCCATCAATCTGAACAACGTGGAATCTGCCGAAATGAACGGGATCAAGCCCATGTATGTCTATCCAGCTGATCAAGTGATCTTCACCGGCATGCAAGGCAACAACAAAGTTGGCAAAATCGGCTTTATGTTCTACAACGACTTCACCTGGGGCTCAAACGTTAATTCGCCTTCCTACCACAACAATCCAGATGGCGGAGAGGTGATGTTCATGGAACTGGAAGTGGTGTTCCCAATTGGAGAATCAGTGGACGATCAAACCATTCCTCCCGTTGGCAAAATGCTGCTGCAAAACTATCCCAACCCCTTCAACCCTGAAACCACGATCGCTTTCGACCTGCCGCAGGCCGGAACAGCCAAACTGGAAATCTACAACGTCAAGGGACAGCTCATCAAAACCCTTGCCCATGGCCAACACGATTTTGGCCGCCATTCCTACGTTTGGAACGGCACCGACAATCAGGGAAACAGCGTTCCCAGCGGCCTTTACTTCTATCGCCTCAGCACCAATGGCCACACCGAAAACCGCAAAATGATGCTGATGAAATAATCAATCATCCACAGGATAATATGAGGCCCGGATCTTTTTCGGGCCTTTTTCTTTTGTCCGGCTCCTGCCCCTTGACTCTAAATCATTTCCCAATCATGTCATTAACAAGCCAAAGATTCTTAAGCTTGTTTATGGATTGGTTTTCACTTGTCTTTGAACCTGAGCCAGGGAAAAAGCAATGGATAAAGAAGGGTGCGCTTGTGGGCTGACGCCTTTTTAGTGTAATACCTTATAAGACCTTTGCGTAATTGCTTCTCAAGGTTTGTGAGAACACGTTTGTGAATTCTCACCACTAAATCTGAGGATTTATTGTTCCAATCGAAGAGTTTTTACGGGATTTCTCTATATTTTACCCAAATT
>Ga0209722_1000173_pt1 | contig 77823 bp, 59 predicted proteins | sample BioC12SIPDNA_2_FD_185745 | JGI IMG/M metagenome (GOLD analysis project Ga0209722, IMG submission 185745) | Anaerobic biogas reactor microbial communites from Washington, USA - Biogas_R1_A C12 SIP DNA (SPAdes) (version 2) | ecosystem: Engineered > Bioreactor > Anaerobic > Unclassified | place... | reverse complement strand
TAATGGAGTGACAATAAATATAGCTAACTATTTTGTCAAGAATTATTTACAGTATTATTATGACATGTTTCCTGGACTATTTTTGCCAAATCCGAATGAAAGATTGGGGCTTATGTGCAAAGGTCTTTCTTTTGTCAAGCCTCAACCCGGGTTGATCCTTTTGCTGCCAGGGTGTTCTAATAATGTGACCCGTGACAGAATTTATCCATCCGAGCCTTTGAAACAAATCCTCAAAACCCGATAAAACCGATACCGGTAGATCCAGCCCCACGGGGCAAGCTCATCAGGAAAATAAACCTTGACCTAAAAAGGAAAGATATAAACAGTGTAATCAGTCGTTTCGGCATATTATTGATTATGATTAGCGAGGGATATTAGATACCCTCAAGCAACCTGAGAATCAACGAGTTGGTAATACGCCAACATTTGGGATTCAAGATCCGACCCTGGGAGGATAGATGAAAAAGTACTGCTTTGCACTGTTGCTTGTAGCAGTTATTGGACTGCTGTCCGGACAGACTTGGATTCGATCCTATCCTTGGATTGATCTGAGTCCAAGCCCCACAAATAGTGGGCGCGCAGAAGTTTGCAATGTGATCCCGGCAATTGGGGGTGGATACTTACTGCAGGGGTATTTTAAATTTTTCGATGAAGTTGTTGCTACTTATGAAGATAACGTGTTCTGGAAACTCGATGAAAATGGCGATATTATTTGGAGGAGAACGGAGGGAGGCACTTTCGCGTTTAACAGTATAGCCTCCAATGGTATTGACAGATATTATTGCCTTCAGGATGGTGATTACCTGTATGTTTACGATGCAGAAATGAACAGGATAGGCCGTTATTACTTTCATGCAGTAAATGGCTTTTCAGCTTATTTCTACGACATGCAATATGTTGACGATGGCTTAGTCTTTGCCGGAAGAATAGGCAACCAAGCTGTGGTACTTAAAACCGATTTCCAGTTCAATGTAATCTGGCAGAGCGATATTTTTGGAATAGGAGAAGCACTTTCAATTGAACCATTTGGAGACGGCTGGATATCTATGACGATCAGAGAGTTTGCAGAAATGAATGCAATTGGGGATACTCTCTGGACTTACTATGACTCAATAAACAATACTGGATTCTATGACTGTACAGTGGCATCTGATAACAGCATCTACTTGCTGGGATTATTCAAGATATGGAAGGTAAACACAGTTGAAGGCTCGCTTGAGTTGATCGCTGAAAATGTACCTGGGGGGTTTGACAGTTACAGAAAGCGGTCTATCGATATGCTTCCCAATGGTAACATAGTATATACTGGTAGAACCAGTACCAACCAGTTACTCCATAGCTACAGCCCCGATGGGACACTTCAATGGAGCAGATCATACGACACCTTGGGAGCGATTTACTTTGGGACAGGCTCAAAGAACCTTCTGGTGATGCCCGACGGCAGCATCCTGTTTTGTATGCACCACGGTACTATAGTGCTAATAAAAACTGATCCTGATGGCAATGTAGTTGCCAATGATGATCCAATCGCTCCAGTACCTGTGGCTTCCATTATGGCTTATCCGCAGCCTGCAAGTAGCAAAGTAATGGTCTCGTTTAAAAGTGATCAGTTGGGGGATTTAGGCTACAGCATTTTTAATATCAAGGGACAAAGAGTATACTACGCCAAGATTCATGGGCACAGCAGAGAGCAAAGCTTTGATCTTCCAGACGAAGCTTTAGAGCGCATGACAAACGGTGTGTATCTGATTTGTCTGAAGAGAGGAGATAAACAAATAGCAAGCACCAAGCTGGTGGTAGCGAAATAACTCCCAAAAAACCTATTTTAAACTTATTTTAGGATTATTACAGGACGGGTCACCCTTAAGCCGAGGTCTTAATCAAGTGATAATCAAGCCTTAATCAAGCGTTAATAATTAAGACTTGATTAAGGCTTGATAAAGAAGTGATTGACAGATTGGGGCAAGTGAAAATAATGGCTCTAAATTTAGGAGGAAACTATGAAAGCAACTGTGAAAACAGGAATTAAGGGATTTTCGGGAAAATTGGATGGAGCAATCTACTATTATCATCCCGGCTTAAAACGCACTTTGATGCGTAGAGCGCCCAAAATGCCCTTGCAAACCCAAAACGTCGAGTATGGGAATATCTCACGCCAGATCAAGGCTCTTGAGCCCAGCCAGAGATATCGTAATGATTTTCGTGTTTATCTGAATTTGCTGAGAGACAGGGACGAAAACCTGCGGCTGCCATCCTGGTACAGCCTGTTCATCAAAATGATGTGGGCGATGCAGGCCAGGTATCCCCAGCAGGTGAATCTGAAAACCATCAGCAGAGAGCAGATTATGGAAGAGCGACTGCCCTGCATCAGCGTGAAAGCCGCTGTTGAGGATGGTCTTTTGCCCAAAGTGGCAGGCTATGAATATTTGGATGGAGAAATCTGAAAAGCTTTTTCCTCACAGGTTTATCAACGTAAAAACAGGCTGCCACGAACATTGTTCTTGACAGAACAAGCACGTGGCAATTTTGTGAAATCTCAGTGCGCCCTTAGCTCAATTGGATAGAGCATCTGACTACGGATCAGAAGGTTAGGGGTTCGACTCCCTTAGGGCGTGCCATCTTTTTCCTTGCCGGCTTTTGCCGGCTTTTTTTTATTGCATCATCATGAACAAGATCCAGAAACCCAAAGCCGGAAAAAACCTGCGCCGCATCTATGCCACCATGTTCCAAAGCTGGCCACTATTAGCTTCGGGCACAGTGGCGATGCTGCTTTACGCCATTTTCAACGGTATCAGTGTAACGCTGGTAATTCCGCTTTTCGATTATGTTTTCAAGCCCGGGGATGGTGGATTCAATATCGCCACGGTTTCCGGGCTGTTCAAGGCCTTGGGGCAGGCTTGGCAAGCCTTTTGGAGCGGCGGCGGAAACGGCTTTCCCCGGGGCGGGATAAATGCGCTGAGTCCGCTGTGGGAGCAGGTTCGCCAGATTATGCTGAATTCAGATCCCATCACCCTGCTCTATGGTTTTTGCATCTTTTTGGTGGTGATAATCCTGTTGAAAAACATCTTTTTCTATCTGCAACGGGTGTTGTTTATCAAGCTGCGAGCCAACGCGGTGCGCAAGCTGCGGGAAGATATGTTTGGCGCCTATCTGCAACAGTCGCAAGGGTTTTTCAATCAAGCCCGCACGGGAGACGCGATGGTGCGGATGGTCAGCGACGTGGAAATCGTTGGCGAAAGTTATGTCCGCTCGCTTTTGGAAGGGATTCTGGATATCGTTACCATCCTCATTTTCGCGCGCATAGCAATGCTGCTGAATCCGCGGCTTTTTGTGTATGGCCTGGTGGTGGTGCCTGTTTTCACGCTCTTTGTGGGCTGGCTTGGCAAACAGGTGAAACGCAATTCCGCCCGCATCCAGGCACAGCTCTCCGCACTTTTTTCCTCCGCGGAAGAGGTGTTGAGCGGGATGAAGATTGTGAAGGCATTCCGGCGCGAAAATGCTGAAAAGCAAGATTTTAACCGTGTCAATTCTGCCTATGTCCGGTTTTGGAAAAAAGCGCAGTATTACACCTCCCTCAGCGTTCCGCTTTCAGAGATAAACACGGTTCTCACCGGTGTGATCGTGATAATTTTGGGCGGCAAAATGATACTGGCGCCGGGTTCGGTGTTTTCCCTGGGAGATTTCACCGCCTTTTTGCTGGCGATATTTTCGCTCTTGCATCCGATGAAAAACCTCACCCAAATCTATGCGGACCTGAAAAAAGCGACGGTTTCCCTGGAGCGGATTTTTGAGGTATTGGATAGGAGTTCCGAGGTGGAGGAAGCACCGGAAGCTTTGCCCAAAGAGGGTTTTGAGTCCGAAATAGTTTTCGACAAGGTCAGCTTTTGCTATCGCGAGAATCAGCCTGTGCTCAAAGATCTGAGCTTCAGGGTTCGCAAGGGCGAAAAGCTGGCGCTGGTTGGCTCCAGCGGCGGCGGCAAGACCACTTTGGCGAATCTTTTCAACCGTATCTTCGACGTGGGTGAGGGTGCCATCTTCTTGGACGGCAGAGACATCCGGGATTATAAGCTCGACGCGCTGCGCAAGCTTTTCGGGGTGGTGACCCAGGAAAGTATTCTTTTTTCCAAAACAGTGAGGGAAATCATTGCCTATGGCGCTTTGGAGGAGCTTTCTTTCGACAGAATTCAGCAGGCGGCGAGGATTGCCCACGCCGAGGAATTCATTCTGGAACTGCCCGCGCAATATGATGAACCTCTGCAAAACAAGGGTGCGAACCTCTCCGGCGGGCAAAAACAGCGGCTCTGCATAGCCCGTGCGATAGCGGGAGACCCGCCCATATTGATTTTTGACGAAGCCACCAGCGCACTGGATACGGAAAGTGAAAAACTGGTGCAGGAAGCGATTGACGCCGCCACCCAAAACCGCACAGTGATCATGATTGCACATCGGCTTTCCACAGTGATGAAGGCGGACCGCATCTTGGTTTTGGAGCGCGGAAAGCTGGTGGGAGAAGGTTCCCACGAAGAGCTTTTGCGTTCCTGTCCGCGTTATCAGGAATTGTATTCCGCGCAGTTCAAAGATGGTGTAACTCAAAGCAATGACCTTGGTTGACGCGCATTGCCATCTGGCAAATCTGGGGGTGCAGATGCCCTTGGAAACGCTTTTGGACGAAGCTGGTAAACATGGGATAAAGCGCTGGCTGTCTTCAGCTTTAACGCGTTCCGAGCTATCGCGTTATGCAGAATTTGCATTTCCCGGAATGATGTACAGTGCTGGCGTTCACCCCAATTTTGATGAGTGTGACCTTGCAATTGAGGATATTGCGCGTCTTTGCGAGGAAAAACGAATCTGGGCAGTGGGAGAAATTGGTTTGGATCGGAATGGACCGGAGATAGAAACTCAGAAAAGCCTGTTGATCAAGCAGTTGGAACTGGCTGTGGAGCATGGACTTCCGGTGGTTTTGCACATTGTTGGGCATCAGCAGGCGGCTTATGAAATCCTGAAACGCTATCCCCTGCGCTATTTGGTTCATGGCTATGCCGGAAGCTTGGAAGGCTACAGGCTGCTTGCGCGTTTGGACAGCTTTTTCACCATCAGCGAGCGCATCTTGAAGCCGGATAAAACAAAGCTGCTGCAAGAGATGGTGGCAGACCGCAGATATTTGGCGGAAACGGATATGACCCGCTATTACGTTTTACCGGGGGAGAAAAATCCTCTGTTGCGCCTGCTGGAAGTGGCAGAAAAGACTTTGGTATTATGCGGGATTTCGGAAAACGAGTTTGGCAGGGTTCAAAATGAATCTTTTCAGGCTTTAACCGGAGTTTACATTGACTGAAGCTGCTCTTTCACGGACGGAACTATTGATTGGAGCGCAGGGCTTGGAGCGCTTGCGAGAAGCCAGAGTCTGCGTGATCGGGCTTGGCGGGGTTGGTTCCTACGCGGTTGAAGCTTTGGTGAGAGCGGGGCTTCAGCATTTCACCTTGATAGACTTCGACAAGGTGGGGGAGAGCAATTTGAACCGGCAGATCATTGCGCTGCAGCACACAATTGGACAGCCAAAGGTGGAGGTTACACGCGATAGGATTCTGGGGGTGAATCCCCATGCCAAAGTGCTTTGCCATCAGGTTTTTTTGGACGAGACGAACCGTCCCACCCTATTGGTGGACAACGATTTTTATATCGACGCCATCGACAGCTTGGGACCCAAGATCGGGCTTTTGGAACATGCCGTGCTGCAGGGCTTGAACATTGTGACGGTGATGGGCGCGGGAAATCGCCTGGATCCGGGGTCGGTTCGAATCTCTCCTTTGCACAAGACCCATAATTGCCCTTTGGCGCGGAGGGTTCGCAAGAGCTTGGGAAAAAGAGGGATAAGAGCACAGATACCCTGTGTTTGGTCTGCAGAGAAACCACTTCTCCCAGAAAATGACGACGATTTGCCAGATGATGAGCCGGGTCAGCAGCGGGGCAGAAAACGTCGGACTGTTGGCTCCATCAGCTATTTGCCTGCCATCATGGGCATGCACGCTGCGGCGTGGGTGATCAACTCAATCTTGGATAATATCGAATAAACCGAATCAAGCAAAGTTGCCTGGATGCTATTGACCCAACAGCGACCAGGGTAGCGTGCTTAACAGCGTGTCATTTCATAAACAAAATTCAGTGGCTTGAAACATTCTTCATTGATTTGAATGGATTTTTTATGATTCGGATATTCGCATTTATAGTAGGTGAGAAATCTAATCGGCAGCCAGCAAACCAGCTTGAAAGTCAGCAAGATACGGTGAATATAAGTTCCGAATTATCCGTGTTTTTCAAGCATATTTTGTAACAGGAATCGGGGATTTTTTATTTCTGGAGCCTTCATATTATTTTGGGCTGAATTTTCAGCTTGACAGCAGATGCCCTGTTCAGAAATTGTCTTTTAATGATAGAAGCGGTGTGAAGGATACTTTTCCAGTGAATGGAGAGCCTTTGCGAAGATCAAATAGCTACGGGAGTTAGCTATTTTTTTTGACACAAAATGAGTGTGTGCTTCTGCTGCCGGTTTTGAGCTTGGAGCCCGGTGCTTCAGATTCGACCGCAGATTTGGATTTTTAAACAGTTAAATGTATGAAGGAATGTACGATGGAGTATTACCGACCACAGATCGAAAAGATTGCCCGCAGGATTAGCCAGGAGCAAAACCTTGCGCTTTACGACATCGAAGAAAAGATGACGGGCAAAGGGCGCATCATCACAGTTTACCTCACAAAAATCGGTGGGGTGGGCGTGGACGACTGCGCTGTGTTCAGCCGTGCCCTCGGGAACGAGCTGGAGGAATTCGACCTGATTCCAGACCGTTATTTCCTGGAAGTTTCCTCCCCCGGTTTGGAGCGTCCCCTGAAGCTGAAAAGCCACTGGGTGAGTGCGATAAACGAAAAAGTTGCAGTGCAATGGACCGAAGGAGAGCAAAAGCGCTCCGCCATGGGCACCTTGACAGAAGTTAACCCCAACACGGTGATTTTGGACGACCGGGGTACGATCGTGGAGATCGACTTGAAATCCATCTCCAAGGCCAAAACTGTTTTCCTGGCAAAAGCCAAGGAGGAAGAATGAACTCGAATATTTTGGATGCCGTGGGCAGGCTTGCAGCCATCAAACAACTTGATAAAGAGATGATCCAAGAGATGATCATTGAAGCGATCCACTCCACCCTGAGTAAAAGGCTGGAGCCGGAGAATGACCTGCAGGTTTATGTGGAGGAAAAAACCGGGACGATCAAGGCCCATTTCCTGTGCCGCGTGGTGGAAACCGAGACCACACTGGGCGAGATGTCTTTGGAAGAGGCGCGTCACCTGTATGGTCGCGAAGTGCAGTTGGATGAAATGTGGCCGCGCAACATGGCCATGAACGAATTTGAGCCCAAACTGATCAAGACGACGCAAAAGGCAATTCAGGACAAGATCCGTCTGCTTGAAGAAGATAAAATTCAAAGCGATTTCAATAAACAGAAGAATACGATTGTGAGCGGAAAGATCAAAACCATCGATGATTTGGGTGGTTTTCGCATCGACATAAGCTATACGGAAGCGCTTTTGCCCGCGGAAGAGCAGGTGGAAAGCGAAGCATATCGCGTTGGAGACAACATCCGCGCCTACGTTACAAACATCCGCGCCCACCAATCCAGCATCACCATCATTCTTTCACGCACGAATCCGGAATTTGTGAAAAAACTGTTTGAAACCGAGATTCCGGAAGTTTATGATGGCACGATCAAGATTTTGAAGATCGTGCGCGAACCGGGCATCCGCACAAAACTGGAGATCATGTCTGAAGATCCCAAGCTGGATCCGGTTTCCGCCTGCATTGGCCCCAAGGGTCAGCGCATCGAAAGCATCCGTAAAGAGTTGCGCGGAGAGCAGATCGACATTGTGGTTCACGACGAAGACCCCGGCAAAATGATCGAGCGTGCCCTGGGTATTGAAAAAGCCCTGAAGGTGATCATTGAACGCAATCGCGCCGCCAGTGTGATCGTTGACGTGCAGGATAAAGTGATGGCCATCGGCAAAGGCGGCAAAAATGTGAAGCTGGCTGCCAAACTGACCGGGATGAAGATCGATATTTTCACCACCGAGGAATTCGAGGAAAAACTTGCCAAAGAGCGCCGGACCGTGAGCCACGTGACCGATCTTGACGGCGTTTCGCCAAAGATCGCCGAAGTTTTGCGCAGCGCAGGCTACACCTCTGTGCAGGATATTTTTGCCGCCTCGGTTGATGAACTGTGCAACCTTGAAGGTGTGGGCGAAAAGACCGCCGAAAAGCTGAAGGAAGCAGCAAAATATTTCTGATGACAAACCGACATAGCAAAGCCGGACACCAACCACAGCGCACCTGCGTGGTTTGCAGATCTCAAAAGGATCTGAAGGACCTGCTTGCCTTCTTTTTGCTGCCCGAAGGCTTGGTTTTCGATCCCCAGCGCCGGGTGCAGCGGAGGCGACAGTATGTGTGCCCGGATGAGCTTTGCTTACGCGGTTTGGACAAATGGCGACGCTCACAAATGAAACGAAAATTCAGGCTGAGTTCCATATCAGCCATTTTTCCCCGTCCGGAGCAGACATGACGCAAGAAATTGCCGAAAAGAAGATCATCAACCTGCTGCAATTTGCCCGCAAAGCCGGAAAAGTTGTGACAGGTGCGGACGCCTGCATCCGGGAGCTTAATTCACGGGGCCTGCGCCTGATCGTGATTGCCAACGACAGTTCGGATCGTTCTGTGCGCAGAATAAAACATCAGATCAATGAATTGGATCTGACAACCCCGCTGATGCGCCTGGGCAGCCAGGAAGCTTTGAGCAACGCCTTGGGAGTGCATCAAACCGGAATCTACGGGGTCAAAGACAAGCAATTCGCCGCCCGGATGTTGGAATATCATTCCAGCATCGCCAATGTGGAGGAACAAAGTGCAAATTAGAGTACATGAACTTGCCAAAGAGCTGAAAATCAGCACAAAGGCGCTCAGGGAACACCTGACCGATATGAACGTGATCGTGAAAAGCCACATGAGCTTGGTTGAGGCCGAAGTGGCGGACGAGATCCGTAACAAATACAATGAACAGATGGCTGCGGAGAAGAAAGCGGAAAAAGACAGACGCCGTTTGGTTGAAATGCGTCAAGCCGCCAAAGCTGAAAAAACTGAGGTAAAAGCCGCTCCCAAGAAACAATCCGCAGTTGAAGAGCCTGAAGCGCCGAAAGAGAAAAAGGCTGCCAAGCCAGCCCGGGATAGGAAAAAGACCGCCAAGCCGGAGCCGGTGGAAGAGCCGGTTTTGGATGAGGCTGACCAAGAGGAACAGGAGCTTGAAACTCCAGAACCAGCGCAGCCGGAGATCTATATTCCTCCCGAAAAAGAAGCTCCCAAACATAAGATTATTGTTCCCTTCACTCAGGCAACGCCGGTTCAGCCACGTGGAAAACGGGTTACAAAAGCTAAAACCGATGAGGCCCCTGCTGATAAACCTGCCAGAAGCAGAAGAAGGGGCGGCGCAGCCCGACCTGCCGCCGTTCCGGCTCCTCCTCCTCCGGAAATTCCGATTCAAGCAGCGGATGCCAAAAAATATGGAAAGGCCAAGCCCAAGATCGACGATTTGGGCGACAAGAGCAAACATAAAAAGGCCTTGGTGGGAACTTCCAAAAGGTCCAAACGCAAAGATGAGCCTTTACATGAAGCGGATGAGGCTGAAATTTCCCGCAACATCAAGAAGGTGATGCAAAAAACTTCAAAACGTAAGAAGTATCACAGGGAAGCCCAGCAGACCAGGGAAGAAAGCGATGGTCCGGCTGTGATCAGCGAATACACTTCCGTGAACGAACTGGCGAAGATCCTGAACGTTACCGCTGCCGAAATCATTTCCAAATTCTTTGCCATGGGGCAGCTTGTGACCATCAACCAAAGGCTGGATCGTGATTCCCTGGAAATGATCTGCGATGAATTCGAGGTGGATTTCAGTTTTGAAGAGGAATATGGTGCGGAAATATTTGACCGGGAAATGGAGCAGTATGAAGAGGTTGAGGAAGAACCCAGACCTCCGGTGGTGACCATTATGGGCCACGTTGACCACGGAAAAACATCCATCCTGGACTATATTCGAAACACAAACATGGTTGCCGGCGAATCCGGAGGCATCACCCAACATATTGGTGCCTACCAGATCGAGGTAAACAACAATAAAATCACGTTTTTGGACACCCCCGGTCACGAGGCTTTCACAGCCATGCGTTCCCGCGGTGCAAACATCACGGATATTGCCGTGATCGTGGTTTCCGCCAGCGAAGGCATGAAGCCGCAAACCAAGGAAGCGATCGACCATGCAAAAGCTGCTGGGGTGAATCTGATCGTGGCCATCAACAAGGTTGACCTGCCAGACGCCAATGTTGACCGCGTGATAGCCCAGCTTTTGGAATATGGCGTTTTGCTGGAGCAATATGGTGGAGACATACCTTGGTGCCGAACTTCTGCCGTTAGCGGTGAAGGAATCCTGAACCTGATCGAATTGATCCTTTTGACATCCGAGATGATGGAACTGAAGGCTCGCCGTGAAGTCCCGGGTCTGGCAGTTGTGATCGAAGCCAGCAAAGACACACGCATGGGCTCGGTGGCCACACTGCTGATGCAGGAAGGAAGTCTCAGCAAGGGCGATATCTACGTTTGCGGTGCCACCCACGGCAGAGTGCGCCGGATTGAGAACGAACGCGGCCAGGAAGTTGCAACACTTTTCCCCGCAGACGTGGGCAGGATCTATGGACTTTCCGACACGCCCAAGGCTGGCGACGTGCTTAACCAGGTTGACAGTGAAAAAACCGCACGTTCCATCAGCACAGAAAGAAATCAGATTCGCATGGAACGCGAAAAATATCAGAACAAATCCTCCCTGCAAAACATCTTTGCCCGCATCAAGGAAGAGCAGGCGAGCGAACTCAACATCATCATAAAGACTGATACCGACGGCTCCGCCGAGGCTTTGGCAGACTCGTTGCAAAAGCTCTCCAACCAGGAAGTGCAGGTGAATATCATCCACAAAAGTGTTGGCGGCATCAGCGAAGCAGACGTGAACCTGGCTTCCGCTTCAAACGCGGTGATCATTGGCTTCCACGTGCGAGCCAGCCAGCAGGCGCGCAAATTGGCTGAGGATGAGGGAGTGGAAATCAAGCTCTATCAGATCATCTACGACGCCATCGAAGATGTGCGCCAGAGCCTCATTGGCATGCTGGAGCCTGAATTTGAAGAACAAGTGATTGGTTCTGCCACGGTGCGCCAAGTGTTCAAGATCAAAAAAGTTGGCACGATTGCCGGTTGCCAGGTCGATCGCGGTTCCATCAAGCGTGGATGCAAAGTTCGTTTGTATCGAAACGACGTTATGGTGGCGGAAGACGATCTGTCATCTTTGAAGCACTATGCCGACGACGTGAACGAAGTGCGCGCTGGCACCGAATGTGGCCTTTCACTGGCAAGCTTCTCAGATATCAAAGAAGGCGACGTTTTGGAATGTTATGTCTTGGAGGAAATTGACAAAAAACTATGACCAAATCACATCGCATTCCCCGTTTGCAGGAAGAGCTGAAAAAGCTGTTCAATCTTGCCCTTCAGCAGAAATTGCGTGACCCCGCCCTGGATTGGGTAAACATCACGGAAGTGGTGCTTTCAAAAGACCTCCGTCACGCAAAATTGTATTTTTCACACTACAATAATCCGGCTTCCCACGAAGCCATCAGGGAACAATTGACAAAAAGTTCCGGTTTTTTAAAAAAACAGATCGCAGGAGCACAAATGATGAGGACCATCCCCGAATTGACCTTTTTCTACGATGAAACCGAAGATCGCGCCGAAAAAGTGGAAGCTTTGCTGGCCAGCATAAAACAAAACTATGACGACGATGACGATGCATACGATCCGGATATCAATTTGGATGACTATCTGGACGATGATGAAGTGTTTGACATAGACGAAGACGAAGAGATCTACAACGAATTTCTGGAAGAGGAAGAAGAGGAAGAAGAAGAAAGGCAAAAATAGGCCTCGATGAAGCCCAAGCTTTTTTGGGCAATGCTATGAATAACGACACACAGCAGCTGAAAAAAGTCTTATTGGAAAGCCTGCATCCGGATCTCAGCGTTGGCATCATGTCACACGTGGAGCCCGACGGTGATGGCTTTTGCGCCAGCGTAGCCCTGCAGCGATTTTTGCGTGAATGGGAGATAGAAAGCGAAATCTTGGTGGATCCGGATTCCAAGCTGGAGCGTTTTGACACATTGATGCAGGACGCCAAACTGCAGGTTTTCGACGGCTCCCAAGCCTATGACCTGCTTATCATACTGGATTGCAACAGCTACAGCCGCATCAATGCCCGCGCTGAAGCGGTGAAAAACTCTCGCAAGGTGATCCTTGTGGATCACCATGTACCGGAAAATGAAGTGATCGAGACCGACTACAGCTTTGTGGACACCAATGCGGTTTCAGCAGGGGCAATTTTGTTTGATGCCTTGAAAGATGAGATTCGTGCGCTTTCCCCCAAGGCCAGGATCGCGGTGGCAAGCTGCATCTATGTATCCATACTCAACGATACCAACAATTTTATCAATTCCAATACGAACTCCAGGGTCTTTCGCTTGAGCGCAGAATTGGCTGATCTGGGAATCTCACCCGCCCAGATCTACAAACGGTTCTTTTTGAACCACGCAGCGCTGGAAATGCGTTTTGTGGGCGAGGTTCTTTCCACCATTGAGCTGCATCACGGCGGGCGCATTCTCATTATGCATTCCACCCTGCAGATGCAGCGTCAAAATGATCTGGACGCTGAATCCATCATGAACATCACCCGCTGGGTGCAGGGCGTGAGAGATATCGATATTGTTGCCTATTTCAGGGAAGACAAACCCGGAGAATACAAGCTGAGCCTGCGCTCGCCCTGGGTGGATGTGAATGCAGTGGCTGCCTCTTATGGCGGCGGTGGACACAAAAGCGCCTCCGGGGCAACGTTGCAAGGAAGTCTGGAAAGCCTCAAGACAGATCTTTTGAACAAGCTGACCACAGCCATGAACAAATATCCGGATCATGCCTGAAAAAACTGGTTTTTTGCTGATCGATAAACCCGCCGGCTGGAGTTCATTCCAAGTTGTGCGCTGGCTGAGAAAACTCTCCGGCGTCAAGAGGATTGGACACACGGGAACCTTGGACCCTTTTGCGACCGGACTTCTGATCTGTGCAATGGGTCCGGTCACGCGGCTGAGCCGCTACTTGGAAAATGCCGACAAAAGCTACGAAGCCGTGTTACGGTTCGGGGTTCAGACCAGTTCTGCCGACCCGGAGGGTGAAGTGATTCGCGAAGATGGGCCAATTCCAAGCAGTATTGACTTTGAGCTATTGAAAAAAGAATTGCTGAGCATCAGTGAACTGCCTCCACCCCTGTTTTCTGCCATTAAGGTGGACGGACGTCCTGCCTACGATTATGCCCGTAAGGGTCAGCCTTTGGAGCTTCCGCCACGACCGGCGCGGATAATCGATTTTGAGCCGATCTCCTATCAAGCGCCTGAACTTGTTTATAGATGCCGGGTCAGCAAAGGCACCTACATCCGCAGTTTGAGTGAACATATTGCAGGGTTTTTGGGAACGGTTGGTTACAGTACTGCTTTGCGCAGGCTGGCGATTGGAACGGTTTCAGTTGACAAGGCTCAGCACCCAGATACTTTCGAGGCTGAGATGATCGAAGCCAGCTTTCATCCCCTTCAAGATCTTTTTGAAGGTTTTGAGTTTTTAACACCGGATGAAACGGAGCTTTCAGCTCTGAGACAGGGCAGGGAAACTGCCAACCCCGGCAGTGACAATCAGCAGATTTTGCTTTTGGATCAATCCGGCAAAGCCCTGGGCGTGGCCCGGCGAAATTCGGGAAAGCTGTTCCCGGTGATAAATCTATAAGACTATGAAAAACACTGTTTTAAGCATCGGTAATTTTGATGGCTTGCATCTTGGCCATCGCAAGTTTTTAAGCGAAGTGGTGGGCACAGCCAAAAAACTGGGATTGAGAAGTGTGGTTATGACCTTTGACAATCATCCCGCCGGGGTGATCAAAGGAGCAAAATATACCACATTGCTTCCCATTCGGCAAAAAATCCGTTTGATGCATGAGCTTGGTGTGGACGAGATTCCCATCCTGCATTTTGATGATGAAATGGCCAGAACCTCCGCCGAGGACTTTTTGCGCAAGGATATGGTTGAAGCCTTTTTACCCGCGGTGATTGTGATGGGTCACGACTCCCGTTTTGGCAGCGGCAGAAGCGGCGATCTGGAATTTATGAAAAGCCGGCAAAGCCACTACGGATTTGAGCTCCAAGTGGTTGAGCCGCTTTTGAACGGCGAACAGCTTGTGAGCAGCAGTTTGATACGAAAAACCCTTGCCGAAGGTAATCTGACAGTGGCAAACAAGCTGTTGGGTGCGCCCTATACCATCTATGGTGAAGTGGTGCATGGAGCCGGCTTGGGGAATGGGCTTGGTTTTCCCACAGCCAACCTGCGTTTGGAAGAGCCTTTGCAGTTGTTGCCGCGCTCTGGGGTCTACCATAGCCGCGCTTGGCTGGAAGGACAGAGTTTTTTGGGGTTGACAAATATCGGCACCAGTCCCACTTTGAAACACACTGGTGAAACCGAAGTGGAAACCCATATTCTGGATTTTGACGGCCAGATTTATGGTCAGCCGCTCCGAGTGGAATTGCTTTCATTTCTACGGGAGGAAAAAATGTTCAGTTCCAAGGAAACCCTGCTCGAAGCCATGAAGGAAGACCTTTCCCGGGCTCGAATGCTTGCCGAAAAGGAAGGATTGTGAGATCCGTTCTGGCAGCTCTTTTGGCGCTGTTTGCCATCAGCGCCTGGGCACTGGATTCCGTTCCGGGAACGGGGATGCAAATATCCCCCAGTCAAGGCAGGGAATACAACTTTGCCTACCACACCAGCAGCGACGACCTGAACCTCTTTGGTTCGGACACCTGGGCTGTACGTTTCAATTTTTCCGAAGCCTACCCGCAAACTTATGCCAGCCAATTTGAAGTTACAAAAGCCCTGCTCTGGCTACCCCAAGTTGGTGATTCCGTGTGGGTGGCACTGTTTTCTGAAGCGCATGGCAGCCCCGGTGATCAAATCATCTCTGCAGCGGCGCCGGTGCTTTCCAACCATGTGGAAATCCCTTTTGCAAATTCCGTGTTGGCAGACACCTTGTGGCTGGTGGTGAGCTATACCACAACCTTTTCCAACCGCTTTGTTTCAGCTTCCATGGGTGGAGGCAGCCACAGCTATTTTTGGAACACCAGCTATACCAATCCTTTTTTCCAAAGCTTTGGCACAGCGGGTTTTAACGCTGAACTCCTCTTCGGATTGGGCGGAGATTTTATCCTTGCCACTCCAGATCTTGAATTGGAGGATTTTGAACTGGAAGGGGACTTGCTGCCCCGCCAAACGGTCTATCCCACATTTTCGATTTACAATCATTCCGACCTCACCGTGAATGACGCCAAAGTGATTATCACGGGAAGATCCCCGTCACCACAGTTTGTGCCCAATATCACCATCAATATTGCGGAACCGATTCCGCCGCGCTCACGTTTTGTGTTCGACTCTGAAAGCCAAGGCCATGAAAACTTTGGAATTGCCCTGCCGGACCAGCCTGCACAATTGCGACTGAAAGCAGCACTCAGCAGCGAAAGCGTGAGCGAAACCTACTCTGCCAACAACGATATCATCATCAACCGCTTCAGTTTTCAGGAAGAATATCCGCTGTTTTTAACCGAAAGTTTCATGCGTACGGAATCTTCCATGCAGATCACAGCTTCGCAGGACCAACACGATTACGCCAATATTCATCGGCTGAACTATTTTCCCATTCTCACGGATTCGCTTAGCAACATCCCTTCCCAAATCAGGTTCAACTGGTATCGCTTTAATTCGCTGCCCCGCACAGCGGTGAATGGAAACTTGAGATTGAACGGATTTTGGCCAAATTATGCAGATCATTACGATCAGCAATGCCAAAATCTGCAGGACGCCAGAAGCTTCATCTCTTCTTCACGCTGCGATTTTACCCACGTACCCCAAAACGATATGATCTCGGCGGAGATTATCTTCAGAAACGAAAACACCCTGCTGTATGCCTCGCAGTCTGATTACAACTTGATAAACGACACTGTTCTGTGCGTAGGGCTTTTCAAAAAACATGTTTTTGACGGAGCCGAACGCTGGGTGGTGGAACGCTGGATCAGGCACGGAGCAGGCTTGGGGGTTTCCTCTTTGGGGCAGGGTCAGCAGTTGGATGTGAATTTCAACATCTCGCTCAGCAATCTCAGCCTGATGGAATTGGCTCAAGACTACCGCCTCTACTATTGGCTGCAGCTTAAGAACGGGGGTAAAATTCTCTATTCTGCCTATTCTGACTTCACAGACGTGGTCTCAGTTGAGGATGAGGTTTTGCCAAAGCCAAGGCTGATGGTGGGTCCGAACCCTCTGCGCGGCCAGGGTTCTTTGCAGATCAAAACAGATGGCAATCAAAAATTGGGCAGGATCAGGATTTTCAATCTGAAGGGTCAAATCGTCCGCGAACTATCCGGACAAACGGATGAAATTAGCCTGAATATCGCCGATTTTCCAAGCTCGGGAATCTATTTGCTGCGCGCGGAAATGCCCGGTGCCAGGGGTGAAAATCTTTGGGTCGAACGAAAAATTACCATAATCAAATGAGTTTTACATGACTGAACACATCAATATCTCAGACTTACAGGAACTGATTGGCAAAGAGGTCATCAGTTTCTATTTGGTCGCGGAAATGGAAGTCCGCGATGGAAAAAGTGGTCCTTTTTTACGCTTGAGACTGCAGGATCGCAGCGGTTCGCTCACAGGCTACGTTTGGAAAGATGCCAAAAAAGTGGCGGAAGGTTTTTCCCAGGGCGACGTGGTCAAGGTTAAAGCTGTGGTGAACCTCTACAAAGAGCAGGTGCAGCTGAATGTCTCTCAGATTCGTTTTGCCGACCACTCGGAATATGAGATTGAGCAATTCATCGCCCGCAGCAAAAAAAGTCCGGAGATCTTGGCTGAACAATTTTTTGCCTTCGTGGATAAAATCGAAAACCCATGGCTGAGCAAGCTCTTAAAAAACATCTTTGAAGACAAGGTTTTCTTTGATCGGTTCCTGAATGCTCCCGCCGCCAAATCCTGGCACCACAACTATATGCACGGTCTGATTGAACACACCGTTTCCGTGGCTCGCATCTGCGATTTTGTGTCCGAACTCTATCCTGTAAACCGCGATCTGCTCATCACTGGAGCGCTTTTGCATGATATGGGTAAGGTCTTTGAATACAGCGGAGGCCCCTCCATCGATTTCACCGAAATCGGCCGCTTGGTTGGGCATCTAAGCCTCAGTGATCAATACATTTGTGAACAATCCAGAATGATCCCCGGTTTTCCTGATGAAGTTTTGCTCAATCTGAGGCACATGATCCTTGCCCACCACGGGGAATACGAAAAAGCCTCGGTGCGCCTGCCTCAAACCCTGGAGGCTTTGGTTTTGCACCTCTGCGACAATCTGGATGCCCAAAGTGTTGGCGTGGCCCAGCTTCTGGAAGCCGCCCCAGAGGGCGCAGTCTGGTCTGAGTTCGACAAACTGAACAATCGCTACTATCATCTGACCAGAATCTAAAAAATGTTTCAAACCTCGGTTTTGATGAGCGGTTCCAAGGGCAACGCCGTATTGGTGCGCACATCTGAAACCGCCTTGATTTTGGATGCCGGAGTTTCTGCCCGCTCAATTTTGGCAGCCTTGGAAAAACTTGGCGTCAGCCCGGCAGAAATACAGGGCGTGATAGTCAGCCACGAACATTCCGACCACACCCGCGGAGTTGGTCCCCTCACCAGGAAACTTGGAATTCCTTTGTTTATAAATGAAGAAACCCTCCGCCAATGCAACAGCCGAATTGGCAATATCCCAGGCGGCATCAGGCTTTTCGAGACAGGCGAGAGCTTCCAGGTTCGGGATTTGATCGTCCATCCTTTTTCATCCTCACACGATGCGGCGGATAGCTGCAATTTCACCTTCCTCCATGAAGAAGACGAAACTCGCAAACTGGGCGTTGCCACAGATCTGGGTTTTCCTTCGCGCTTGGCGGTGAACAGGCTGAAAAACTGCAGCACTTTGATCCTGGAAAGCAACCACGACGTGACCATGCTGATGGAGGGTCGGTATGAATGGCCTCTCAAACAGCGCATCAGAAGCGACAACGGTCACCTTTCCAACGAAGAGGCGGTTGGAATGGTGAGCCAGGTGATGCACCAGGGTTTGAAAAATATCGTTTTGGCACATCTCAGCGAAGAAAACAACAACCCGCAAATCGCTTTGAAAACCATGCGGGACTACCTTATAACAGTCCGCAGTGAAGCCCGCTTGTTGGTTGCGGACCAATATGCACACACACCACTCTTAAATGTATAAATCATGAAAACAACACGCAATCTCTTTCTCATAACTCTGCTCCTGATTTGGGGGCAGTTTTTTTCTCTTGCCGCTCAAGCGGGACCCTTGGCGCCGAAAAAGCACACTCAGATTCAAGTGCATGGGCATGAATTGAATGACGACTGGAAATGGCTGGCAGATCGGGAAGCGCCCGAACTTTTCAAGGTTTTCAAAGCCGAGGAAAAGTATGCCAAGAGCCAATTCCGTGGTTCTTCAAATCTGGATCGTGAGCTTTACCGTGAATTCACTCAATTTGATCCGCGTCAAAGAAGCAGTCATCCCTATTTAAGAGATGGATACTATTATTTTTCCCGCTCTTACAAGGGAAAACCCTACGACAGTCATTTTCGCATAAAAGACGAACCCGGCGCAAAGGAAGAACTCCTGCTTGATGAACAGAAGCTCGCCAGAGGCAAAAAGTTCTTTTCTCTGGGCGTGATGAGGGTGAGCCCGGATGCAGAAAAACTTGTTTACAGCGTTGACTATGAGGGAGATGAGAATTACAGACTCTTCATCCGCGATCTGAGCCAAAAGAAAAACTATGATACCGGGATCGATAGACTGGACCAAGCTTTGTGGTTCAATGATTCAAAGAGATTGCTCTTAACCAGGAACAACGAACGCTTCCAGTGCGACCAAGTCTCGATCTATGATCTTCAAAGCGGCACCCTCCAAAGCCTGTATAAGGAAGAAGACCCCGCCCGGAATCTTGGGATCTGGAGTTCCACAGATCACCAGTACTTTTTTATGAGTTCCAGCGCGGCAAAGCAAAACAGAATCTGGTGTTTTGATGCAGGGGCGCAAAATCCGGAACTGATGGAGCTTTCCAGCAGTTGGGATAACTGCCAGGCGTGGCCGGATCACCTTGGCGGCGCCTTCTACCTGATGACTGACCTTTTCAATGCTGACCATGGTGTGTATCGATTTGATGCTGATTCCCCAAGGCCGGAATATTGGGTTGAGCTCGTTCCGGCTGAAAGCGGGCGACCCTTGGATTCGATGGTGCTGATGGATTCTGTGATCGCAGTGACCCGTCGCAACGACGGTTTTAAAAGCATGGAACTTTACGACGTTGACGGCGGTGGGCTCATCCGGACAGTTTCCTCATCCGTTCCAGCCGACATCGATTTTTGGTATAATTACGATCCATCCGCACCCCAAATCATGTATGGCATGGAACATGAATTGCAGCCCTACAGCATTATCAGCCACAATTTGTCTGATGGATCAGAAACAGTTGTCTATCAGAGTGAAATTGCACAGAAACGGCATCACGACCTCTACCAAACTGAACTGCACTGGGTTGAGGCTGATGATGGAGCCCAGATTCCACTGCGGCTTGTGAAAAGAAGAGACCTTGATCCGCAAACAACTCATCCTCTCTGGCTTCAAGGATATGGCGCCTATGGGTCCTGCGAAGATCCCTACTATTCACACACACTTTTTTCGCTACTGGATCGTGGTTTTATCTGTGCCACAGCCCACATCCGCGGAGGAGGCGAATTTGGCAGATACTGGCACGACCAGGGGCGTACACTTTCCAAAAAGAATACATTTTCAGATTTTGAAGCTTGCATCGATTATTTGATTTCAAAAGGTTTTACTGAACCCTCCAAACTGATTATTGAAGGCGGCAGTGCAGGTGGGCTCTTGATCGGCGCCGTTTTAAACCAAGCTCCACAAAAATTTCGCCTTGCCATCGCGGATGTGCCCTTTGTGGATTTGATCAACACCATGCTGGATCCGGAACTCCCGCTCACAGTGCAGGAATATGAGGAATGGGGCGACCCGAGCGACGAAGAACAGTTTTCCTACATGCTTTCATATTCGCCATACGACAACGTGAAACCGCAAACCTACCCAACTGTTTTGGTTACAACCGCTTGGAACGATATCCGCGTGGGCTACTGGGAATCCCTTAAATGGGTGCAAAAGCTGCGCGAGAACAACCTGGGCGAAAATCCCGTGATCTATCTGATGGGCTGGGATGAGGGGCACTCCGGTTCTGAAGATCATTACCGCCGTTTGAAAAACTATGCCAAGGTGATGGCATTCGCCATCCGGGCTGTGACTCCAAAATAGGGCTATATACTTAAAAGAACCATTTAGAAAGTCGGAACATTGATAGCAGCCTGCCCCAAGCTGTTTCACGAAAATCAAAAAAAGAATAATCTCCAACACAGGTTCAAATCGATAGCGCTTGAGTTAGCAATCGACGGGTTGGAACCTACTCAACTGTCACAGTTTTTTGATGAAAAACAGCTTGACACAAATTTGTAAAAAAAATACAAAGCAATTAGTCTTTTGAACGGATAAGAATTGTGAATGAAGAGGGATGTCAAATGCCCTCAAACAACCAGAGAAACAATGAGTTGGATTTTACACCAACATTTGGGACTCAACTAAATAATTTTAACGATTCAAGTTTTTCGATTTCATGCATTTAACTTCTTCACTATTAGGGAATTATAAAACTAATTTCTTCGTAGCTTTTCTACTTAACATAGATTTTCGGTCAACCTATTTTAGGATGGGTCATTCTTGGCTGAAGGCGTTAATCACTTCTTAATCAAGCCTTAATCAAGTCTTAATTATTAACGCTTGATTAAGGCTTGATTACCACTTGATTAAAAGCTTGAAACAAGAAAGGAATGGGTTTTTCTGAGATGTTTTGCGTGTTTCTCTCATCGAGATTTAGACTGAAAGCCCGGCATCTGCATGAAAATTGGAATTATTTCTACAAAAATCGGCGGCAAACACAAAATATTCATTGACAGCAACAAATGGAGCGATAACTTGACCTAATGAGGAAAATTCTGTATTTGACGTTTAAGAATTTGAGAAACGCCCGCTTGGCAAAGAGATTTTGCCCGGCGGAGCAAATATATTTTCAATCACTGCAAGGCGCAGTTTTGGAAGGAGTTAGAGCATGAAAAAGTTTTTGGTTTTGATGACCCTGACGCTGAGCATTTTTGCTCTTTTGGCACAAACAGGCGTGGCTATAAAGCCGGGCGACAGCGGACTTTCCGATGAACTATTGGAATTGATTGCATCCAAGCAAAGCAGGGATGCAAGTTTTAGTTTCGTGTTTCTGGGGGGACAGCCACACAACCTGCCCGATATCGACGATTTGGCTGACCCGGACACCGGAGAGTTTTTGGAAGATATTCCTTGGACCAAGGATTTCACTCGTCACATAAATAATCCTGAGGGTTTAAATCTGACGCTATCGTTGTTGAATCCTGCAATGAAGTTCACGATTACTCAGCCTGAATCAGGAAACCCATATAAATGGCATTTTGAGCCCATTGAAGAACATTGGAACGGAAGTGAAGTTTTGGTTTTGGTTCTGGAAGATGAAGCCAGTGGCGTCCAGGCGATGACGCTCGTTCGCATAAACGTCACCCCGGTTCCAGACCCGCCCATCTGGATTAATTTGCCCGATGGAAATCTTTTTTCCACACTGGAAGAAGAAGACTTGATCGTTGAATTCAAAGACTACGTTCAGTGCTTAGACTCTTTAGAAGATCCTAGCAATTTTGATTTGTCAGTTATTGCAAATGACGAATATCCCATAACCGTAATCCAAGATCCACCAAACGATGGATCACTTGTCACTTTCAGCCCCCACTTAAATTTCTTTGGTCTTGTAAGTTATGATGTTACCGCCAAAGATAGAGCCTCAAACGCATTCAGCACCCAGACCATCTGGATTGAGGTGATAAACGTGAACGATCCGCCGGAAATTACCCAGTGGCATCCTCTGGAGCTTGAGCAGACCGTTGACCAAAGCGAATCCTTGAGCTTTTGGGTTACGGCTGTGGACGTGGATGACGATCCACTTACCTACACTTGGACCCACAGCGGCTTCGTTGATGGCGAGCCGTTTACCCAGATCGTGTCCACGGAAGCAAGTCTGGATCTGCAGTTTGACATTCCCGGCGTCCAGACCGTCACCTGCGTGGTTGACGATGGTGAAGACCAAGTCAGCATGAGCTGGACTGTGACAGTCAGCCCTCACGGACCAATTTTTGCGCCTGTGGGCGGAATCTATACCAGCGGCGTGAACGTTGCCCTCAGCGTCCCGGCTGGTTTCGAAAACGCTGTAATCCATTATACGTTGGATGGCAACACACCGGACGAAAGCTCTGATGTTTACACCGGACCCATTGAGGTTCCCGCCTTGGTAAATGCGGAAAATATTGTAAACATAAAGGCCATTTTCTTTGCACCGGGCTTTCCTTCTTCCCAGGTTGAAAGCGCAACCTACCGCATCACTGGAACAGTGGCTGCACCCGTGTTTAACCCTGGGGGCGGTATATTTGTTACACCCCAGGAAGTTGGATTAAGCAGTTCCACCCCGTCTGCGCAAATCTACTATACCACGAATGGGGAAGAGCCTGTTCCTGGAGCAGCAGGCACCCAGCTTTATGAAAATACAATCCAAATTCCCGGAGAAAGCAGTGTGACCCTGAAGGCCAAGGCCACCCGGGAAGATTGGCTGGACAGCGAAACAGTCACTCATTTTTACCAAGTTACTGGTACTGTGCAGATTGTATCTCATGAAATGGATCCCATGCCGGTTTCGGAAGGCTTTGAGCTTGAACATGGTGAAAGTTTGGAAGTGGAAATTCAGAATCTCAGTCTGCTTCCCAGCGCTGCAGTGCTTTATTATACCTTGGATGGAACCGCTCCTGCACCTGCAAACCCCAGCGCTCAGATCTATACCGCGGGACAGAAGCTGGAATTGACTCAAAGCAGCCAGATCAGGCTGCAAGCGCACCTGGAAGATTGGCAATCCAGTCAGGAACATTCGTATCAATATATCATCCGTACGCGTACGGTGTTCCTTCCTTTCGCAAATGGAACGGTTTTCGACCCTCAGCCGGGCTACAGCACCGTTCCCATGTCTGTAAGCCTCAGCGAGAACACATCTCCGACTGGTGCCAATATCTATTATAGCACTGACGGAAATCACCCCACACTGCTCTACACCGGCCCGATTTGGCTGGAGGAAAGCGCCACGGTCAAGGCTTTTGCCCAATACCCGGGATTTGAGCCCAGCGCTGTTTTCAGCGGAGATTTTGTAATCACTGGCACGGTTGCCGCACCTGTTTTTGATCCTGCACCGGGCAGCTATTCTACGCAGATTGACTTGGAGATGAGCAGCGCCACTGAAAGCGCTGAAATCTGGTATAGCGAGGATGGCAGCGAACCCATCCAGGGAGCGGCTGGATCCATCTTGTATACTGGTCCCTTTGCCCTGGAGATGGGTTTGCACACCATTAAAGCTCGCGCTTTCAAGGATCATTGGGATCCCAGTCCCATCACTGAAGGCGTCTATAGCATCAGTGTTTTGCCTGCTCCGGTATTTGATCATGAAGCAGGTATCTATCAGGATCCCATCACGGTGAGGCTCAGCGTTCCCGGAGCGCCTGAAGCGCAGATACATTATACAGACGACGGTTCCGAGCCAGATGAGTTTTCCATATTGTATGACTTTGTGAACGGCATCCAGATTGGCTTGGAGACCAGCAAGACCATCAAGGCCATCGCCACACAAACTGGGTGGCAATCCAGTTCTGTGGCAGAGCGCCACTACGAAGTGACCGGAACGGTTGCCACGCCGACGTTTAACCCCGATGGCGGCACGCATTCTGTTTCTGTTACGGTTGCCATCAACACTACAACTTCGGGAGCCCAGATTCGATACACCACTGACGGCAGCGATCCCAGCTCCACCCACGGAGAAATCTATACCGGATCCATCCAGATCACCAGCAGCAGCACTCTGAAAGCTATGGCCCACAAGGAAAACTGGCGTGATTCCCAAGTTTATGAAAAAATCTATACGATTATTGGAAACATTGCCGATCCAGTCTTTACCCCAGGCGCTGGAACCTTTACAACACCGATTGACGTTTACATTTCTGTGAATCCGCCGGATGCTTCCATTTACTATACAAATGACGCTTCTGAACCAAGCCCTGACAACGGTACTCTGTACGTTAACGGCACTCCCATCCATATCAATGGTGATGTCCTGCTTCGTGCCAGGGCATACAAATCTGGCTGGAACGTTAGTGGAATCAGTGACGCCCAATATTACATCACCGGAACCGTGGCTGCGCCGCAGTTTGATCCTCCATCCGGGCAGTATGCCACAGCTCAAAACGTCGCTCTTTCCACCATTCCCGAAGCTGCGGAGATCCGCTATACTTTGGATGGAACAACGCCCACACGCACTCATGGCATGGTTTATGGCGGTCCCATCGAAGTTGCTTCAAACAAGACCATCAGAGCCATGGCTTGGCTGAATGGTTGGGATGATTCGCCGGTTTCCTCGGCGTCTTATGTGATTAACGGACCTGTGGCAAAGCCGGTTATCAGCCCGGCAAGCGGATATTTCACCAGCCCGCAAACCGTGAACATCAGCGTGATTCCTGCTGCAGCAAATGTTTACTATACTTTGGACGGCACCGATCCCGTTCCTGGAAGCAGCCAGCTTTACACGGTGCCCTTTGTGGTTCAGGGACACACTGTGGTCAAAGCGATTGCCCGGCTTGAAAATTGGCTGGATTCGCCTGTTGCAATGGTGGAATACCAGTTCGTGGTGGCAAACCCCAGCATCACACCTCCTGCCGGAAGCTATGCCTCCACACAAACAGTGAGCATCAATACAATCACAGACGGAGCTTCAATCCGTTATACCACAGACAACAGCACCCCCAGCCCGGAACACGGTATTCTGTATGAAGGCTCCTTCAACGTAGAAAGCACCACGACCGTGAAGGCGATTGCTTTCAGGGACCAGTGGATCAGCTCAAGTGTGGTTTCTCACAGTTATGTGATCAATGGACCGGTGGCGGATCCTCTATTCTCCGTGTCTGGCGGAAACTATTCTGATCCTTTCAACGTGACCATTTCCACCCTACCCGCGGGCTCAGCAATTTATTACACTTTGGACGAAACCGAGCCCAGCGAAACTAATGGAACGCTTTACAGCGGTCCCATTCACGTTGAACAAAATACCGTTCTTAAAGCCAGAGCCTATCGCACAAATTGGCTGCCTTCCAACGTTAGCACCGTAAGCTACAACTTCCATGTGAAGCCCGTCAGCATCGTGCCCAATGGCGGAACCTACACTTCAGCGCAGTTGGTGACCTTGAACACCGCCACGCCGGGTGCGTTGATCAATTATACACTCAACGGTGTGGATCCCGTTCCGGGTACTGGCCTGGTCTATGATCCCGCGAACCCCGTTTTGGTGGATGAAAACCTCACCTTGAAGGCTGTTGCTTCGCTTGAAAACTGGCATCCATCACCTGTCAGCACTGCCAGCTTCCAGATCAATATTCCGCTGCCTGTAGTGGCTGCACCTGTGATTCAGCCTGGCAGTGGGGTTTACAACACAGCGCAGACTGTGACCATCACAAGCACAACCCCGGATGCCACCTTGGTTTACACAAGCAACGGCGAGGAGCCGACTCTGGATAATGGCATCGTTTATACAGGCAGCTTTGTGGTCTCGAGCAACACCGTTCTCAAGGCTCGCGGCTACAAGGATGGTCATGAGCCTTCGTCTGTGACCACGGTTCAATATGTGATCGTGATTCCCATCGAAACTGTTGCCACTCCGGAAATTTCACCCGCGTCAGGAATATACACCGAACCCATCCAGATTTCGATCACCACGCAAACTCCGGAAGCCACCATCCGCTACACCACAGACGGGATGGAACCTTCAACCACGGTTGGCGAGATTTACACCGGGTCGATCAATATTTCCGAAACCACCACAGTAAAGGCGATTGCCTATAAAACAGGGATGAACCCATCTCTGATTTCAAACGCCAGCTATGTGATCAATATTGCCGTGCCGGAAGTGGCGGCTCCAATGTTCTCGCATCCCACCGGCACATATTTTGAGCCCATCAGCGTGAGCATCAGCACCACCACCGAAAATACCATGATCCGCTACACCACAGACGGTTCCACACCTTCGGCAACCAGCGGAATTTTGTATGAACAGCCAATCGAAGTTGGCGCAGACAGCAGCCTCTTCATTCAGGCGATTGCCTATCGCGACGGCTGGAATCCGAGCCCCGTGGTCTCAGCAAACTATAATGTTACAGGAACTGTGGCGGATGTGGTCTTCAACCCTGTGGGTGGTGTCTACACTCAGGCGACCTCTGTGGCTTTGAGCAATTCCACTCCGGGAGCTGCGATCCACTATACCATTAATGGTGATGAACCCACTCAAGGCTCAAGCCTTTATACCACACCCATCATTGTTGCCTTGAACAGCAGCGTCACCATCCGAGCCCGTGCTTTCAAGAGCGGTTGGCAGCCCAGCCAGATCAACCAGGAAAGCTATACCGTCACGGGGCAGGTGGTGATCCCCGCTCCGGTGTTCAGCGTCCCGGCTGGAACCTATGCCTCAGCACAGACTGTTTCTTTGAATAGCCCGGTTCCCAGTGATGCCGTAATCCGATATACCACAAATGGCGAGGATCCCACCGAGCTGTCAGATGTTTATGGTCCTCCAATTCAACTGCCACTGAATTCAAACATCACCCTCAAAGCCAGAGCATTTAAGGAAAACTGGCTGCCCAGTCCCGTTTACACTGCAAATTATGTAATGACAGGGCAGGTGATTCTGTCTGAAAACACATTTGACCCCCCCGCTGGTATTTACCAAACACCGCAAACCATTACGCTGGTACCGGCAACACTGCCAACAGCAGCAACCCTGCGCTACACCATAAACGGCACCGAGCCAAGCCAGCTTTCACCAGCGTACGTGAACCCCATCCCTGTGGGAGCAGGAACCACCGTGATCAAGGTGAAAGGCTTCATGAATGACTGGACCCCCAGTGAAACCGTGTCTGCAAGCTATACTGTCACCGGCCAGGTGGCTTTCAATACTCCAGTGTTCACACCTGCCCCTGGTGTTTACGCGACGGCTCAGCAGATTACGGTGAATACTGCCATCCCGGGCGATGCTGTTGTACGTTACACTACGGACGGCAGCGATCCCACAGAGCTTTCTGCTGTTTATGGAAGCCCGATTGCGCTGCCTCTGGACAGTGCTCTGACCCTGAAAGTGCGTGCTTTCAAACCGGACTGGGCTCCCAGCGAAATCCACACCGGAAACTACACCACCACGGGCGCTGTGACCATCACCCTGCCCGTGTTCGACCCCAGCCCTGGAACCTATACCACACCGCAGTCCGTGAGCATCAATACGGTCACCATTCCTGCCAATGCTACCCTGCGTTACACTGTTGACGGTAGCGACCCGAATGAAAGCTCTCCCATCTATCAAAACCCAATCCAAATTGCCAACGGTCAGACTGTCACCATCCGTGTGCGTGCTTATGCTCCGAACTGGCAGCCCAGCGCAATTCACAGCGGCACCTTCACCGTGACAGGTCAGGTCAGCATTGCTCAGCCCGTGTTCACACCTCCTGCCGGGACTTATCAGACTGCTCAGGTTGTGACCCTGAACACTCAAACCACACCTGCTGGAGCCACTTTACGCTATACCACCAATGGTGATGAACCCACAGCCAGTTCGCCGGTTTACAGCAGCGGAATCACACTGGGCTTGGGCACCGTCACCACCATCAAGGTTAAGGCCTTCTTGAACAACTGGCAGCCTAGCGAGACCTACAGCGCCACCTACACCATCACCGGTGCCCTGAGTATCGTTGAACCAGTGTTCACCCCTGCCGCCGGAACCTACCAGACCGCTCAGAGTGTGTTGATCAATACAACAACCCTGCCGGCTGGAGCCACGGTTCGCTACACCACCAACGGCAGCGATCCCACAGCCACTTCGCGCATTTATGAAAACCCGATCCAAATTGGCTTGAACAGCAGCATGACGATCAAAGCCCGGGCTTTCCTGAGCGGATGGACCCCCAGCCAGGTTTACACAGCCAACTATACTGTAACGGGTCAGGTCCAACTGCCAGCCCAAGTCTTTAGTCCTACTGGTGGAACCTACTACAGCCCGCAGACTGTTACCATCAGCACAAACACTATTCCTGCAGCGGCAACTCTTCGTTATACCACAAACGGCACCGAGCCCAGTCAGCTTTCACCAGCGTATGTGAACCCCATCCCTGTGGGAGCAGGAACCACCGTGATCAAGGTGAAAGGCTTCATGAATGACTGGACCCCCAGTGAAACCGTGTCTGCAACCTATACTGTCACCGGCCAGGTGGCTTTCAACACACCAGTGTTTACCCCAGCCCCTGGAGTTTATGCAACAGCTCAGCAGATTACGGTGAATACCGCCATTCCTGCCGATGCAGTTATTCGTTATACCACCAACGGAGCTGACCCCACCGAAGCATCCACAATCTATTCCGGTCCGATTGCCCTGCCTCTGGACAGTGCCCTGACCCTGAAAGTGCGTGCTTTCAAACCTGATTGGGCTCCCAGCGAAATCCACACCGGAAACTACACCACCACGGGTGCCGTGACCATCACCCTGCCCGTGTTTAACCCCAGCCCCGGAACCTACACCACACCGCAGTCTGTGAGCATCAATACGGTCACCATTCCTGCCAATGCTACCCTGCGTTACACTGTTGACGGCAGCGACCCGAATGAAAGCTCTCCCATCTATCAAAACCCAATCCAAATTGCCAATGGTCAGACTGTAACCATCCGTGTGCGTGCTTACGCGCCGAACTGGCAGCCCAGCGCAATTCACAGCGGCACCTTCACCGTGACAGGTCAGGTCAGCATTGCCCAGCCTGTGTTCACACCTCCTGCCGGGACTTATCAGACTGCTCAGGTTGTGACCCTGAACACTCAAACCACACCCGCTGGTGCAACTTTGCGCTATACCACCAATGGTGACGAACCCACAGCCAGTTCACCGGTTTACAGCAGCGGTATCACACTCGGGCTTGGAACCGTGACCACCATCAAGGTCAAGGCCTTCTTGAACAACTGGCAGCCCAGCGAAACCTACAGTGCCACCTACACCATCACCGGTGCCCTGAGTATCGTTGAACCAGTGTTCACCCCTGCCGCCGGAACCTATCAGACCGCTCAGAGTGTGGTGATCAATACAACAACCCTGCCGGCTGGAGCCACGGTTCGCTATACCACCAACGGCAGCGATCCCACAGCCACTTCGCCCATTTATGAAAACCCGATCCAAATCGGCTTGAACAGCAGCATGACCATCAAAGCCCGGGCTTTCCTGAGCGGCTGGACTCCCAGCCAAGTTTACACTGCAAACTATACTGTGACAGGTCAGGTTCAACTGCCAACCCAAGTCTTCAGCCCTGCAGGTGGAACCTACCAAACCGCACAGACCGTAACTCTGAATACGGCCACTTCACCTACAGGAGCCACGCTGCGCTATACCACCGACGGCACTGTTCCCACAGAAAACTCTGCGGCTTACACCGCCCCGATCAACCTACCTCTAAATAGCAGCACCACCATTCGGGTGAAGGCTTTCAAGGCCGACTGGACGCCCAGCGAAGCCGCTTCCGCCATGTATGTGATCACCGGCCAGGTTGCTTTCAACACTCCCGTGTTCACACCTACAGCGGGAACATATCAAACCGCACAGAACGTTGTGATTGCGGGAACCATCCCCAGTGACGCAACCATCCGCTATACCACGGATAACAGCGAACCCACGGCATCTTCGCCGATTTACACGGCCCCGATCAACCTGCCTCTGAATAGCAGCACCACCATCAAGGTCAAAGCCTTTAAAGCGGATTGGACTGCAAGCGCCACCCACAGTGCCAGCTACACAATCACAGGCCAGGCAAGCATCGCCACACCGGTGTTCAGCCCAGAACCTGGAACCTATAATGCTCCACAGCAGGTGAGCCTCAACAGTTCCACCCTGCCCACCAATGCGGTGATTCGTTTCACCACGGATGGCAGCGATCCCACAGCCTCTTCTTCCATCTATCAAAGCCCCTTCCAGATTGACTTGAACAGCAATGTGACGATCAAGGCCCGTGCCTTTGCCCAAGACTGGACGCCCAGCCAGGTTTATGCTGGAAACTACATTGTTACGGGAACCGTCAGCATCACCGAACCCGTTTTCAGTCCTGCGGCGGGAACCTACACCTCGAATATCCAGGTGGTGCTGAACACCCAGACCAACCCTGCCGGGGCCATATTGCGCTACACTCTGGATGGCAGTGAGCCAAACGAATCCGATCCTGCCTACATTCAACCCATCCATCTGCTGGCACCGGGGGACTTCACCGTGAAGGTGAAAGCCTTCAAGGCAGATTGGCTGCCAAGCCAGACCTACACGGCGCAATATTCCCTCACCGGGCAGATGCAACTTGTCCAGCCCTATCTTGATCCCGCACCTGGTGTTTACACAGAACCCATCAGCGTTGTGGCAAGCGGTGGAACCGAACCTTCTGGCGGAACCATCCGCTACACCATCGATGGTTCCGTTCCCACACAGAGTTCGCCCGTGTTTGGTTCACCAATAGAAATTGGCTTGAACACTGTGGCTTTCAAACTTAGCATCCGTGCCTTCAAGGACGGCTGGACCCCCAGCGTGCCTTACACTGGAACATACAATGTGACCGGACAGGTGGAACTGCCAGAAATTCTCTTCAGCCCTGCCGCCGGAACCTACCAAACCGCCCAGAGCGTGAGTTTTGCCGATCCAATTCTACCTGCGAACGCAACAATCCGCTACACATTGGATGGAAGCGAACCCACGGCATTTTCCGCTGCTTATGTAACGCCGATCCAGCTTCCGCTGAATTCGGTAACCACCCTGAAAGCCAAGGGCTTCGCTGAAGGATGGATCCCATCCGCGACGAAAACCGCGGTTTATACGGTCACTGGAACTCTTTCCCCGCCAGTGTTTTCACCTGGTGGCGGAACCTTCGGGACCCCGGTCCAGGTGGTGATCTCTGCTTTGGGTGAGGATGTGAGCATCCATTACACCACCGACGGCAGTGAACCCACACAGGATTCGCCTGAATACACTCAACCCATCACGGTTCCAAACTATGCCCAAAATATGGTAATTTCAGCCCGTGCCTTCAAGGACGGCTGGACCCCCAGCACCGTTGCCAGCGCTACATACACTGTTCTTTCGGCGCCGATGAACATCCGTGGCATAAACTATGCGGGCTTCATCCGCGTGCTTTGGAACATGCCCGGTTCTGTCAGAGCCTTGCGCGGTTTCAACGTTTATCGCCGAACCTTGGATCAAACCAACTTTACCAAACTGAACACCCTGCCGGTGAACGACCTGCTGGATGGAAACTACTACTACGATGACTACAGTATTTCGATGGATGTGTCCTACGAATATTACGTTACTGCGGTTTACGACGAAGAGGAAAGCCCACCCAGTTCCTACACCTTGCAGCAATATCAAACCCAGGACCTCGCAATCAGCGACGCTTCCTACGCATGGCCAAACCCTGCCACAGACAGCGCTGAGATTGTGGTGGTTCTGAACCGTAACAAAGATGTAACCCTGACCGTCTCGATCTTCGACTTTGCCGGAAAGAAGGTCAGGACGCTAACAACGCCGCCTCAGGATTCAAACCGGATCCGCATTCCCTGGGATCTGAAAAACTCAAATGGATCCAAGGTTGGACGTGGAACCTATTTTGCCCGCGTGGTTGCAAACGACGGCGTGAACAAATCCGAATACGTGATCAAGATCGCGGTGAAATAAGGAGGCAAAGATGAAAAACACAAAAAACCTGAAATACTTCCTGCCGGCGGTCTTGCTGGTGATTTGCACGCTGCCGCTGGCTGCGCAGGGGATGAACAATTCCCTTTTGGCATATTCCCGCATGGGCGTTGGCGCGCGCGTAATCGCCATGGGTGAAGCCGGATCAACCGTTACAAACGACGTGATCTCCGGATATTGGAACCCTGCCGGGCTCACCCGCATGAAAGATTTTGAAGTGGGAACCATGGTTAACGTGAGCATGGGTTTGGACCGCAGTCACAACTATGCTTCCGTGGGAAACCGCTTTGGATTTGGAGCACTGGCTCTGTCCTGGGTGAATGCAAACGTTGTGGGCATCGATGGCTACAACGAAAACGAAGAAGCCACCGGCACCTTTGTGGACAGCGAAAACAGCTTCGCCCTCAGCTATGCAAACAACATCGGAAAATTCAGCTTCGGCTTTGGTCCCAAGCTTCATCTCAGCACCTTGGACAGCGAAACTGAAACCGGTTTTGGCGTGGACTTGGGCGCCAAGCTTGATATCAACCAGTTTCTGGAAATCGGTGTGATGGCGCGCGATCTTTACAGCCAGTTTGATGGGGACAGGGTTCCTTATCAGCTTTCCGCCGGGCTTGCAGGCTATCCATTCAAGGGCTTGACCCTGGCGGCAGATGCAAAAATGGAACAAGATGAAAAGCCATATTTCTGCTTTGGAGCGGAATATTGGACTTCCATCGGCGGCGATCCGGAAGCGGATTCCCGGCTTTCGCTGGTCTCTGTGAGCGAACAGAGTTCCTGGCAGGACGCTCTTTCCTCGCTGCAAACCGGGCTGCGCGTGGGTTATAACCGTGGCACCCTTTCCGCCGGAACCGGCGTGAGGCTGCGCAATTTCCAGCTTGACTATGTGTTTCGCTACAACAACCACGAAGTGTTTGCCAACGACCACATCCTGTCTCTGATCCTCAGGTTCTGAGTTCGGGGGAAACAAAATGAAAAAAATCTTTGTTAGTCTGCTTCTGCTTGGCATGCTTGCCGGAGTTTGGGGGCAGATTTTGTCTCCCGGGCACCGCTATGCCCAGGAAGGGATGGAATATTATCAACGCGGAAACTATGACCGCGCCATCCGTGAATTTCTGAACGCTGATAAAAGCGCGGGCGGAAAGATGCCGGAATACCATTATTGGCTGGGACGCCTGCATATTGCCGTGGCGGACACCACCGAAGCCATGGTTTGGTTCAACCGCTATGTTTCCTCCGGCGACACTGCCTACAAACGTCAGGTGGACAACTATTTACGCATCGTTCAGCGGCAAAAGCAGATTTTCAGCCGCGTGAGTGTGAGACCCCTGCCAGACTATGTGAACAGTGCCAACTCAGATTATGGCGCCATACCTGATCCGCAGGGTAAATATCTCTATTTCACCTCATTGCGGCCTGCAGCGAAAGCAAAGGAAAACATCTGGCGAACCGAGATCTTCAGCTCCGGATTCGGGCGTCCGGAATTGGTCAAAGAGCTTTCCACAGACAAAAATGAAGCCTTTGGCTGTTTCTCTGAAGACCCGCCGGGAGCCTGGATTTTTGGGAACTATGAAGCCAACAAACGCGACGGAGACATCTATTTTGTGCCCCAGACAGACAAATGGTTCCAGCCCCAAAATGTGACCCAGCTTAATACATCTCAGGTGGAAACCCAGCCCATGGTCTTTCGCGACCGCCTGCTTTTTTTCACATCTTCGCGTGAAGGCGGCTTTGGCGGCACCGATATCTATGTTAGCGAAAAGATCGGCGGATATTGGACCGAGCCCCAAAACCTGGGACCCATGATCAACACGTCGGAAAATGAACAGACTCCCTTTTTGGATTGGGACGGAAAAACCTTGTATTTCGCTTCGAACGGTCACCCCGGTTTTGGCGGATACGACATTTTCAAGGCCTACAAAACCGGACCAAGCTGGCAGGATTGGTCTTTGCCAGAAAACTTGGGGCTGCCCATAAATTCAACTCGAAACGACCGCTATTTCTATCACGCACGAGGCAGCAACGAAGGCTATATCAGCTCCGACCGTCAGGTCAGCGGCTTTGAAAAAATCTATCAAATCAGCTTTACACCGGTTTCCCCAGCCAGCTATCTGGTTCGTGATGATGACGGCAGCGTCAGAACCGTCGAATTGGCAAAATATGTACCACTGCGCCGCAAGGTTGCAGATGAAGACAGCATTTTCGACATGATCGACAAAACCCTGGACGTGATCAGTTCTGGCTTGCCCGGTCCGGACTTTGTGCCACCACCCCTGTGGTCGGCGGATCGTGTTCCTGAAGCTGCGGAGGAGGCTCTTCAACAGCAGTTTGTGCGTGTTTCCGGCAATGTGAAAGATCAAAGCGGAAACCCGGTGCAAATCGAAATCCGCTTCAACAGTGAATCTGAATTTGGACGCAATATCGAAGTTTTAAGCAGCGATGCCTCCGGTGCCTTCAAGGGAAATCTGCCCCTTGCAGAATCCTATGAAGTGGTGGTAAACTCACCCGGATATCTGATTTTTGGGCAAAAAATACCCTTTGCAGAGGGACGAACACGCCTGACGCTGGATATCCCGGTGCATAAACTGGAGAAAAAAACCACCCTGCCCTATGCAAATGTCATGTTTAAACAAAATAGTGCAGAGCTGAATGCCAAGGCCGCTGAGGAGCTTGATTTGCTTGCCTTGACCCTGCTCACAAACCCGGATCTGAAGGTAAAACTTGCCGGTCACGCCGATGACGGGAGCACTGCGAACTACAACAAACAGGTTTCGGAACTGCGTGCCCGGGTCGTGGCGGATTATCTCATCGACAAGGGCATCCCCAAAAAACGGATATCCTGGAAAGCTTACGGCAGCTCCAAACCCTTGGATGATGCAGCCACGCCGGACAAAAACCGCCGGGTGGAAATTAACCTGCAAATGTGATAATCAAAGAATCATAAACCCAATTAGCCGGGAGACATCTTTCAGATCTGCTTTCCCGGCTTTTTTCTTGCCTCCTTGCAGGCCCAAAGCGTTAATCACTTCTTAATCAAGCCTTAATCAAGTCTTAATTATTAACGCTTGATTAAGACTTGATTATCACTTGACTGAGGCTTTGGGAAAAGGAAGCCTCACGCGTGAAAATGCTGATCCTTGTGAATCCCCGTTTTTTCTTCAAGGATGGGGCATGAATTGACGTAATTTTGGTTGACATGGGATGCAGTTTTGAAAAAATGGCTGCTGATGACTTTGGCAAATCTGCATGGGTATGGGCATTTATGTCAAAACAAGGAAAATTGTTTTAACGGCGTAAAAAGACGTTTTTAAGGGTTTTCAAAAATATCAAAGCACTTTGCGGGATGAAAATGTGATTCAATGATCAGTACGTTGAAATCGAAAAAGCCGCAGAAAACGCGTTTATCAAGCCCGAAAATGTCACATAAAGGCCAATGTCGGATTCAAGTGGATTCGACCCACATTCGAGACCTTCGTAACTCATTGATATATATGCATTTAAAAACCCAAAAATTAGATCGATTATTCTTGACAAATAATCCATATCTGATTTTATGGCAACCAGATATGGATGTATCCGCTCTCAAGATTGGAGAAACAGGTCGAGAGCGGCAAAATTTAGCTTTAACATCTTAGGAGACAATATATTATGTCCAACAACAACTACAGTGCAAGTAACATCAAGGTGATGAAGGGCTTGGAAGCCGTTCGCAAACGCCCGGCGATGTATATCGGCGGAACCAGCGAACGCGGCCTTCATCACTTGGTTTACGAGGTCGTGGACAATGCGATCGACGAAGCTTTGGCCGGATATTGCGATCAAATCAAGATCACGATTACATCACAGGGTGAAATCGAGGTTGACGATAATGGTCGCGGCATCCCGGTTGATCAACACAAGGATGAGGGGATTCCCGCTCTGCAGGTGGTGATGACCGTTCTGCATGCCGGTGGAAAATTCGACTCCAATAGCTACAAGGTTTCCGGCGGACTGCACGGCGTGGGCGTTTCCGTGGTGGTGGCGCTTTCAGAATATCTGGAAGCCAGGGTCCACATTGACGGCAAGCTTTACTATCAACGCTATGAAAAGGGTCTGGTTGCCTCGGAATTAAAGGTTTTGGGCGACACCAACCGCACCGGCACCGTGATCCGTTTCAAGCCTGACGCCACCATTTTTGAAACTGTGGAATTCAGTTTCGACTATCTTACCACCCGTCTGCGTGAATTGGCGTTCCTGAACCGCGGTGTCCGCATCGTTTTGAAGGATGAACGCTCCGACCGCATTCACGACTTCAAATATGACGGCGGTATCGAAAGTTTTGTGGAGTTTTTGAATCAGAACAAGAAACCCTTGGGCACCAAGCCTTTCTATGCCAAGTCTGAACGCGACGGCATGGAGTTCGAATTAGCCCTTCAATATAATGAAGGCTATCAGGAAAACATTTTCAGCTTTGCCAACAATATCAATACCACCGAGGGCGGCACCCATCTCAGCGGATTCAGAAGCGGTTTGACCCGCGCTGTGAACGCCTATATCCGCAACGCTGACCTGCTTAAAAACGAAAAAGTGAGCCCCTCTGGAGAAGACATTCGCGAAGGGATCACCGCCGTGATCAGCGTCAAGCTGAGTAATCCGCAGTTTGAGGGTCAAACCAAAACAAAGCTGCAAAACTCTGAAGTGGATGGCTTTGTGAACTCCGTGGTTTATGAAAAACTGACCACCTATTTTGAAGAACATCCCGGCGAGGCCAAGGCCATCACGCTGAAAAGCATTTTGGCGGCGCGTTCGCGCGAAGCGGCTCGCAAGGCGCGGGAACTTACAAGGCGCAAATCGGTGTTGGAAAGCGGTTCACTGCCGGGAAAACTGGCGGATTGCACCATCACGGATCCCACCCAAACCGAGCTTTTCCTGGTTGAGGGAGACTCCGCCGGCGGCAGCGCCAAACAGGGACGCGATCGTGCCTTCCAAGCCATCCTTCCGCTTTGGGGAAAGATGCTGAACACCGAAAAAGCGCGCGTGGACAGGGTCTTGAACAACGACAAGATTCAGCCCATCATCCTTGCCATCGGCGCCGGAGTGGGTCAGGATTTTGACGTAAGCAAGATTCGCTATGGCAGCGTGGTGATCATGGCCGACGCCGACGTGGACGGCGCTCACATCAGCACTCTGTTGCTCACATTTTTCTACCGCTATATGAAGCCGCTGATCGAGCATGGGCACGTTTACATCGCCCGACCCCCGCTGTTTTTGGTGCGCAAAGGCAAACAGAAGAAATACGTTTATTCCGAGGAAGATCGGGATGAAGCCATTGCCGAATTTGGCGACAAAGGCGTGGTGGTTCAGCGCTACAAAGGTCTGGGTGAAATGAATCCGGATCAGCTCTGGGAAACCACGATGGATCCGGAAAATCGAACCATGATTTCGGTGAAAATGGATGATGCCATCGAGGCGGACAGAATGTTTACCGTTTTGATGGGTGACGAGGTGGAACCACGCCGTGAATTCATCCAAGCGAATGCGAAATTTGTTCGGAACCTGGATATTTAAGGAAGCTGGAGCGAAAAAATGGACGACAAAACAAAGATTCTCAATGTACAAATAGAAGACCATCTGCGGCAGGCATATCTGGATTATTCCATGAGCGTGATCGTGGCTCGTGCTTTGCCGGATATTCGAGACGGGTTGAAACCATCGCAAAGACGCATCATCTATGCAATGAGCGAACTGAACCTTTCTCCCGGCGGTCATTTCCGCAAATGCGCCAAAATTGCGGGTGACACCTCTGGAAACTACCATCCCCACGGTGAGCAGGTGGTTTATCCCACTCTGGTGCGTTTGGCTCAGCCCTGGAACATGCGCTACCCGCTGGTGGACGGACAAGGAAACTTCGGTTCCATCGATGGTGACCCGCCTGCGGCAATGCGTTACACCGAAGCCCGGATGCAAAAAGTCACCATGGAAATGCTGGAAGAACTGGATAAAGATACGGTGGATTTCAAAGGCAACTATGATGACACACGCAAAGAACCGGAAGTTTTTCCTGCGCGCATCCCCAACCTTTTGGTAAATGGTTCCTCAGGAATCGCGGTGGGTATGGCCACAAACATGCCGCCGCACAACCTGACTGAGATCTGCAATGCCGTGATTGCCGTCATCGACGATCCCGAACTGGAAATATCGGAACTGAGAAAATATGTCAAGGGTCCGGATTTCCCCTCTGGTGGCTTCGTTTTGGGCGTGGATGGAGTGAACGACTATTTTCACACCGGGCGCGGCAGAGTTCTGATCCGCGGCGAAGCTGAGATTGAGATTGGCAAAAATGAGCAGGAATCCATCATCATCCGCTCAATTCCATATCAGGTGACCAAAACTGCACTGATTGAGCGCATTGTGGATCTGGTGAAGGAAAAACGCATCGACGGCATCAGCGACGTTCGTGACGAATCCGGTCGCGATGGCATGAGGCTTGTGATTCAGGTGAAACGCGGTCACGATGGAAATACAGTCATGAACCATCTTTACAAATACACCCAGTTGCAAACCACCTTTGGTGTGATCAACCTTTGCCTCATTGATGGGGTCCCGCAGGTTGTGAACATGAAGGAAATGCTGGAAAACTTTATCCAGTTCCGCCATGATGTGGTTTTGCGCCGGACACTTTTTGAGCTTCGCAATGCCGAAGCCAGGCTGCACATCCTGGAAGGTTTGAAGATTGCTCTGGACAACCTGGACGAAGTGATCGCCACCATTCGCGCTTCCCAAACCCCGGTGGAAGCAAGCGAAAGCCTGCAGGAAAAGTTCGGACTTTCCGAAATTCAAGCCAAAGCCATCTTGGATATGCGTTTGCAGCGTCTCACCGGCCTGGAAAGGGAAAAGATTGAGGCAGAATATCAAGAACTGCTGAAATTGATTGCCCGCCTGCGCGAGCTTGTGGAACACAAGGAATTGCGCATGAAACTGGTGAAAGAGGAAGTGGAGGAAATCCGCGACAAATATCAGGACCCTCGCAGAACCACGATTCTGGAACACTACAGCGGTTCGCTGCGTCCGGAAGACATGGTTGCCGACGAACTGGTGGTGGTCACCATCACCCATGATGGATATGTGAAGCGCCTACCCGTGGACACATATCGTGTTCAAGCCCGCGGTGGACGCGGTCTCACAGGCACGAACCTCAAGGAAGAGGATATCATTCAATATATCTTCGTGGCTTCCACCCACTCCTATCTGCTGCTGTTTACAGATCACGGCAGATGCCACTGGCTGAAGGTATTTGAGATTCCCGAGTCAGGTCGCACTGCACGTGGCAAGGCTGTGGTGAATCTGGTCCAGTTCCAGGATAAAGAAAAGATCAAAGCTTTCGTCACTCTGCGCGATTTTGATTCCCAGCGCAACATTGTGATGTGCACCCGCGGCGGAACCATCAAAAAGACTGCTCTGTCCGCATTCAGCCGTCCGCGCAGCACAGGAATCCTCGCCATAAGATTGATGCCGGGAGACGAACTGATCGATGCCCGCATTTCCGAAGGCAACGACGACATCATCCTGGCTACCAAAAACGGCTATGCAAACCGTTTCAGCGAGCAGGATTTCCGCGCCACAGCCCGCTTCACCAAAGGCGTTCGCGGCATCAGACTGCGCGAGGAAGACTATGTGATTTCCATGGCAATCATTTCCCAGGATGATATGATTGAAAATGGCAATGCAAGCAGCAATACCATCTTGGCTATCAGCGAAAACGGCTATGGTAAACGCACTTCCACATCTGCTTATCCCACCACACGGCGTGGCAGCAAGGGTGTGATCACTCTTAAAACCAGTGAACGCAATGGACACCTGGCTTCGCTGATGAATGTGGACGACAATGATGACCTGATGATCGTGACCCGTGAAGGAATGATCATTCGCCAGAAAGTGAGCGAAATCACCGTGATCAGTCGCAACACCCAGGGTGTGAGGCTCATCAACCTTCGCGAAGACGACAAAGTGCGCGATATTACCATCATTCCGCATGATCCAGATGATGAAGAGCTGGATAAAGAAGTGGAAAAAATCAAGAACAGCGCGCCAATGCCAATCCTGCCGATGGATGATAATGACGATGAAGATATGGATGTAGATATCCCCGACGAAGAAGACGATGATATCGAAACCGATGAAGAATAAAAATCACTTGCGGCCCCCGGTTCAAACAAAACGGGGGCCTTTTTGTATCAAGACAATACTTGCTTTCATTCTGCTGTTTTCAGGGGTCTTGTTTTTGGCGGGCTGCGCTCCCAAACTGTGGCTGCCCAAGGCTTCACCGGATTACGCTGTGGAGGAAGGCTGGGCAATTGTGAAAACCGACAGTCTCACCCTTTTCACCAAGATCAAGCCATATTCTGCCAATTCCAGTAGACTGTCTTCGGACTATTTTGCCATCTTTGTGAGGGTGAAAAACACATCGGGTAAAACGGTTGCTCTGAGACGGGAAGCCTTTGCCCTGCATACTTCAGAGCAGTTGCTGTATCCTCTTCCTTTGCAGACTGTGGCGGGAAGTTTGGATCGGCGTGGTTTCATGGATCCTTTTTCGGAAACTATGTTTGAAGAAAAACCCCAGGATTGGGAAGAGCGTGAACGCGCGCTGCAGGAACAGTATTTACGCCTGGCAGACAACTTCTTTGGTTTTGGAAACATCCTGCCCGGCGGCAGCAAAGAAGGCTGGCTCTTCTTTGATTTGATATCGGGTAATCAGAATGCCGTTTCTTTAGAATTGCCGGGCGGAAGCGTGGAGTTCATCCGAGATTAAGCCTTAATGCGGCTTAGCCGACCGCATTATGATTTTGACAAAGGAAAAGGCGTGAGACAATCAAGGATCGCCACACGCCTTTTTATCACAGTGCTGAAGGTTATCAGCGATGTCTATTCTGATTTTTTGGCCAGAAGACTCTTCAGATGCTTCACATAAGGTTCGGCTCCACCGGGTTGATAGCCAGTGCGTGCAATTTCTTTTCCGTTGGAGTCGATCAGCATGATGGTGGGAAATCCCGAAACGTCAAATTGCTGGAGCAGCCTATTGTTTTGATCCACTTCAGCTTGGGGAAGCTTTTTTTGGCGGGGAAAATCCAAGGTTAATAAAACCAGATTGTCGCGGGCATAAGCCTTGAAAGCCTCTTTGACCAGGATCTCATCCCGAATCTTGAAACACCAGGGACACCAGTCCGAGCCGGTGAAGTTTGCCATGATGGGGCGATCCAACGCCTTGGCATATTGCAAGGCAGCGTTGTAGTCTGTAATCCAAGTGCCAAGCTCATAGTCAATGTCTTCAGCCTGGGGTTTTTCCGAGAGTTCTTCATCGGATTTCACCTTCAGGAGGGGCTGGCTGTCGGTGTCATCTGCGGGTTTGGCATCCTGAGCGGTGCAGCCCACCACAGAAAAAGCCAACAGCGCGATAAGCACTAGAGTTGTTCTCATTTTGTTACCTCTTCGTCGTTGATAAAAATTCTGGAAATAATGTTTGCAGAGCGTGACAGCATGGCATGGGCTCCGCAGTAACGTTCTATCGACATTGTTACTGCCTTAACCACTTTATCCTGCGGAATATCTTCACCCCAAAAGCGAAAATCCATGCGAATGGTGTGGTAAGTGATTGGGTGATCGGAAGTTGAATCAGCTTCAATATCCACCTTAAACTTATAGTTCTGCACACGCATTTTTTCCAAAAGCGACACTGTGTCCATTCCGGAACAGCCGCTTAAGGCAAGTAACAACAGAGGTTTTGGCCGGGGACCTTGATCCTGCCCGCCCCATTTGGAGTCTGTGTCCAAAGTGATGTGGTGCCCATTTGCAACACCATCAAAAGACATTCCTCCTGTCCATTCAAGAGTGGTTTTTGTGCTCATTTAATTCAGATTCCTATGACTGTGGTTTGCAGCACCTTCTCATATTCTTCCACGTAGCTTTTCAAAGATTTGTAAATGGTTTCGATATCCTTTTCAGGAAGCTCAGCCATAATCTTGATTTGATGGTCAACAACCGTTTGGCGGCTGTTTTCAGCAAGCTTTTTGCCCTTTTCTGTGATCAGGGCAAACCAGCAGCGACGGTCTTTTTCAGAAGGTTTGCGCATCACGAGTTTTTTGCTGACAAGATTGTCCATAATCCTGGTGATACGGCTGTGTGAAACGTTCAGAACTTTTGCAAGCTCGTTCATGTTGATGGGTTCCTTTACCACGTAGAGGTGGTTCAGCAACTGACATTCCATCTTTCCAGCCTGCAGACACGCCTTTTGGGCATAGTCGATCTCGCTCAATACAACTTGCAACCTGGTGATGAGACCATGGAAATGATCGGCGTTTACTTTCATGACTTTCTCCTTATGATTATTGATTTTGCAGCAGACGGTCGATTTTGCCTTTATCGAACCCAACCACTGCCTTGTTGTTAATCCAAAGTTGGGGGACACCCATTTGACCGGTTTTGCGCTGCATATCGCGCAGAGCCTGGTCATCTTTTGACACATCTATATATTTATATTGAAATCCTTTGTTTGAAAGATAGTCTTTCACTTTTTTACACCACCCGCAAGTTGGTGTTCCAAAGACAATTATTTTAGTTTTCATAAAAAGTCTAACCTCTGAATACATTAATAATGACTCTATTAGATTACGCAAGGAAAATTTTCCGATTCGAGACGGTTTTGCGTTATCATATTTTTGTGAGGCATCCGCCAAACCCGCATTGCAAAAAAGTTCTTGCCATATTTAGGGCTGTGGAATATTTGCAACATCAAGAGGAAAATAATATGGCAAATGCGTTTTTTTGCACAGATTGCGGCTTTGAATCCACCAAATGGAGCGGCAAATGCCCCTCCTGCGGAAGCTGGTCCACCATGAAGGAAAGCTCCAGGCTAACCGGAAAACAGAGCAAGGGCGGAGCAGCAGATCATCGCGCCCTCAAGCCCGAGCGCCTGCGAGACATCAAGGAAAGCGGCGAAGCCCGCATGGCAACAGGGATCAGGGAGTTTGACCTCGTGGTTGGCGGAGGCATCGTCAACGGCATGCTTGTTTTGATTGGCGGAGAGCCCGGAATCGGGAAATCCACGCTGATGATGCAGCTTTCGGAGTGGATGGGAAGCAAGGGTAAAAAAGTGCTTTACGTATCCGGCGAGGAAAGCAACGAGCAGATTCACCTGCGCAGCGTGAGGCTGAATGTGAAAAGCGAAAACGTGTGGCTGCTGTGCACGAACGACGCCGAGGCAATGCTGGCGGCAATGGAGGAAAGCAGTCCTGATCTGGTGATTGTGGACTCCATCCAGTCTGTCAGCCTGCCGGGGGTGGATTCGCTGCCCGGAAGCATCACGCAATTGCGCGAAACCAGCAACCGCATCCTGCGCAGCGCCAAAACGTTGAAGGTGCCCGTGTTCATGGTTGGGCACGTGACCAAGGAAGGTTTTGTGGCAGGCCCCAAGATCATCGAACACATGGTGGATACGGTTTTGTATTTTGAAGGAGAATTGCGCGGTCAATACAAAATCCTGCGTGCAGTGAAAAACCGCTTTGGATCCACCAACGAAATCGGCATTTTTGAGATGACCAATGCAGGTTTGATGGAGGTTTCCGAGCCGAACCACATTTTTCTTTCCGACACAGGCGAACATAACGGAAGTTCCATCGGCTGCCTGATGGAGGGGTCCAGATCCTTTTTGGTGGAGGTGCAGGCGCTGGCAACATCCTCGAACTATGGAACTCCGCAGCGCGTGGTGGTGGGTTTGGAACAGAAAAAACTGGCGATGCTGCTTGCCATATTGGAAAAGAACCTGGCTCTCTATCTGCGCTCCAGCGACGTATTCATCAATCTGGCAGGTGGAATCAGAACCACTGACCCGGGCTTGGATTTGGCGATCCTGGCTGCCATCATTTCCAGTTTGAAAGACAAACCTTTGCCTGAAAAGTCAGTTTTCATCGGCGAAGTTGGATTGAACGGTGAGGTGCGCCCCGTTACTCAACTGGAAACCCGGGTGAACGAAGCTTCCAGGCTGGGCTATCAGAAAATCTTTGTTTCAGCGCATGCCAAGCTGAGTCCCAAAAGCAAGGCTATCCGAATCAGGGACGTGCGGGAGTTGTATAACAGCCTGGATAAATGATTTTACCGGTTTCTCATTTGGAGTGTCATCCTTTTAAATATACAGCCTAAACCATGCATGAGCCTTCCTTCTGCACCTGTTTCAAAGCGTCGATCACTTCTTAATCAAGCCTTAATCAAGTCTTAATAGTTAACGCTTGATTAAGGCTTGATGATCACTTGATTAAGGCTTTCAGGCAAGGCTGACCCGTCCTAAAATAGGTTGACCGAAAATCCAGGACTCATCTGACACATGAAAAGTAGAAAACATGAAGGCTCAGCATGGCTTGCCACATAAAAAGGGTTGTAGTTTTTGGTTGGCTAAAAAACCCCAAACATAGCCAGAGCGCATTTGCCCTTTCAAGAATCTTGACAAAATACCCGATTACGGAAACCTAAGCTTATGAGATCGAAACATGTTTTAGTGGCGATAATTACAGCCTTATGCGTGGCAGGGCTGTACCAGCTAATCTTGGCCAACAGGCAGAAGTATCCTGATTATCCCTATTCTGCGGGACAGGTTGCCGAATACGATATTTTGGCACCCTTTGATTTTCCCATTTTGAAAACCGATACTCAAATCCAGAAGGAATTTGAGCTTAAACTTGCTGAGGTTGGAAAGCCATACAGGTTTAGCGAAGATGCTGAGTTTGAAGCATATAGCGACCTGAACCGGCTTTTTGACCTGATCTATGAATCCTCCGGCAGCAAAGACCCGGAAACTGCGGCGCTCAAAGCAAGGCAGCAGGGTTTTGAACTGGAAGAGGTGGAAAGTCTTCTGAATCTGGATTTGAAAAAGGTTGCCGCCACCCACGATGCCATCAAGAGGAATCTTGAAACCCTCTATCGTGCCGGCATATATGAAGAAATCGGCGGCGACAGCATTTTGGTGCGCTCGGAAAAAGGAATGCAGAAGCGCAGCTTGAGCCGATTCTTTGATCTGGATGAAGCCAAACGTCTTGCCCTGCAAAGGCTGGACCCGATTCAGGCGTCTTTGGTTGAGGCAAATTCAACAAAATTGATCAAACCCAATCTCGTGATCGACAAGCAAAGATACGCTGAGATCCAGGATAGCCTGAAAGCTGGAATCGAGCCCGTGGAAGGGACCCTGCATGAGGGAGAAGCCATTGTGCGCCGCGGGCAAAAGCTTGGGGAAGAGGACATCAACAAGCTTGCCTCACTTTCCCAGGAATATCAGGTTCGTGGCGAACACCGCTCCGGCATCATGCAATTGCTCGGCTTCATCAGCCTTTTGGCATATTTTTTTGCGGTGGTTTTTGCGTTCAATCTGAATCTGTTGAAAGTCCCGCTGAGAGAGGGAGATGGAAATCTCGGTGTGGTATATTTGAACCTGGGCCTCTTGATCCAAGTGTTGATTGCTTTGATAACCATCCAGCTTTTTGGACAAAACATCAGCCTGATTCCCTTCGGCTTGGTGGTGCTTTCCACAGCAATTTTGATGGGCTATGAATTTGGGTTTTTGTTCTCTGCATTCAGCGTTTTGGCAGTGGCGCCTTTTGTGAACTGGGATGCCTCGGGCCTGGCAATGCTTTTGGCATCGTCGCTGATGACCCTGGCGTTGATTCGCAGATATGAGTCGCGTCATGCTTTTTTCCGCATTTGGATTTTCCAATATCTTTCCGTGAACCTGATCAATGGAGCGGTGCGGCTGCTGTTTTTCACCGGCGAAAACCTGACCGAGATGCTGGTGAACCTGTTCCACAATGCTGGCTACTCCATGGTTTCAACCTCGTTTGTGGTTTTGGGAACCCTGGGCTTCGTCAGCTTTTTTGAACGCCGTTGGAACCGCGCCACAAAGCAGCTTTTGCTGGAATTGCAGGATTTCAATACTCCCCTGCTGAAAAGATTGGCAACCAGCGCGGTGGGAACCTATCACCACAGCCTGATTGTGGGAAATTTGGCGGAACAGGCTGCCGAAGCCATCGGCGCAAACCCGCTTTTGGCGAGGGTTGGCAGCTACTACCACGACATCGGAAAAACCGTAAACCCCGATATTTTCACCGAAAACAATGAGGATAGCTCGGAGTTTTATGAAAAACTGAGTCCCAGGGAAAGCGCCGACATCATTCGGGATCACGTTCGCGAGGGGGTTGCGCTGGCGGAAAAGCACGGGCTGCCCCAGGCAGTTATCGATTTTATTCTGCAGCATCATGGCACCGGCTATATCCGCTATTTTTTGGATGAAGCCAAACGTAGTGGAGAAGAAATAAACCTTGAGGATTATCAGTATCCCGGTCCGCTGCCGCAAACCAAGGAAACCGCTTTGGTGATGCTGGCGGATGTGGTTGAATCCATCAGCAAGTCGAAAAAAGAGGCAAACGAAGACGAAATTGCCAAACTGATTGACGACACCATCCTGCGCCTGATTCGGGAAGGGCAGTTTGACGAAGCGCCCATCACGGTGAAAGATCTCGCTTTGGCAAAAAAAGCCATGCTGCCCATTTTGGAAAGCGTTTTTCGCAAAAGACTGGAATATCCCGAAGAAAAAAAGCAGTGAGTCCGATACAACTGAACATAGAGAACGAAACCGATTTTGAGCTGGATTCTGAACCTTTGCAGGAAGCGGCAAGGCTGATCTGTGGAAGTGAAAGACCCGGAGCTCCGTGCCAGATCGGTGTTTTGATCTGCAATGATGAAGCGATGCGCGAATATAACAGGCTTTACCGCGGTCATGATTCTGCGACGGATGTGCTGAGTTTTGACCTGGGTGCGGAACTGCCAAAGAGCGATGCAGAACTTGCTACGCCGGTGTTTTGTGATATTATTATTGACATAAATCAAGTGGAGCGCCAAAAGGGTTCAAACAGCCTGGAACAAGAACTGATGGAGATTTTTATCCATGGATTGCTGCACGGATTGGGTTTTGACCATATCCGCACAGGAGACCAAAAACTAATGAAAACAAAAGAAGAGTATTATAAAAATAAACTAATGCGAGGTGTTCAGTAAAGTGGACGAAGGCCCTTTATTGCTGGTGATTCTGGCTTTGCTGCTGCTTTCGGCGTTTTTTGCCGGATCGGAAACAGCTTTCTTTTCGCTTTCCCGCATCTATTTGAAAAAGCTTGAACAAAATAAGGGACGAAGCGCCCGGCGTATCTTGAACCTTTTGCGTCAGCCCCGGCGCCTTTTGGTGACAGTGTTGCTGGGAAACACATTTGTGCATATTGCCATATCCTCCCTGGCGACGTTGGTGGCGCTTGGCATAGCAGACAAACATGGTGCCAACTCCTCTCTGGCGTTGAGCTTGCAGGTGACGATAACCACTTTGGTGATCGTGATATTTGCGGAAATCATTCCCAAACTGGTTGCGCTTGCCACGGCAAACGATTTTGCCCGCATTACCAGCCTGCCCTTGCTTTTGTTCAGCTATATCATGTATCCTGCGGTTTGGCTCATCGAAAAATTCACCTTCCTCATCACAAAAAAACACAGCATGGATGCACATCTGCTGCCTCGGCTTACTGCAGAAGAATTCAACAATCTCATCCAGTCGCGCCATTCCAAACACAGCCTGGATGAAAATGAAAAGCAGATGCTGGTGGGCTTGTTCCGGTTTCGCGAGGCAAAGCTCACCGAAATCTATGTGCCGCGCGTGAAAGTGGTGGCCATTGAAGCTGGTCAAAACTTGGATGAACTGAGGGAAATGATCACAAGCTGCGGACACTCCCGAATTCCCGTATATCGTGAAACCATTGATGATATCATCGGGGTGATTCATGCCAAAGACCTGCTGCTCTATCCTGAAAAAAAGCTGCTCACGGAGCTGATGCGCCCTGCTTGGTTCGTGACCGAGAACATGAAGGTTCAAGCCCTGCTGAACCAGTTCAAGATCAAAAAAATGCAAATGGCTGTGGTGGTGGATGAATATGGCGGCACCTCCGGAATCATTTCTCTGGAAGACATTTTGGAAGAGATCGTGGGCGAAATTCACGATGAATATGACCACGAGGAAATTCTGGAATTTGAGAGGGTTGACCCCAAAACCTGCAGGGTGAGCGGCGCCTACGGCATCCGGCAGTTCAATCAAGAATTCAATGTTTCCATCGATACCGATGAATATGACAACGTGGCGGAGTATCTGCTTTCTGTGTTCAACCATGTTCCCGTGGCTGGGGAAACGCACGAGCTTGATGGAAGTTTGATATTCAAGATTTTGGAAAGTGATGGAAAAAGCATCAAGCAGGTGGAGATTGAGCAGCTTGAGGACGCCGCAGAATAGTTATGACCCCAGGCTCAAAAAAGAAAAAGTTCAATCGTCTGGCATTGCCGGCTTTTTTGTGGTTGGCGCTGATTTGGTTGCTTTCATCGCTTCCGGGACGGCATCTGCCCTCAGGGAAGATCGTCGGATTGGACAAATTGGCGCATATCACGGTGTATTTCATTCTTGGCGTTCTTGTAAACCGGCTTTTGCGTGGACTCAAGGTTTCACCCAGAAAAGTATGGTGGATATATCTGGTCATGGTGGCAAGCGCCGCTTTGGACGAGCTGCATCAATTTTTTATTCCCCAAAGGTCTGTGACCGTGTGGGATTTTGCGGCAAACGCCACAGGGCTGGGCCTGGCTTTCGCGGCTTATTGGATTTTCCGTGATCGAAGTTAAAGACCTGAGTCTCAGTTTCAACGGTCAGCCCATTTTGCATGAGATCAGCTTCAGGCTGGAGGAAGGGCAAAACTTAATCATCGTTGGGCGCAGCGGCTCGGGAAAAACCGTTTTGATCAAAACCATGATGGGTCTTTTTCAGCCCGATGGAGGCTGGGTGCGAGTTGATGGCAACGAGGTCGTTTGCAAGGGAAAGCATGCCAATGCCGGCATTTCCCAAAACTTCGCGATGGTTTTTCAAAATTCCGCCCTTTTGGATTCCTACAATGTTTTCCAAAATGTGGCTCTGCCGCTGTATGAAAGGGATGGGATGGAATTTGACGTCATCAAGGAAAAAGTGAAGGAAAGCCTGGAAATCGTGGGTCTTGAAGGCATTGAAAACAAATATCCCATCGAACTCAGCGGGGGTATGCGCAAAAGGGTGGGAATTGCCCGCGCCTTGATTTACGACCCGCGGTATATCATTTTTGACGAACCCACCTCGGGCCTGGACCCCATCACCGCGGCTGAAGTTTTGTTTTATATCACTCAAATCGTCGATTCCGGCAAGGCTACAACGATCACCATCACCCACGATACCCGCGATCTGCAGGACTTGGGCGATCAAATCCTGTTCTTGGAAAAGGGAGAGCTGAGATATTTTGGGTCCATCAAGCAAATTCACCAAAGTGCGGACCCCTTGATCCGGCAGTTTATGAATTTGGACTCCAATGAAGATCCAGCCCGCCTTACGCAATGAATAAAAAAGCGCCGAATCAGCTTTTGCTGCTGGCTTTTCTAACTGCCACAGCCTGCAGCATCCATATCTTTGAGAGCCTGATCATGAGGCTGATGCCGCTTCCCTTTATCAGGCTGGGACTTTCCAACGTGGTCGTGATGTATTTGCTTTTCGAAAAAAAGGTTTTTCAAGCCTTTTTGGTGGCGGTCATAAAATCCTTGGTTGGGGGAGCGGTCACGTTTTCGCTGCTTTCTCCCTCAACATTATTGTCCTTGGGAGGCGGGCTGAGCGCGGTTTTTGTCATGTGGGTGGCGCTTGCTGTCAGGCTTGGATTCACCGAATATGGAGTCAGCGTGATCGGGGCTGTGGCGCACAATCTGGCACAGTTGATACTGGTTCAAAACGTTGTTTTGCCCGGCACCCGTGTTTTTATGTTGACACCATTGCTGCTGTTTTTAGGTTTGCTCAGTGGAATTCTCACAGCTTGGATCTTGGTTTTGATCAAATCCAGATTCCAGCGGCAAATAAACGAAAACAAAGTGAAAGATGAATAAAGAAAAATTAATGAAAACCCTCAGGATCCTGGGAGTCATCGGCTGCGTGCTGGCCGGCTTCGTCATCGGGATATTTTGGTATTATCAAGATGATTTGCCGCCCACGGCGGAGCTGAAAAACTATACCCTGCGCACCGGCAGTGAAGTTTATGACCGCAGCGGCAGGATGGTGTATCTTTTTGCCTATGAAAAGAGAAAGCTGGTTTCACTGAAGGAATTGCCGCCACACTTGATTGATGCGCTTTTGGTTACGGAAGACAAACGTTTCCGCTATCACCTGGGTGTGGACCCCATCGGCATGGTGCGCGCCGTGTTTGCAGACGTTAAGTCTGGCAGATATTCCCAAGGCGCCAGCACCATCACACAGCAAACGGCTCGAAACATGTTTCTCACCAAGGATAAAACCATGTCCCGCAAGCTGAAAGAAATGGTTTTGGCTTTCAAGATCGAGACGGCTTTCACCAAAAATGAGATCCTGGAAATATATTTGAACATGATCTTTTGGGGGAAAGACAACCATGGGGTTGAAACCGCGGCCTTGCGCTATTTCAACAAACACGCGCGAGAACTGAGCCTGCCAGAATCTGCTTTGTTGGTGGGAATGATACAGCTTCCAAATGTTTATGATCCGTTGGTGTATCCTGAAGCTGCAAAACAGCGTCGGGACATGGTTTTGACCAGAATGTACAAGTCTCGAAAGATCAGTGAAGCCGAGTATCTCGATGCGCTTGCCACACCCGTAAATGCGCAGGACGGTGGCAGTTATGCCCGGTTTTCCTCAGACTATTTCATCGAAAGCGTTCGCAGCTATATGGAAAACAAGTATGGTACGGAACGGCTTTACGGGGGCGGCCTGAAGATATACACCACCTTGGATACAGACATGTCGGCAGCGGTGGATTCAATCTTTAACGGCTATCTCACCCAAGTGGAAAACAGCGGTGGGTTCAGGGTCAAGTTTTCCTCAGTACCCAAAAATGCCCAGGATATCGATACCAAATACATCCAAGGCGGCCTTGCAGTAATTGAAAACAAAACCGGAAATGTTCTGGTTTTGCTGGGCGGACGCAGTTTTGAACACAGTAAATTCAATCGCATCACTCAAGCCAGGAGGCAGCCCGGATCTGCCATCAAACCAATCTACTATACCCTTGCTGTGGAGCGTGGATATCATCCAGCCACAATTTTGCCAGATGCGCCCATCACCATTGGAGATTGGTCGCCTCACAACGCAAACCTCTCCTACAATGGAAACACACGCATGAGGGTGGCGCTGCAATGGTCCTACAACACCTGGGCTGTCCGCTGTGCCCAAGATATTGGCTTGGATGGCATCAACGAAGCTTTCAGGAAATTCGGCTTGAACGTAAAAGCCGGGGATCTTACCGCTTCCCTGGGCGCATACGAAGTCACACCGCTGAACCTGATTGCGGGATACACAGCTTTCCCGAACGATGGAGTGCGGGTCAATCCCGTTTTTGTAACCAGAGTGGAAGATATGAAAGGCAAGGTGCTGGAACGCGCAACTCCACAAAAATCCCGCGTTTGTTCACCCCAGGTGGCATATTTGATGACCAGCATGCTGCAAACCGTTGCCCAATCCGGAACGGGAGGATCCTCACGCACCGGATATCACTGGCCCAGCGCGGGAAAGACAGGTACCACAAACAACAATAACGACTCCTGGTTCATCGGCTTCAACAAAGCCTACACCCTGGGTATCTGGACCGGTTTCGACAACAGAAGAGACAAGGTTGGCATGGCCCTTGCTGCCCGGGCATGGGGGCCGATCATGGCCAAAGTCATCAAAATTGAAAACAACGGCCGCAGTCCTGCTGAAAACGATTCGCGGTATGCGTTTGTGGAACCTCAGCGCATTGTGCATCTGAACATCAATCCTGCCACAGGGCTGGTGGTTCGAGGCGGCGGCATTCCCGAGATCTTCATTGAAGGCAATGAACCTTCAGTGTCTCGGGATTCCCTGATCTTCCGCTATCCTGCGGATGATGGATTTCAGGATCAGGTTGACTGGAGCCCTTGAGCCACATAAGTTTTAGGAGCCTTAACCATGATTATTTTTGACGATCACCGCACTGCGGCATTTTATCCACTTGCCTTGAACAGATGCCTGGGCGACATCCGCTGCGGCATCTTGAAGCTGCGCCAGAGGCTGGAGCAGTTTTTGGGCGAAAGTGACGAAACCAAAATCTGGATGGATCCTGCCTTGGAGAGGCTTTATCGCCAGCGTCAGCCCGGCTGGCTTGTGAACCAAGCCGCGCCAAAAGGCTGTTTGCTGGTGAATTCACGCTTGAGAGTGGATAGGGACTCAATCAAAGCAATTCAGAGTCTTGCGGAAGGCCAGTGCCTGGTGGCGGGCGATTCCATTTTGGCTCTAAAAAGCAACCGTGAACTCAATCAGCTGCCGGAGCTGTCCGAACTTGGCGCCATGGGTTTTCAAGTGATCGAAAGTGAGCTCTTTTTATATCAGGATCTAAGCGACCTGATTCACGACAACGAACGCCTGCTCCGTTTTGACTTTGAGCAGCTTCTTTACGACAACGACAACTATTTTGAAACCGAGCCCGGCGTCACGGCGCTCAATCCATACAGCATCTGGATCGGGGAAGGCGTGAACCTCAAGCCCGGAGTGGTTTTGGACGCTTCCGACGGTCCCATTGTTTTGGATCAGGGAGCCCAAGTTTTGGCGAATGCCGTGATCATGGGTCCTGCCTTCATCGGCAAGGGTTCACTGGTGAAGGTTGGCGCCAAGATCTATGGAGGCAGTTCCATCGGCCCCGTTTGCAAGGTTGGTGGCGAGATTGAAAACAGCATTTTCCAAGCCTATTCAAACAAACAGCACGATGGCTTTTTGGGTCACAGCATTGTGGGAGAGTGGGTAAACATCGGTGCGGACACAAACAACAGCGATCTTAAGAACACCTATCGCAATGTGGGTTACCATAGCTACCTTCAAGGCGGCAGAGTTGATTCCGGCAAGATGTTTTTGGGTTCCATGATTGGCGATCACGTCAAGCTGGGCATCAATGTGACGCTGAACACCGGCTCTGTGATTGGGGTTGGCTCAAACCTTTGGGGTTCGGAGCTGATCTCGGGCTTTGTGCCGGATTTTTCCTGGGGGACTGCAAACAGCTATGATAAATACCGTTTTGATCGCTTTTGCGACACTGCATCAGCCGTCAAGGCCCGCCGGGGTTTGGAATTTGGTCCTGAGGAAAAAGAGCTCTTTCAGGCCATTCATGAAAGGCGGGAAAATTGAAAATTTCTGGAGCAGAAATGCAAGAATATATAGAAGTGGAATTCCGGACGGGAAGATCTGGCTACTATCAAAACCACAGTGGCTTGGAACTGAATCCGGAAGACCTCATCGTTGTGGAAGTGGAACGTGGGGAAGACATTGCCCAGGTTACGCATCTCAGCATGGGAGAACAGGAAATCAATCTCCAACCTCAAAGTGGGGGAAGGGTCTATAAAATCAGGCGTATAGCCACGGATCAGGACATTGAAAAGCTGCGGAACCTGCCCAGTGAGGAAGAAAAGGCCGCGCAGAGCTTTCGGGACATCCTCAGGCGCTATCCCTTTGAAATGAAGCTGATTGACACAGTTTTTCAGTTTGACGGCAACAAACTCACATTTTTCTTCTCAGCGGACGGACGCATCGATTTCAGAGTTTTTGTGCGGGAATTGGCAAATGTATTCCGCACCAGAATCGAACTGCATCAAACCACGGGACGCGATGAAGCCAAGCGCATGGGCGGATTCGGCATGTGTGGAATCCAGTATTGCTGCGGCAGCTTTTTGAAGCGCTTCAGCCAGGTCACCATCAAAATGGCCAAGGACCAAAATTTGGCGGGAAACCTGGCAAAAATATCCGGACCCTGCGGTCGCCTGCTTTGCTGCCTGAACTTTGAAGAAGATTTTTACGTGGAGGAATCCAGGGACTTTCCCATCCCCGGCACCTGCGTGGAGCTTAAAGGCAAGCGCCTGTATGTGTTTAAAAACGACATCCTGAACAAGCGCGTGCATTTGTCCGACGAAAACCAAATTCTCACCGAACTTGACCTTCCGGACTTCAACAAGCTGGAAATCATTTCCGCGCCAGACTTGGATCAATGCTGAACTCTCTTTACGGCGTCCTGCCCCAGGATCTGGAAAGCTTTTTTGCCAAGGATTTTCCCGCTTATCGGGTGCGGCAGCTTCTGAACTGGGTCTATCGAAAATTCGTCTTTGACCCAAATCAGATGACTGATCTTGACCAAGGCTTCAAAAGCGCATTGGAAGCGGCTTTCGACCTTTCCATGCCGCAGATTGCGGAAAAGCATCTTTCCCGTGATGGCAGCACCAAATATCGCCTCGTTCTTGCTGACGGCGACCAAATCGAAATGGTGCTGATGCCGGAAGGGAAAAAGCGGACCCTCTGCGTGTCCAGTCAGGTTGGTTGTGCCCGGGCTTGTGCATTTTGCGCCACGGCAAGGATGAAAAGAAGACGCAATCTCCACAGCCACGAAATTATTCAGCAAATCCTGCTGGCGGCACAGGAAGCCGATGCACCGCTTACAAACCTGGTCTTCATGGGCATGGGCGAGCCGCTTGACAATCTGGACAACGTTTTGGACGCCCTGAGCCTGATCCAACACCAGGGAACCCTGGCTTTCAGCCCCAGGCGCGCAACAGTTTCCACCTGCGGAATCGTGCCCGGCATCCGGCGATTGGCGGATTCCAAGGTCAAGGTCAAGCTGGCTGTATCCCTCAATTCCGCTCGCAATGAGGTTCGCGACGTTTTGATGCCGGTGAACAAGCTCTATCCTCTGTCCACTCTGAAGCAATCCCTTCTCTATTACCAGAAAAAAAGCAGCTTTCGCATCACCTTGGAATATATCCTGATCCCTGGAATGAACATGGCTGCCGAGGATTTGAAAGCATTGCGCAAGTTCAGCGGTGATCTTTCCTGCAAGATAAATTTCATTCCCTACAATCCGGTTCCCGGCTTGCCCCATCAAGCTCCAAGCGAAGATGAGATCCAGCAGTTCATGGAAAAAGCGAGGGAACTGCCGCAGGCTGTGATGCTCAGGCGCAGCAAGGGAGCCGATATTGCCGGAGCCTGTGGCCAGCTGGTAACTGGTGCTGCTGCCAAGACAACAGGAGAAAACCATGCAAAAGATTGAAAAAATTGCCCGACGTCTCTTTGGAGACAATCCACCCTGCAAATGCGGCGGGGGACATGTGATTTGCCTCGGCTGTGCCGTTTGCCGTGCAGACAAGCCCGATCAAATCTACGATCCCAATGCAGGCATAGCCTCCATTATCGATGCCACGCTCTTGAAAGCCGACACCACCCAAGCTCAGGTCAATGCACTTTGCGATCTTGCAAACGACCACAAGTGTGCCTCCGTCTGCGTCAACTCCCATTTTTCGCATCCCCTGCAATTGCGTCTTTCCGCTGCGGTGAAATCCTGCACCGTGGTGAACTTTCCCTTGGGTGCGGGCTATACCTATGCCGTGGCGGCTGAAAGCCTGGCTGTGATCAACACAGGCATCGAGGAACTGGATATGGTGCAAAACCTCAGTGCGGTGAAAAGCGGACACATCCTGCACTCCTATGAATTGATCCGCAATATCGCCGAACTTTGCCGCAGCAACAGGGTTCTTTTGAAAGTGATTTTGGAAACCTGCTATCTCTCTGAGGATGAGATAATTGCCTGCTGCCTCTATGCCAAAAAAGCGGGAGCCGAGTTTGTGAAAACCTCCACAGGCTTCGGCACCGCCGGCGCCACGGTGGAAAATGTTCGCCTGATGAGGGAAACGGTGGGACCCAAAATCGGCGTGAAAGCATCCGGCGGAATCCGTAACCGCGAACAGGCTCTTGCCATGATTGAAGCCGGCGCAAACCGCATCGGCGCCAGCAGCGTCACCGCCCTGCTCTGAGGTTTTGACGATGAAGGTGACTTTGGCAGGCTACAATATCGATATTTCCTTGATCCGCAAGCTGGAGGATGAAGCCGTAACCCCGGAAGTGATTTCCGCAGCCTATGCCCGCATCAGCCGAAGCGAAAAATCGGTCACGGAACTGCGCGAAGAGGCATTGTCAGAGCTTCCCAAGGCAAGATTATCGAACCAAACCATTGTTTTTGAGATGGGTCATGCCTCCGTGGCGGAACATGCGGTTTTCAATTTTGACGTCATTGGCGTCTCGCGCCTGCTCACGGAAACCCTTGAAACCCTTCGTTTTGCCTCCTTTACAGAAAAATCCCAGCGTTACGTCACCTTTTCCAAGGATTACCTGATTCCGGAAGAACTGGAAGACCCGGATTTTACAGAGCTCAAAGACTTCTACATTGAGGTGATGGATGCTCTTTTTGCCGAATATGAAGCCAGTTTTTTGGCGATTAAAGAGAAGCTTGCCAAAGATTTTCCGGATCTTCCCAAACGCAGCCTGGAAAGCATGGCAAAGGAAGATGCGCGCTATATTTTGCCGCTTTCCACCAAAACCCAGCTTGGCATGACCATCAACGCCCGCAGTTTGGAAAACCTCTTGCGACGTTTGGCTGAAAACCCACTTCTGGAAGCCGCAGAGCTCTATGAGACCCTGCTTTCTCAGGCCAAAAAAGTTTGCCCGTCTCTGGTGCGCTATGTGGAACCTGAGCATTTTCCTGGCAGCTTGCCCATTCCGAAAGAACTTATGGATTTCGAAATTCTGGATGATGATTATTGGGGGCAAATGGTCGACCAAACCAAGAATTCGGATAATATGGTTTTAGCCTGTCTTTTTTACGAAAACAGCCGCAGCAACTGGGAAAAATGCCTCAATTATGTGAATAACTTATCTGAAAATGAAAGGGAAAAACTTTGGCGCCATTTTTTCCAAGGGATTCGCCCCTGGAGCAAGATGCCGAGAGCTTTTGAGATGGTCGATTATCAATTTGAGCTTAGCATGAGTGAAAGCTGCTGGGCTCAGTTTAAGCGTCATCGGGTTGGAACCATTATTCGACAAAAAATTCAAGGCGTCCGCACTTGCATTATGCCTGAGATTATTTCCGTCATTGGAAGAGAAAGCCAATGGACTCAGCTACTTGGCAAGAATACAGAGTTAAAAAAACAGCTTTCCACTGTTTCCCACGAGCTTGCACGCTATGCAAATCTGAACGGCGATACCATTCAGGTGTTGGTCAGAATGAATTTGCGCGAGCTCTACCATCTCATCAGGCTGCGCTGCGACGAAAACGCCCAATGGGAAATTCGCGAAATCTCGGCAGAAATGGCGCAATCGCTGCGTTCTGTGGCTCCGATGAGCACCGCCTTCCTTTGCGGCAAAAGTGAATTTGACGCTCTGGAACCTTGACACAGCCAAATGGATTGACAGATTTCCGGGTTCAAAAATTCATGTATGAAAGCCTTTGCGTCCCTGTAGCTCAGCTGGATAGAGTGGCACCCTCCGAAGGTGAAGGTCAGGCGTTCGAATCGCCTCAGGGACGCCATCTTTTTTTGAATCATGGCATCTGATGTAGCCATCACCATCGAAAACCTTGCCAAGCAAATCGGCAGCAAGGTCATTTTTTCCTCCCTCGATCTCGGCATCCATCTTGGCGACAAGATTGGAGTTGTGGGCATAAACGGCTGTGGCAAAAGCACTTTGCTAAAAATCCTGGCTGAGGTGATCGACCCCAGTTCCGGCAGCTTCGTGGTTCGAGGCGGTCAGAAGATCGGCTATCTGGATCAGGAAGCCGAAGCCACCCCCATGATGAGCGTTTTGGATTATATCCAACCCCCGCAGCCCCTGCAGCCTGAAAGTGACGAAGAATACCGCTACAAAGCCATACTCACCATTTTGGGCATCACCGATTTTGAAAAACCCCTTTCCCTGCTTTCCGGAGGACAGCGCCGCAAGGCTGATCTGGCAAGGGTTTTGGTTGCCGATCCAGACATCTTGATTTTGGATGAACCCACAAACCATCTGGATCTGGATGCCATCGAATGGTTGCAGGACTATCTGGCGCAAAGCAAAAAAACCGTGATTTTCGTTACTCACGACCGCTATTTTCTGGATGCCGTCTGCAATAGAATTCTGGAAATTGACCAAGGTCGCGGTCACATCTACGAAGGCAACTATTCGGATTTCGTGCGCGGGAAATTGTTCCGTGAAACCGATTTGCAGCGCAAGGAGACCCGTCGTCAAGCGCAATTGAAAAAAGAACTGGATTGGCTGAACCGGGGCGCCAGGGCACGTGCCACCAAGCCCAAAAACCACGTGGATCGGGTGCGTGAACTGCTTTCCAAAAGCTATCTGATCTCAAATGCCGAGCTTGATATTTCCTTCAAAACGGACCGCTTGGGCAAAACCATCCTGGAACTGCACAAGCTGAGTAAAAGCTATGGTGACCAAAAGCTGTTCCGAAATATAGAACACACTTTCCAGGCTCGGGAACGCATCGGCATCCTGGGTCCAAATGGCTGCGGAAAAACCACCCTGCTCAAAATCATTGTGGGAGAGGTGGAGCCCGATGCAGGCAGCGTGAAGATTGGCGTGAACACCCATTTTTCCTATTACCGCCAAAACGATGAGAGTTTTGAGCCGCATCTCACAGTGTATGAATACATTGCACAATATGCCGAAGTGATCCGCACCCAGGATAACAGCAAGGTGACCGCCTCGGTGATGCTCAAGCGCTTTCTGTTCGACGACAAAATGCAGCAGCAAAAGCTTTCCTCGCTTTCCGGAGGAGAGCTCAAACGCCTGTATTTACTTAAATCCCTGATGTTTGGAGCAAATTTCATCATCTTGGATGAGCCCACGAACGATCTGGATATTCGCACCCTGGAAATCTTGGAAGACTATCTGGATGCCTTTTCCGGCTGCCTGTTGGTGGTGTCTCATGACCGCTTTTTCCTGGATCGCAGCGTGGATCACCTTTTCATTTTTGAGGGAGATTCCGTCCGCAAATTTCCCGGCAACTATTCAGACTGGCTGCTGGTGAAAAAGTTCCAAAAAGAGGAGGAAGCGGAAAAGGCTGCCAAGCCTGCGCCACAGCGACCCAAAAAGCCACAAAAAGGGCTCAGTTACAATGAAAAACGGGAATTGGAAATGCTGAATCCTGAAATTGCCGAAATTGAAAAACAGATCGCCGAACTCGAGGCAAAAATGGGGGATCCCGCTCAGCAGCTTTCACATCTGGATTATGCGGAAATTGGGGAAGAACTGCAGAAGCTGAATCAAGTCCATCAGGAAAAGCTGGAACGCTGGCTGCAACTGGAGGAAAAAGCGGAATCCTGAGTTCCAATCCGCTTGCCTTTCATCTGAGCCCTCCTTGGCCCGCACAATACAGCCACCCGTTTCGCCCTCTTCAAGCACTCGCCCAAAGGCGGGTTTTCAAGGGGAAAGAGCCATCCAAAAACCGGCTTTGAGCCTAGGGCGAAGCAGGCTTCTTCCCGACTTATTCAGCAGTTATGCTGTAGCCCCAAGCTACTGAGTTCTATTTACTTATATTCGTAGATCATCCAGCCGTCTTTGCCCAGGGCGAGGAACATCAAGTCTCCATCCAGGGCAACGTCGAACACTTCATAGTAGGGGATGATGGTGCGCAGCTCTTCCACCTTGATGGGGTTGGTCACATCCAGGATTTTCACTCCGCCCATGCCCAGTGCGAGATAGAGCAAGTTGTCCTTCAGCTCCATATCCCGGATGTCGTAGGAAAGGCGTGTTTGAAAAATGAGCCGGGGATGATACATGTCCGAAGCGTTGATTGCCAAAAGCTTGTTGCCTGCTCCCAGCCAGACGATATCACCATTTTTTGCCATGATGGTGGCATCGGCAATTTCATAGTTCACGCCCATGCTGAGCGGGAAATTCATGTCCTTGATATCCACGGTGACCAAGCCAAAATCGTTTAGCGCCCAGAGGTAGGGATATTCTGCAATGAAATCCCGGATGCCCCATTTTTCAGAAAAAGTGCTGCGCAATTCGCCTGAAGCGCCTTTGCCAATGTCGATGATGTCGATGCCGCGAAAACGGTCTGCCACATAGAGCATGGGGCCTTCGCGAGTCATTCTGTTGCCGATGGCGGTGTTTGGAAAATAGATGCTGCTGGGGTAGGAGAGAGTGTCCACCGTGCTCACCAGGTTTCCCGGTTCCTGGCTGCAGATGTAGAGGTGATTGCTGCCCAGCAAATTCACATCTTCAATGATATATTGGGATAAAAAGACCGCTTCCAAGCGCGGCGACCAGGGGTTGAAAATGGAATTTAACCAAACGTAGTTTTTGTTTCTCAGGATCACCTGGTTTTCCTGAAAATCCACGTTGTAGGGCTGAACATTTTTCATGTGCACCATAAGCTGGGGCACGCGAAAGTCGATGGCGGCGGCGCTTGCCAGTGCCAAAACGATAAACGTGAACAGCAGAGCTTTTTTCATAATTCTCTCCTAAAGGGATGAAGCCAGCCATTTTTGGCTGTTACAATACATACTTTCCAGATGCCGGTTTCCCGCATCAATTTATCAGTTCTTTGATGATGTCGGCAGATTTGATCCCCTCCGCTTCTGCAGCAAAGGAGATCAAAACCCTGTGGCTGAGCACAGGAAGCGCCACGGCGCGCACATCTTCTTCCGAAGGGGTGAGACGTCCATCCAGAGCAGCCCTGGCTTTGGCGCCCAAAACCAAGTATTGGCTGGCGCGGGGACCGGCTCCCCAGTTGATCTTTTCTGCGATGGAAGGCTTGCAGCCGGGGTCGCCGGGACGGGTGGAGCGGGCAAGTTTCACCGCATATTCCAGCACGTGACTGCTGAGCGGCATGTTTCTGATGGCGGTTTGCATGGCGATGATTTTATCCGCGGAAAGCAGTGGCCGCGGCTCTTCGCCGGGTGCGCCGGTGGTGTTTTGCACGATGGTGAGTTCCTCTTCATAGCCGGGGTAGCCGATGTCGATGAACAGCATGAAGCGGTCCAACTGGGCTTCCGGCAGGGGATAGGTGCCTTCCTGTTCGATGGGGTTTTGCGTGGCCATCACGATGAAGGGCAAATCCAGATCCATGGTCTTGTTTCCACTGCTGACCTGGTATTCCTGCATGGCTTGCAGCAGTGCGGCCTGGGTTTTGGGAGGTGTGCGGTTGATCTCGTCCGCCAGGATGATGTTTGCAAAAATGGGACCCTTGATATATTGGAATTCCCTGCTTTCGCCGCCGCTGGTGGAAACTAGAATGTCGGAACCCGTGATGTCTGAAGGCATCAGGTCCGGGGTGAATTGGATCCTGCCAAAAGAGAGGTGCAGGGCCTTGGCGATGGTGGAAATCAGCAGGGTTTTTGCCAAGCCGGGCACGCCCTCAATCAGCATGTGACCATTTGCAAAAAGCCCGATCAGAACTTTTTCCACCACTTCATCCTGGCCAACAATCACTTTGCGGATTTCGTCCAACAACTGCTGTTTCAAGGGTTTCAGCTCTTCGATCATGCTTATCATTTTTTCACTGTTCATATATCTTTATCTCCGTGGATCATTACTTTCAGCGCCTGGCCGCCGCTGCCAAGGATGGCAATCAAGCCCGTAATCCCGATCAAGACAGCCGTCAACACATGCGCGAATGCCATGATCGCAGAGGCGCTGTCTTTTGTCAATGCAAATCCGGCGGAAAAGATGATGATCATCATCCATTCATTGCTGCCAAGCTGGGCTGGGGGCTGCGGCAAAGCATAGGAAAGGTTTATCAAAGTATAGCCAAAAAGCACTTTCAAGAAATTAAGTTCCACCCCAAAGGCTTGGAAAAGCAGGTGGAAATACAGTCCGTCCAAACCCACTCCCAAAGCGGTGAGCAAAACTGATAACAGCAGGCGGCTCCAGTGCTGCTCAAACACATTCAAGCCCTGCACAAAAACTTCGATATAGCCGTTCACTTTTTCCTTCAAGCGCAGAGGCAGCCAGGAAAACAAGGCTTGCAGGAGCTTTGCCACCTTTTCCTTGCTCCAAACCGAGAGCATCAAAATGCCCACGGAAATCAGGAAAAAAAGTCCCAAAAGAATGAGCAGGACCGCCAAGCCGGGCGAAACATGAATCTTGAGCAAGGGTAAAAGGAGCAGGACGAACAGGATGCCCAGGGTGTCGAAGGCTTTGTCGATAAAAATGGAGGGAAGGCTTTTCAGGAGGGGGATGCCGTGGTTTTTCTTGATGAACCAGGCTTTCACCACTTCGCCGGCGCGGATCGGAATGAGATAGTTCACCCAGTTTCCGCCCATGCTGTAAAGAAAGGTTTTTCCCAAGGGTAGTTTTATCAGTTTGCGCAAAAGCAGATTCCAACGCCAACTGCGGACTGCGTAGGCACACAGATAGATCACAGATGCCCATAAAACCAAAGCGGGACGCACTCTGCGGATATCTTCAAGCACCTGCCGGGGATCGATGCTGCGCAGCCAAAGCCAGATGAGAAGGATGCCAAAAAGCAGCCCGGCAATCAGATAGATCAGGCGCTTGCGCGTGAGGTTCACTTTTCGGATCCACCCCGGCGAGAAAAAACCAGCCTGAGATGGTGTGCCCAGATCATTTTGAAAGGATTGGGCGCGATTTTTTCAAACCATTGCAGTTTCCGCATCCGCTTCTCAAAATCCGGGTCATTTCCCTCGTAATGGCTCAAAATGCTGAGATATTTCTGTGCTTTCTCTGATTCTTTGGCTTTGGAAGCAGGTTTTATGCCCAGCCATTTTCCCAGAAATTCTTCCTTGGTCATGCCAATATCCGGCCAGGGCGGACAATCAAAATATCCACTGCTTTCCAGCTTCCAGCCCAGTTTGCCCAAAAGGGAGATGATGGAAGCGGGATCGATGTGGCTGAGCTTCAGTTCGGGATATTTTTGGGGACTGTAATCGCGCAATTGCAGCTTGTAGCCAAGTCCGGAGCGGTTCGGAACGCTGATGAAGATTACTTTGGCGGTCACGCGGGAAAGCTCTGCCAGAAAAGTTTTCAAGTCTGGCACAAACCAGAGGGCGGAGAAGGAAAAACTGAGGTCGAAAGCTTTGTCGGGGTGCTTCAGACCGCGGAAATCGGGGTTCAATTCCGTCTGCAGCGGGCGTTCCAGCCGGTTCCAAAGCTGCTGGATCAGCTCCAGTCTGCGAGGGTCGTTATCCTGCAGGGTGACCTTCACACCGGAATCCGCCAGAGCCATCAGGTTGATGCCGCTGATGCCGGTGAAACCGAAGCTGGGGCTTTCCAAAGCGGTTTTTACGCCGTGCTTTTTTGCGGTCGCCAAAATCAGGTCATTCAAAACGACACGTTCGTAGGATGAGCCCAGCCCTTCATGGGGGTTTTGGTAATATTTTTCCCAGTCGATGATGATGGGGATTGCCATTATTTTCCCAAATAGTCCGAGATTGTGAGCCGGATGTCTGGAATCGTGAAAGTTTCAGGAAGCTTCATCAGTTCATAAGTGTCGGAAACCTGATAGAACCAGGAGCGGGAAATCAGTTCGAAGCGGCTGATCCACAGTTCGTTTTTTGCCAAGCGTGCCAGCTTTTCACCCCAGCGGAAGAACTGTTGATCCAGCCTGAGCAGGCTGCCATAGTTGCTTCCACGCAGTTCGCGTGAGATAAAATTCACCAGTTGATGCAGTTGTACAGGCTCGCGGTCGGCAACGTTCAATGCCAAACCGGGTTTGTAATCATTCTCCAAAAGCCAGACGAAGGCGTTGGCGATGGTGTTTACATTGCACAGATGGATCCAGATTCGTTTATTGATCAAGGGAAAGTGCTTTTTGTGAACCATTTTTACCATTTGGTAGGGGAACCCGCGGTCACCGATTCCGTAGGTGATGGACGGACGCAGGATCGCTGCTTTCAAGCCCTTGAGGGTGGCGCGCTGGATCATCTTTTCGCTTTCGATCTTGGTATAGTGATAGAAATTATCGGGATTGCGCTCGGTTTGATTGTTCGCAGGCAGCTCTTCCGGGATGGCGCCAAAAACTCCCACCGATGAGCAAAACATGAACTTTGCTCCCGATTGCAGGCTGTGTTCCGCAAGCTGTTGGGTGGAAAGGAAGTTCGCGCGCAAAAACTCGTTTTTGGTGAATTTGCGTCCACCGCGCAGAGCGCCAATATGCATCACCGCATCAAAGGAATTGTGGGCAAGGAAGTTTTTGAGACCCTTGATGTCGGCAAGATCGATTTTTACCAAGTCAAGCTGGGTGCTGAATGCGTTGTAACGCTGAGCCTTGGTTTCAGGACGGATGAGCGCGGTGCAGTGCCAATCGCTGTCCTTTGCCAAAACGCCATTGAGAACAGCCTTGCCAATCAGCCCCGTGACGCCCGTGATCAGGAGTTTGGGCATTTATCCGAAGATCCTGCGCCAGAGGCTTCTTTTTCGACGACGCCTGGATTCCGGAACCGATCTCAGATATACGTATTTATATGGAATTGTCTCGTTTTTAAGAATTTTACCCGGGAAATCCTGCGTGAGCAGGTTTGCAACACTGACGTCCAATTCAGTTTTCAGCAGTTCAACTGCATCGAAATAGGCGCCGTAGGGCATTTTGGCATGATCGTCCGAAGCCAGAAAATGTGCCCAGCCGTTGCGAAGCAGCAGCCAAGCGGTTTGACGAACCTTTTCGCCATAGAGCCCCAAAAGGCTGCCGGCGTTCACCTGAATATAGATGTCTTTGCGGATCAAGTCCTTGGCATCGTGGACGTTGTGCATGATGCTGACATAGCGTTCGCCATGGGCCAAAATGGGCTTGTAGCCGGCTCGAAGCAGGGGATATACATTTTCATAAAAATCTGAGGGCAATCCATTCAAATCGGATTCCACCAAAACGTAGTTCGAGTTTCCCAGGCAGAGTTTGTGTTTTTCAATGTCCTTGATGCTGAAGGGGTGGAGAAAAATCTCGAAACCATGATGCAGGTTGATATTGATCTGATTTTGCTGCACCAGTTCCCTGAGCAATTGCAATTTGTCGTCATATTTTTTGCGCTCATAGTGATAGCGCCCGGGCATGAAGTGTGAAGTGAGGAAAACATCGGTGATGCCGCCAATCGCCATTGCACGGATCTGTTCCAAGGATTTTTCCGGAGATTTTGAACCGTCGTCAAGGTTTGGCAGGAGGTGGCAATGTATGTCTATCATGGCGTCAGGGCAGGTGTTCCTTGATCATTTGGACAAATTCAATCAGCACGTCAGTGCGCTCAAACGGAGCCAGCATTCGTTCGCTTTCGTCCAGCATTTCTTCAACGCTTTGGCGCGCTTTGTCGAAACCCAAAAAAGCCGTGTAGCTGTTTTTGGATTTTGGGATAAATTCATCGTCAAAGTCCAAGCCTTCGCTGCCACGGTTGTAGTCCGCGCTGATGTTTTCGATCATCTGGAAAGCCAGGCCAAGGTTTTGCGCATAGGTGTTCATGACTTGCCGGGTGTTTTCATCGGCTCCAGCCAAAACGCAGGCCATATCAGCAGCAGCTTGCAGCAGGGAGCAGATTTTTTTCAGGTCTATATAACGCAGGATATTCAGCTTCATCTGGCGGTGTTTGCTTTCAAGCTCGACAGCCTGACCGCCGATGAGCCCATAGCTGCGGGTGCCCAGCGACAAAATGCGCGTGCAGGCCAGAGATTTCGAAGGCGGCACGATCTCGCCCAAGGCTTCGAAAGCAAGGGTGTAAAGCGAGTCTCCAGCCAAAATTCCCACCGCGTTATCGAATTTGAGGTGCAAAGCCTGTTTGGAACGACGTTCCGCCTTGTTCATCAGCATGGGAAGATCGTTGTGAACCAAGGCGGCATTATGAGCCAATTCTATTGCCGTTGCAGCTTTGAGCGCTTCACCCAATCCTTTTTTGCTCTGTTTGCCAGCCAACATCTCATAGGTGGCAAGCAGAAGAAGAGGGCGCCAGCGTTTTCCGCCGGAAAAAACCGCATAATGCATGGCTTTTTTCAGTTCCTTGGCGGGCTGGGTCTGAGTTCCGAGATAGTGTTTCAGACTTTTTTCGATCAAATCCAAACGGGTCTCAAAATACTTCTGTAAAAGCAAGTTATACTCCTGATGGCAAACCATCTCAGTTTTATACCATTTTATATTTCATTACTATGAAGCGCCGGTTGTTGTCAAGTATTTTCTGGCCGTGCTGTTCTTTGGATCTGTAAAACCTATGTTTCTGCGGCTGTAATGTATCACTGAAAACTTCAAATCTGATCACTGAAAACTTCAAATGGGGAAAAACGGGCATTTTTGAGCTGTTACGCCGGAGTTTTGATCACTGAAAACTTCAAGGAAGTATCACTGAAAACTTCAAACTGATCACTGAAAACTTCAAATTGATCACCGAAAACTTCAAGAAAGTATCACTGAAAACTTCAAGGAAGTATCACTGAAAACTTCAAATGGGTTTTCTAAGCAGATAAAAAAACGTGGAAAACACTGGGCGGTGTTCCCACGTCTCGGAGGGTATTCTATAATACCCTTTGGTGCCCGCTAATCACACCAACGGATCAGACAGTCAAGGCTTCTGATCCTTTCTGTTTGGGCTTATTCAGAGCGGCAATACGAGGAGTTGGTAGTCAGCTAACTGGGCATCAAAGTTATTTCCAATCATGAGGGTTACGTTGACTTGATCTCCCTCCATCCGGATGTCGCCCAAATAGATATGACAGTTGCAGTGGTTAATGAGGATGACCAGTGGTTCCTGACCGTATTTTTGTTTCAGCCTGTGTTTTATTGAAGTATCATCCCGGCAGGAAGCGGGGGAACCCTGGCTGCGGTCTCCAATCCCGTCTTTCTCGTCCTGCAGCTCGAAGACCAGTTTGGATAACGGCAGTTGGGCTTCCTGCAGATGATTGGCGCCGATGGAGTTGTTGGCGACCTTGCCTGCTGTAATGGCGCCGTCCTGGACGTGATTTGAGTAGATGCAGTTGTTCTGCAGCCCCCGGGCATCAAGCTTGCCGATGCTGCAGCTTTTACCGCTGAAGCGACCCTGGGCGGCGTTGAGATCGTCCCAGATCTCGTAGTAGCCGCAGTCTGCTTCGTTTTCGACAGCTATTTCATAATAACCGGACTGCGGGCCTTGCTCCCTCAGCTTCTTGCCGTCATTCCAGCCTTCGCCGGGCCTGAGCAGGCGGATATCGACTCCGGACTGGGGCAGGCGCACTCCGTCTTCCATGGTGTAATAACTGATGCCGAACTTGAACATATTCTATTCCTTAAACGTTTAGGTATGGGATATTATCGTCTCATCCGTATCGGTGACGATGATGGTGCCGAAGTCGACATAGCCCGGACTGCCGACGTATCTCGATTCGAGGCTGAACTTGATCTTGGCGGGATACTCATGCAGATCATCAGGACACTTGGGCAATTGTGTAATGGTAACCGGGAACTGGCTGTTGACGCTGTTATAGGCGGTGTATTCCAAGTAAAGCTTGCCGGGACCCAAGAGGAAATCCATCAGGGTATAATACTGTTGGGGCTCAAGCACAACTTCGAGATCGAAGGAGTCTTCCCGGTAAGGCTCTCGGCGGTGGAGATATGCGGGGTTGAAGGCGTTCTTCTTCTCAGTGCGGTATTTGCGGACAGGGTTGTAATCAACCTGACCGTCTTCGCAGAACAGATAGTGGACGCCATCGCCCCAGCGGATGAGTTTGAACCCTCTTATAAGAGCCATGCTTTCACCTTATATTCATCTTCCTGGAAGTTTCGCTCCAACTCAGTTACGGCATAGATCTTGCCCTGGATGCGTATCCTTGACTGCAGGGAGAGGTTGTACTTGGAGAGCTGATCGATGACCGCTTCACAGCACCATTTGGAGTCATGAAAGTCGATCAGGTAATCTTTGATTCTGCTTTGCAGCTGAGTGGTATCTCCGGCAAAGACGTCCATGATGCTGACCTCTGGCTTTTCCGGGGTTCCCCGCTTAATCAAATACGAGACCACGTCATTATCGGCGATGTTTATAATGTTTCCGGCATAGTAGTCTTTGTTCTTGAGGATGATCTGACCGCTGGCATTGCTGAAGATGGTGGCATTGTAGAGCATCAGCATGGCCTGCAGTACCTTGAAGTTATCGGTCAGCTCCATTTGAAAGCTTTCATAGGACTTGCCGGGCTGGAGCTTGGAAGGAAAGAGATTACCGTTGCAGTTGGCTTCCACCCAGTGGTTCACATAATGGCTCTGCCCGTAGCCTCTGTTGTCAATTATGCCCCCGCTGCTGAAATTGTAAAGGCTGTTTTCACTGACTCCGTTTTCGATCAGGAAGCCGATGAGTTCGTTGTGTTCGTTGTCCAAGGAAGTGATGTCTTCGACCCAGTCTGTCTTCTTGTCATAGTCAACCGTTGTGGGGCAGATACCGTTATAGAGGCGGACGATTCTGCCCATATATCTTCCCTGATATCTGAAGGCGGTGGGATTGGAATGACTGGCTTTGACTATCTTCTTGTGGGCGAAGCAGTAAGTAATGCCGTCCACAGTCTGATCAAAACGGTAGCCGTAGAATGGAGAAGGCCAGGAGCCGGAATGGAAGCTGTAAGACCAGCCTGAGGCGGGATTGGGAAACTCGATCAGCTTGGCGTAATCGATGCGGGTCAGAACCAAGGGATCGGCAGTGGGAATGTTCAGGGTGGGCATGGTTAACTGACTGGAATACGGGATGCTGATGGGAATGAGCTGCTGGATATCCTGCAGGAAATAGCTCAGTATCCAGCTTGGCAGATAGCCCGACGTAAGCGAGTAATAGTGGGTGAGATCGGAGAACAGGGAAAGCAGCTTGATCTTATCATAGCAGGTTATCTTGAGGACACCGGAACTGATATCAAAAGACAACTGCGATGTATCAATGATGCCGCTGAAGAACAGCAGACCGTCACGATAGGCTTTCACTTCAAAATGGGAGATATAGCGTTCATGTTCATTGTTCCCGCTGAGGATGTTCTCATCTACCCAGGTATCGGGAAAACACTCAAATACGAGCCGTTTGGGTTCTCTGGAGTAGTTGGAGACGGACTGCAGCTTATCAGCAGAGACGGACAGACTGATGACGACCCTGTTTGAGAGTGAATCGGCAAGGCTGTGCTTGACCTGGTTATAGTCAACGGCATTAGTCTTGCCCTGCACGAAGTCGATCTTGAACAAGTCAGGCATATTAGATCTCACTCCTGATTATCTTGCCTGTATCGGCAATCTCGGAGACCTTGACCGGATCATTGGAAAGCGGGTCAACATTCACTTCGATGACAGGCTTGGCTTCAGCCACCGTTTGTTTCAGAGAGACAATCTCGTCTTTTAAGGCAGAGATCAAATCAATCAGGGTATCCATACCGCCTCCGGCTGAGATAATGCCACCAGCGGCATAATTTGAGCCGATATTGTGGGGAATGGGTACCGAAGGAACCGGCATACCCGCAAACGCCAGTTTGACTTGTTCCAAGGGGGCGAAGTTGAGAAAGTCAAAGAGGTTTCTGCCCAAGGCTTTGACTCGGTCTTTGGCGGTTATATACTCATCGCCTTCGGCTTCGATCAGAATACCGCCTTGACTATGAGAAGGACCTTTCAAGAGCCCGCCGGCGGCCTTCTTCTCGAACTTGGTGGCGGCAATCCTGTTTAAGTTGGCTAGACCCGCCGCCATCGCAGCCGCGGCTGCCGCCACTGCCAGTCCGGGACCGACAACGGGAATGCCGACCATGGACCTATAAGCACCGATAGCGGCAGAGAAAGTATCCACAAAGCCCTGTGCCAAGGCAGCGGCTTTCCAGGTCTTGAATCCGCGTTCGCTCTCCTTGTCCTGGGATGCGGCAACATCGGCAAAGATCTTGGAGAGCCCTGAGGCTGCCTGCAGCTGGTAAGTGGTTCTCAGTGCTGCCAGTGACTCCTGCTTTTGGCGTTCGATCTCCACTTCGCTCAAGCCGGCAGCTATTAGCTTGTCCTTCATACGTTCATAATAGCGGTCAAGCTCCAACAACTGTCTATCGTAGCCGTCTCCCAAGTTGTCCAGGTCTCTGAGGTAGAACTCGTCCCGGATATCCTGCAGTTCCTGCAGCCGGGCACGTTCCTCTTGCTGCCGTTCCTGAAGCTGCCTGGCATGACGGATATTAAGATCGTTCATTTGAGCCTGGAGAAGCTGGCTCTCTTTCTCGGGCAGATTCTGCTGAGCCCAACCGTAATACTCATCCATGGCGCTTTTCAGGGCAGCATAGGAGTCCACACCCAAGCTTTCAAGATTGGAAAAGTAGTCAATTTCGGCTTTATATCGGGCCTGCGCCGCTTCCTTTTCCTTGGCGGCAAGTTCGTTGTCCTGCTGAGTCTTCCAGGCGTTCAGATCAGCCAGAGCGTCTTTCTCAGCCTGGCTGCCGTCTTTGGTGTATTCCTCGATCAGTGCCTTGCGCCGCTTGTATTCCGCTTCGATACGTTCGGTCTCACTCTGTCTCAGTCTGGCCAGTTCTTCAATCAGCCTCTGCGCTTCCCTGCGTCTGGACTCGGCTTCGGAAGCTGCCGGACTGGGCACAGAGCCTGAAGAACCGCCTCCAGAGCCGGCACTGGGATTGAATGTCAGGTCGGGAGCATCCAACATGGCCTGGCGGTAAGCCTGCCCGAATTGCTGCAGTTCATATTTGGCTGCCTGCAGCTTCCCGGTCAAAGCCCCAAACTGGTTCAGACGGCTGCTTAATTCGTTCCATTCCTTCCCGAAATACAAAGAGGGACTGAAGCCCATGGCGTTGCGGTCACTCGTCAAAAACTCCCAATCCACGGAAGCCATCAGCTCCTGCTGTCTGGCCTGCAGTTTCTTGATCTCCGGAAGCTGGGTATCCACCTCGATCTGCAGTTCTGCCACTTTGGTGATTTGAGCGCTGTATTTCGCGCCGTAAATCTCGGATATCTTCTTCTGCACCAAGGCCTCGGAAGCGGCACGCAGAGCCGCAGCCAGATTGTTGTATGATGCCGTCTCCAAGTTAATGTTGCCCAAATACTCGGAGTAGTCGTCATTGAGAGACTTGATGATGTTCTTCATCTCTTTCTTGTCTGAAGCTGTCAAAGAAGTGGCTGAGCGCAGTTCCAGGAGACGGGAGGAGAGCAGGCTGAACTTCTCGGTCTCCACCGATACCTGGCGTTGGGCATCTTTGATCTCGTCTTTCATGGTTCTCTGGGAGGCAGTCACCTGATCCGTTTTCATGGAGGCTGCGGCCAGACCAAAGCCCAGGGCGGACAAGGCACCCACAGCGATGCCGATGATCCCCGCTACGGGGTTCATGGCTACCTGCAGGGCATGATAAGCTGCTGTGAGAGCAGTAACCGCAGTGGTGACCGTTCCGATAATGGGGATGGCAATCACAATACCTGTCACGAAGCCCTTCATTACGGGAGACAGGCTATTATAGGCATCCATGAGCAGCTTTAAACCCTTGAGCAGAGGATTGATCATGGCAGTCAGCATATCGCCCACCGTCTCTTGAATATCTCCCCAGGCATTGGCATTCTGAAGTCTGAGATCAGCCAAGGCTTCGGCAGTGCCGCCATAGTCTTCGCCTAACTTCTCGACCAAGTAGGATACTCCTTCGGTCTTGAGGCGGGTATCATCAAGCTCAATGCCGTAGCGGGCTAACATAGCGGTATGACCATTCAGTGCACGACCCATGAGATCAAAGGCTGATTCTACGCTCATGCCTGTAGCTTTATTGGCTTCGGTAAAGTCAAGCAGCAGTGGGACCAACTGTTGAATCTCATCCTTGTTCAGCTTAAAGGTCTGGGAGAGCTTGGACATAAGAGCCAAGAGCTGATCATCCTCGAAGTTGGTGACCTCCTGCATCGAGGAGGCAAAATTGCCCATCTCATCCGCGGCTTCCCCGAATGCCACTGAAGCCAGAGTCATGGCCTGCCTTTGGCTTAGCGAAGCATCCAAGAGACCGTCCATAGACCTGACCAAACCGCCGACTACCTGCAGGACTCCATCGACTGCGATCTTCACATCACGAATGGTGCCCAAAGCCTGTTCCGCGGAGATATTAACTGCAGCAGGCTTCTCCACCACAGACTGGGCGGACTCTGCCTCCTGCTTGACTTCGGCAAGCTTGAGACTGGCGTCATTGGTAACAAGAACGAGTTTAAAAGTTAAGTCTGGCAACTACTGCACGCTCCATAGGATAACCCCTGTTTACCGAAAGGAAAGACCAGCCCACATACCAACTACCACTGCCAGGACTCCCGAAAATGTGGTTGCGAGGATGTTCATCATAGCCGTTTTTAAATGACCTGACTGATAGAGAATGACTGTCTCATAGCTAAATGCGGAAAATGTTGTAAACGCGCCTAAAAAGCCCGTTATAAAGAACAATTTGATCGTCTGATAGTTCGAGTATTGCTGGAATTTGATTGTTACAAATCCCACCAAGAGGCAGCCAATGACATTTATGATAAGTGTCTTATATGGGAAAGGACTGCTGGCTTGATAGCGAGAGATCAATGTGATGCAATACCTTAGGAAACTGCCCAAGGCACCGCCAGCAATTACTAACAAAGCATCTTGAAGGGAAAACTTGAAGATAAACATTCACAACTCCTGAATAAGATATTTTTTTAACGCAGGAGTTATCAGGAGCATCAATCCCCGGTTCGACATTTGTTGGTGCCAGGCGAACTCCATCGCCGATGTCAAGAAATCAATCCTCTGCAATTTGTCAATATCCATGGGTGCTCATCAAAAATCATAGTTTCTTACCAACAATTCAATTTCAGTCTGGAATTTACCAGACACAGAGTACTGCGTCTCTACTTCATCAATGATGCAGCCTTCGTATAACTGTCTGATGTAGGGATCATTGTTGTAGGATAGCAGGAACTTGCCCTTGATCTGTTTCAAGGCTTCCGCCAACTCCTCATGCTGGTTGAAGGCGTTTGCGTCTTCTCTTTTGTAGATATGCTCTTTAGTGTAATAAGGCGGGTCCAGATAGAAGAACGTATGCGGCTGGTCGAATCTGGCAATGATCTTCTCCCAAGGTTGCTTTTCGATGATCACGTTCCGCAGGCGTTCCGAGGCTTCTTTTACCTTTTCCAGATTACGCAGCGGCATATATTTATAGCCCTGATTTACGCAGAAGTTCTTGGAACGTGAGCCGTAGCTGCAGGCAAGATTGTAATAGAACTTGATTGCCCGCTCCAATTCTGTGCGTGGTTCATGGGCGATGAAATCATCAAACATCTCTCTGGCGATTAGATAGCTGTTAAGCTCTGTCACAAAGGCTTCCGGGTGGTTCTTGATATACTTCCAGAAGTTTACCAGATCGCCATTGATGTCGTTATAGACCTCAGTATAGCGGCTTTTTGGGGATATCTGCCAGTCTTCCTTAGCGGCAGACTTGCCGAAGAGTATCCATGCTGCACCGCCGAAGACCTCGCAGTAGATGTCATGCTTAGGGATGAGCGGTAATATCTTCTTACGCAGAAGACGTTTACCGCCTACCCAGGAGATGATGCTGTTCATTTCTTCACCCCACTTCCCAACGAGTTGGGCAGCGAGGCCCCCGACTCCTCCAGCTTGAAGTTGGCAATGATCACTTCATTGAACTCGGACTTTCCTTTCTTGCGGTTGATGCCCTTGGTGCGGGTGACGTGCTTGATGTCGAAACCCTTGTAGAGCTTGAGCACTTCAGGATTGTCATCATAACTGAGGATGAAACGTCCTTTGATGCTCTTCAGTTTCCTGCAGAGAGCTTCGTGGCTGAACTGCTTGCTGTTCTCGTAAGTATAGCCAAGCATGTAAGGCGGATCGCAGTAGAAGAAGTTGCTCTTGGTATCGTACTTATCGATTACCTGCTCGTAAGACAGATTCTCGATGATCACCATATCCAGGCGTTTGTGAAGTTCCTTGATGCGCTCCAGCCGGTTGTACATGCTTGATGTCCCGCGCTTCTGGGAGGTGCCGAAACTGTCGCCTTTTGATCCAAAACTTCGAGTGATCAGATACATGAACCTGGCGGCCCGCTGTATCTCGGTGAGACCTTCCTGCCTGAGGATATCGGTGAAGAGTTGGCGGCTGGCGACTAACCAGTCCAATTCCCTGATCAGTTCATCAGGATGATACTTAACCTGCATAAACAGATTGACCAATCGGTTATCCAAATCGTTATACACTTCCAAGTCTCCCCACTTGTCCCTGTAAAGGAGCATCCAGGCTGCGCCGCCGAAGGGCTCGATATAGCCTGTAATGTCCTTGGGCACATACTGGGAGATGGTCTTTCTCAAGATACGCTTACCGCCTATCCAGCCGATAATGGCGTCCATATTAAAGCTCTCCTTTGGGCCCTGCCAGACAAAGCCTGAGGTAAAGCTCGGGCAGGCTTAAGTTGTTAAAGTCATCTGCGGTGAAGCCGAGTTTCCTCATTATCATCTCGAACTTTTCGAAGGGGTACTTGGAGATACCGTCACCACTGATCCGAAACTCCTGAGCCAGCTTGCGAACCTCGCTTTGTTGGCTCTGATATAGACGAAAAAAGAGGAGATATACTCCAGGGATTCCATAGCATCCAGATCTTCCGGGTCTTGCCCGGACAGAATGCGGATCAGCTCCTTATCGGCTTGAGACTCGCTGATCATCTCCAAGAGTTCAAGCTCGGAGACCCTGGCCAGCTTGCCAGACAGAAAGTCCTCAAGTTTGGCTTTCAGGATATCGTTGGAGATCGTGAGACAGAGTATCTGACGCAGTTGGCCGTAGCTGAGTTTGACGATGGGTTTCATAGTGTTTCCCTAATTTCCAAAGAACATCTTGAGCGCGATGCCCAAGAGCAGAAAGAACTGGGAGGTGGAGACGGACAGAAGAATCTTCATATTCGTCTCCACCTTCGCCATTCTTGTTACCAGCGACTTGTTGCTGTCGCCATTGCCGTAGATCTCCTCGTGCAGACTGCTGATCTTTTCTTTGATCTCAGGCTTGCACTGGCAGTCCAGGGTTAAAGCTCGTTTAGTCATGATGCAGCTGCCTAAAGAGGTCGTATTAGATTCCCTCGGAGATATCCTTGAACAGGAAGATGCTTTGGGAGGTGACTCCGGAGAATTCGGTGGAGATGATCACATTGAAGAGACCGTCAGCTTCGCCTGACCAGTCCACTGTCCAGCGCAGTCCGTTGAAGACCACCACTCGGTCCAGTTCCTTGGATGCCACTACGATGGTGATGGTCTTGCCCATGAAGGAATTGCTCTCCAGATAGTTCTTTTGAACACTGGAGAGTCCTGCGATGTTCAGCTCAACGGTGTTGGTGCGCTTGCCCGGGATGCTGTAGTTACGGGTCTTGAGCTTGGAAAGCTTGGACTCGGTCTTACCCGGCTTCTCAGCCAATTCACCCAACAGATTGAAGTTCTGAGTGAGCTCATCTTTGGTTGTGGCTAATGATGCATAGAAGTTGGAAATCTGCGCGGCATTATAGCTGCCGATGCCGAAATAGACGTTGTCCGCAACGAACACATCCATCAGCTTCTGAAAAGTAAGGTCCTCGTCGGTCATCGTGCCGGGATAGGCTGGGGGAATGATAGTTGAAACGTTTGCCATTAGAATACTCCTTTGATGGCTTTGCCGATGCTGAAGAGCCATTTACGGTTATGAAACACGTATTCGATGGCTCCTCCGATGGTGCCGAAGACCTTGAGAATGAGGTTGGTCTGTTTGGCGGGAAGAGACTTGGTGGTTCGCTCTACAGCAAGCTGTTTCTTGGCGAAATCATCGAGATTCCTGGTGGCCGGATTGGTCTTGATATCCTGGATGATATCAAGGATGATGGCCAGAGCAGAATTGATTTTGGCCTTATCCAGGGTCTTCCCCGTGAAGCGGAAGACCAGCCATACGATCAGTGTGGTCAAAAGCCCGAGGATAAAGGCTTGGTTGGCGATGATGAACTCCATTGATGCTCCTTGTTGTTTGTTAGGTGGTTATGGTTTCATTGTGCGGTCCGCCGCTAAGATCAACTTGCGGTCAGTTTAAACACTTTTACGAAGCCGGGGATGTAGGTGATGCCGGGTCGGATACGGATATACCAGTGATACTTCCAGTCCGAACCGTGATGTTCGACCTTGAGCTCGGCATCAGTTCTGTAGCCGATGATGATGAACTTGGGCAGGCCGCCGATGATGTAGTCGTCAGCCATGAGACGTGCTTTGACGGGAATCCCCGCGAAAGAGACCTTGCCGCCTTCAAGCAGCAGGCGGTCTCCGGCATTGGTCTCACGTTTGGCAAGCTCAGCCCGGATACGGATGAGGTCTTTCTGAGACACGTAGAACTTGAAGTTCTCCTGCTCTTCCAACATCTCATCCGAGAAGGTCAGCAGCGCAGCTTCAAAGCGCTTTGCCCAGTCGTTGTAGGTGACCTTGGAGAGGTTGGTGACGTCAGTGGCGGTGGTGGCTAACTTAACGATGCCGTCCAAGGCTTTGATCTTGGCAGTGGCGGAGGCCCGGTCACCCTTGAAGAGCAGCAGGCGGATGGCTTTCTCGGTCTTCTTGGCGATGTGGTTCTCCACGTATGCTCCGAAGGCATCTTCGCCGTACTTGTCTTTGTAGAACTCGACCACATCTCTGCCTAAGGTGAACTCGGCGTTGAGTATCCCGGTGGGGACAGACAGGTCGGCTGTATTCACGTTCTGAGCGGTTAAGGCTCCATCGAGTGAGTTCTTGAAGACCAGATCATCGATTAGACCGACATCGATCTTCTCGTCTTTGAGCAGCGGCAGAACCGAGATATCCGAGAGGGTATCTCCGGGTTGACTGGCGATTACTTCATCGATGAAGAGTGAAGTGGTATTGGCGGTTAAGATGTTCATCGCTTTACCGGAATCGACATCGGAGATGCCCTTGTAGATCTCACGATGGCTGGCTTTGACCATGATCTTGTTGCCGTCGATGGAGACTTCTTTGTCCACTGTGGACTGGTTAACATCAGGCTCACCCGGTATGCTCTTGGAGATTGCTCTGCTCATAGTGACAGAGAGGTCTTTGAGGCTCTTCTCGATGCTATGGATGGCATCGCCAAGCTGGATGTTAGGATTGCCCTTCTCCAACTCACTGATCTTCTCAGTGATGGCGGTGATCCCCTTCTGTAGCTCGGAGTTGTTGTTCTGCTCCGCCACCTTGCGCAGGCTGTTGAGCTCGTTCTTGATCGCGTTGAGACTGGCTTCCGCACTGTGGTAGTCATCGGCACTCCCGTAGATAGAGACTCCATTGAACTCGCCTTTTTCGACCTTCTGCCAGAGCTCGCTTTTAAGGTCTTCACACTTCAAGACTTGCACCCAAGCACCCACTTTGGTATTGGGGAAATGCTCATGATCCATGGTCTTGAGGATGTAGTTCTCCACGACCGAGAACTCAGGCACTGGCTGCATATTGTGGTTAACATCACACTTGCCCACCAGGCCATGTTTGGCGAAGTGATCGCAAGCTTTCTGAATCTCCTCTCGGGAGTAATAGTCTCCCTGTGAGTCGTGGATGTTGGGCTCCATCAGGGTGACGAACAGACGTCCCTGGGTGCCGCTGATTTCACTCTTGAATTTGGCGGAGTTGATCTTGTGTTCGAAGCTTCTACCGGAAGCATTCTTGACCACAAAGCCCTTCTGATTGGCGGGAGTCATCTCATCGAAGAGAAGCGAGACAAGCTCGACTTC